>ERZ1292625.1497-Hain-H41-01um-R1-1497-length-27396-cov-8_pt1 | contig 27396 bp, 30 predicted proteins | sample MGYA00564400_ERZ1292625 | MGnify/ENA primary metagenome ERZ1292625 (study PRJEB36523, sample SAMEA6512639) | groundwater metagenome | collected 2019-01-08 | study: AquaDiva: Metagenomics assemblies of 32 groundwater samples | reverse complement strand
TGGTCGCAGCTGCGAATCCGCGATTGCAGCAGAAGCGCTCATGAATAATGCGGGCGAGGCGTTGGCTGTGGCTCGGTCTGTGTCTGGTTGCCTCACTGGCTCAGGCCGCTCGGGAGCTGTCGCCGAAACCGGAAGAGGTCGATGCCGATGTTCTCGACTTCCTGGGATCCTGGCAGAACGACTCCGGCCACTGGGTAGATCCATTCCAAGTTGTTGAGGATCTGCCCGGCGACAATCGTCCGCAATCGAAGACCGATCGGCCGGGCCAAGGGACAAGTCCTTGAACACCGTCGAAGGGCAGTGAGCAGAATCGCAATTCAAACGTGCCTCGTGATCCGATGAGAATGCAGGCCGGCCCATGAAAGCGCTACTTATATGTGTCATCGTGCTGGTGGCCGGCGGGCCCTCTGCCTGGGCGCAGGGCGATGCGGCGGGCGTGCCATGGAGCCAGCTGACCCCCGGCGAGCAGCAACTGTTGCAGCGCTTCGGTGACACATGGGATCAGCTGCCCCCGCGTAAACAACAACGGTTGCGGAACGGGGCGCAGCAGTGGGGGACGATGACGCCGGAAGAGCGTCAAGAAGCCAAGCAACGGTTCAAACAATGGCGCTCCCTTCCACCTGAGCAGCAAGAACAGTTGCGTGAGCGGTATCAGCAGTTCCGCCAGCTCCCGCCCGAACAGCGCGAGTCGGTGCGCGATGCCCGACGGTGGTTCAGGTCCCTCCCGCCCGAACAGCGTAAGGAGCTACGGGAGAAATTCAAGAATATGTCGCCGGATGAGCGTCGCGCGTATCGGCGTGAATTACGTCGTCAGTATGGCGGGACTGGCGGTGGGCAGGCCCCCGGCAGATCGTCGGCGCCGTAACGGTTGCGATGGTTCGCTCGGACTCCCTGGGGTACGCTCTTCTTGAGCACTTAGCAGGGAGTAGATTCAGGGACTGAATCCGGGGGATCTGTCCGGTTGTCCTTCACATAGACGCTGCCGGGCCGGCTCTTGGCGACCTTCTTTAATTCCGAGGCGATTTTACTGACATCTCCCGGGTGTGAGATGGTGCGATGTTCGTTCGTCACGACCGCGATGGACAGACTCATGATGGGAAATCGTTCGTGGTTGCCGCGGCGGTCGACGGAGTCGATGAACCCTGCCTGTCGATCCTCCGGATCGTAGAAGTCCGGTATGACCAGGTCGAACCGCTTGATGAGGGTCTGGCAGATCGCGTCGATGGCGGAGGGGGCGCTCATAAACACAAAGTCGTCTCCGCCCACATGGCCGACGAATCCATCGGTGCCCCTCAGTTCGCTGACCACGGTCGTCAGAATTCTGCACGTCACCACCAGGACTTCGTCGCCGCGGGCGTAGCCATACCGGTCATTGAACGATTTGAAGTTATCGATATCCAGGTAGGCGAGGGCGAAGGGCGCCCGGCTTTCGATGCGCGCGGTCGTTTCATGGAGAATGCTGCTGTTGCCGGGGAGCCTGGTGAGGGGGTTGGCGTCCAGGGAGCGTTCAAGTCGGCTCAGGCAGAGGCGCACCCGTTGCGGCACTTCGTCGGGACGGTAGGGCACGGCGATATAGTCGTCCACCCCGAGCGTCGCCCAATCCAAATCGTTGACCCGGATTTCGCGCACCAGGACGATCAGCGGCAGTCTTCCCAGGAAAGGATCGGCGCGCAAGTCCCGGGCTAAGGTATCTGCCGAACGGCCGTTGGTGCCTTCAGCGGCAAGCACAAGACAGGGCGGATCGTGCACCAGTTCGTGCATCGCCAGGCGGCCGGCATCCGCTGCCACCACCGTAAATCCAGACCGGTTCAACCCCGCCGTCAGCCGCTCGATTTCAAGCGGGTCGCTGTGCAGCAACAGAATGCGCCGGTTCGGTGGGGACCCGCTCATAAGTAGTCGTCGATGGTTTGGAACTCTTCCGTAGCCTGCGCGAGACAGTGGGCGAGGCTCTGCGCATCGAGACCTGCCAGATCCCAGGCTTGCCGCGACAGCGGAGGGATCAGGTCATCGCCGGGATTGCCACAGGCCAGGCCCTTCACCAGCACATCGGCGACATGCACGATGGCAGTTTGGAGCTTCGCGTCCTGGGCTGCCGCAGGGGTGTGGTGGTGAAGAATGGGCTCACGCAGGCTGGTCGGAAGGTGCCAGGCGCTCGCGAGCCAGCCTCCGACATCGGCATGGGTGACCTCGAACAATTCCTGCTCCACGTCCATAAGAGGCCGGGACGTGTTGCGGGTGACGGCCGTGATCTGCCGGCCGACATCGGGCCATTTGACATACAGCACCACCTTGCCGATGTCGTGCAGGAGCCCGGCGACAAACACTTCCTCGGGAGTTTTCATGGCCGCCTTGGTGCCCAGAATATGCGCGGTCATCGCGACCCCGAGCGAGTGTCGCCAGAGTTCGTTCATGCCGGCGTTTCGCATCATGTCGAAGGCCGTCGCGCAGAGCGTGAGGCCCTTTACCACGTTCAAGCCCAGCACCACCACGGCATGGGCGACCGACGCAATACGCGAAGGAAACCCGTAAAAGGGGGAATTGGCCAACCGCAGGACTTTCGCGGCCAGCACCTGGTCTTTTTCGATCAGCGTGCCGATTTCTTCCGCCGACACGTTGGGGCGGCCGATCATGGAGGCCAGTTTCTGGACGACATGCGGCAGGGTCGGCAATTCACCGACCTGTTCGATTCGTCGGCGAAGGTCAAGGTTCCCTGAAGGCTTCATGCCGATGGCGTTGCCTCCGGATGGTCGCCGATTCCATGCGTGGTTCGAAGGTGGAGGCGAATCGCCTCGCGCAGTTGGCATTGAATCGGATCCTGGGTTACCAGTCGAAAGCGGTGGTCGAGCTCGGCTTCCAGCTCGTCGAGCGTCTTGCCGCTCGCGTCACCCGCCTCCCCTTCTACATAGACGGACGTCAAACCGAGGCGCTGTAATCGGGAGAGGGTCGCCTCATCCAATTCGACCCCGACAGGAAGTACCACCAGCCCTGCATTGTTGGTGACGGGTTTGGCGAGAATCATGCCTGTCGTGAGTTCTTCGATGACGACTCGTTTCATCGTTGCGCTCGCATACGTTCGATGCGTTCAGCCGTGATGTCAGGCACAATGGTGTTTCCTGCGGGGACGATTCGCCCGTTCGAACATGAGGGGGCCCCTCTGGTCTCTATCGGAGAAAACCCTACCGATCTTGAATAGGCGGAGGGGGCCGTATTAAGCGGACGCCTCACCGGAAGTCAGGCGCGACTTGACAGGATGGAGCACATTCCACAGAATCGGGTGCATCGTCAGCGGGCTGTGGTTTCAAGAAGGGAGTGCGAGATGAAGAGTGAGATTCTGTATCCCGGGGCATTTCCGATGGTGCGCGTCTATCTGAACGAAGGCGAGACAGTGAAAGCCGAGTCCGGTGCCATGGTGGCGGCCTCGCCCACGATCGATATCGAGAGCAAGATGGAAGGCGGCTTTCTGGGCGCCTTGTCACGCAAGATGCTCAGCGGCGAGAAATTTTTCTTCCAGACGCTGCGCGCCGGCCGTGGAGCGGGGGAAGTGCTCCTGGCCCCGACCGTACCCGGCGAGATTGTGTTGCTGGATCTCGACGGCGTGAATGAATACATGGTGCAGAAAGACGGGTTTCTAGCCGGCGCGGAAGGAGTGAAGATCGAAAGCAAGATGCAAAGTCTCACGCGCGGCTTGCTGGGTGGCGAAGGGTTTTTTATCCTGAAGATCGGCGGGACCGGTCAGCTGATCCTGAACAGCTTCGGGGCGATCCACAAAATCGAGCTGAAGCCGAACGAAGAGTATATCGTCGATAACAGCCACCTGGTGGCCTGGACATCCACCACCACATACAATATCGAAAAGGCTTCCTCCGGCTGGATCGCCAGCCTGACGTCAGGTGAAGGGCTGGTGTGCCGCTTCCGTGGCCCCGGCGTGGTCTACATCCAAAGTCGCAATCCTGGCAGCTTCGGGAATTGGATACGACAATTCATTCCGGTGTCGGAGTAACGGCTGATGAAAATGCCCGTGCACTTCGTTCTCGGCTCACGACAAATCCTCAACGTACCGCTGAGGGTACGCCTCCGGTTTGCGTTCGCCTGCGGCCTCGTTCACAACCATTTTGATCAGCCGCAAGATCGAACCCGATGAACCCTACTCCCAACGCGCTCTGTTTCGGTAATGGCCTGCCGGGAGCGGGTGCGCCTTGCCATGTCACGCTGTCGGCGGATGGTCTGACCATGGCTGCTGTCGGGGGCTCTCCGCTCCTCGAAGAGGCCATCGCGTTCACGGCCATGTCAGTTGAGGCCGGGGGGCTGGATCATGACCAGTTGGTGGTGTCGTGGGGAGTCGGCGCATCGGCCCGGACCCTCTACCTCAAAGATCCGGCGCTGATCATTGCTTTCCGCCGCGCCGCTCCGTCTGCGTTGATGGCGCATCTTGAGCGGGCAGCCGAGCAGGTTCGGCGTGCGCGCCACAGCCATCGTGCCTTGTGGGGCAGTGCCGTGGGATTGGTGGTCGGGCTGGGATTGATGTTGTGGCTCGGGTCGGATCTCATCGTCGAATGGGCGGTCGCCCGAATCCCTGTTCAGTGGGAACAGAAGCTCGGCGAAACGGTCTACCAGGACTTCCTCTCCAAAGAAGCGGTGCTCAAGGAAGGCCCGGCTGTCAGCGCGGTGCAGGAAATGACTCAGCGCATGACGGCCAAGATTCCCAACAACCCCTACACGTTCCAGGTGTCGGTGGTCCAGAGCCCGGTGGTGAACGCGTTTGCGTTGCCGGGGGGCTATGTGGTGGTGTTCACCGGCTTGATGAAGAAGGCAGAGAGTGGCGAAGAAGTGGCCGGGGTGTTGAGTCATGAGTTGAACCACGTGTTGCAGCGGCATGGTATGGAACGCCTCGTGAAGATGATGGGGTTAGCCGCGGTGGTGAGTATTCTCGTCGGAGATCAGCAAGGCCTGATCGGGCTGGCCAGGCAACTGGGCTTGGAGCTGGCCACGTTGAAGTTCGGCCGCGAGCAGGAGACGGAAGCGGATGTCACCGGCATTCGCCTCTTGTCTGATGCGCGAATCGCCCCGGACGGCATGATCCGGTTTTTTGAACGTCTCTCGGAAAAAGACAAAGAACGTGTGGAGCTCTTCTCCTCTCACCCCATGAGCGCGGCCCGTGCCGAGCGGCTGAAAGCGGAACTGGCCGCCTTGCCCAAGCAGACGCCCGAACCGTTCACCTTCGAGTGGAAAGGCGTTCAAGATTCACTGGGCGCATCCGAACCAACAAAATAGTTGCGGAGTCGCGCATGCGCATTGGAGTGATTTCGGACACGCATGGGCTGTTCGATCGGGCGTTACTCCGTCACTTTTCCGGGGTCGACCATATCCTCCATGCCGGGGATATCGGCAAGCGTGGTGTCATCGAGCAGCTGACACAGATTGCTCCGGTCACAGCCGTATCCGGCAACGTGGATGGGTTCGAGGCGAGCGGGTTTCCGGTGGAGCAGGTGCTCGATCTGGCGGGATATCGGGTTGCCCTCTATCACCGGCTGTATGAAGGGGGGCGACTCACCCGCGACGGGACTGGATTCTTGACGCGGACACATCCGGCGATTTGTGTCTACGGACATACCCACCAACCGAAGGTGGAATGGCAGGAGGGAGTATTGTTGTTCAATCCCGGGTCCGCCGGACCGAAACGGTTTCACTTGCCGCGTGCAGTGGGCCTGCTCGTGCTCGATTCCGGGACTATCGACGCGCGGCACATTGTGCTGGCCGATCGGGCGGAGTGAGGTGGCCAGTCCGCTTGCAGGATTTTTTGCTCTACATGGTGGGGAGCGTTGGCTATAATGAGCAGGTCATTCATGGGGACCATCGGGCGGAGTCATTCACTTGTGTAAAGGAGGAGGACGTATGCTGAGACAATTGATCGTTGCGTTGGGTGTGGTGGCGGTGGCGTCCCAGGCCGGGTTGGCCATGGCAGCGAATCCCGATACCGGACCGGGTTGTGGTCTCGGAAAGCTGGCGTGGGCGGATTTCAAAAATCAGAAGAACATCGCCCCTCAGGTTCTCATGGTAACCACAAATGGCACCGGAATGAATACACTTGCTATTAGCTCTGGCACTTCTGGCTGCACGAATGATGGGCAGGTGTGGGCCTCTGAAAGAGCCAATGTTTTCGCGGCAATAAACTTTGACAACTTGTCACAGGAAATGGCCCAGGGCAAGGGTGAGCACCTGGCCTCATTGGCCACTCTTATGGGATTTCCTGAGGCTCAGCATCCAGCGTTTTTTGCGTTGACCCAGGAGCGCTATTCGGAATTGGTTCAGGCAGGGGAAACCTCGTCGATGGCGTTGGTAAAGGCTTTGAATGACGCGGTCTCCAAGAGCCCCGTTCTTGCCCAAGCCGTCAGCCGCTAATGATGCCAGGGCTCCGGTCATCGGCCGGAGCCCGGTTCGCTTCTCTGCTTCCCATCGTGCCCATCCTGTTTTCGCTGTTGGCCGTTCTTTTGCTCACGACCTCTGTCGCGGCAGAAGATCTGTCCGCGCCTTATGTGATGCAACTCCTTCAGCAGGCCCGCCAGGCGCGATTGGCGGATGCGCGCGAGTGGCATCTGCTGCTGCACTATCGTGCCAATCTGTTCGGTGGTTATACCAGTGAGCAGGACGACCCCGGGTTCTTTCTCGCGCCGGAGGGGAAAACCGATCCCCAGGCGGAACTCGAGGCCACTCTCACGCAATTCTTTTCTGACGGCATGGTCGGTCGCTCCAAGCAGCCGGCTCAATGCGCGTTCGTCGCGCGTTACGCGTGGCTCAAGGAACAATTGGATTTCGATCCGATACGGCTCGCACCCATTCACTGTGAACGGTTCGAGCGTTGGATCGAGGAGTTTCATGCCCGATCCGTGACGCTGGTGTTTCCAGCGGCCTTCATGAACAACCCGGCTTCCATGTTCGGCCACACCTTTTTGCGTATTGATCAGGAAGGACAAACGGCTCTGACTCGCCTGTTGGCCTATACGATCAATTTTGCGGCCGACGTCCCTCCAGATGAAGGTCTCGCCTATCCCGTGCGCGGAATTTTTGGCGGTTACCCAGGGCAGTTCTCCACCCTCCCCTATTACGTCAAGGTGCAGGAATATCGGGACATCGAAAATCGCGACATCTGGGAATATCGCCTGAATTTTACAGAGCACGAAATCCGCCGCTTGCTCATGCATGCATGGGAACTGAGACATGCCTCGTTTGATTATTTTTTCTTTAAGGAAAATTGTTCCTACCATCTGTTGTCCTTGCTTGAATATGCCAACCCTTCGCTACACCTGACCGACCAGTTCCGCTTCTGGACCATTCCTGCAGACACCGTTCGCCTGCTCGCGGATCAACCGGGATTGGTGACGGACACCGCCTTTCGCCCCTCACGGGTGACCCTCATTCGCCGCAAACGAGAACACCTGTCGGACACGGAACAGAGGTTGGTGAAACGACTGGTGCGCGATGGGTCGATCCTTGAATCGGCGGACCTACGGGGTTTGCCGTTTTCCCGGCAGGCGTCCGTCTTAGATATCGCGTCCGACTATGCTCTGTATGTAAGTGAGCGCGACGAGGCGCAGGCGGCGACGGCTCGAGATCACAACCGGCAGATCCTGACCGCCCGGAGCCTCTTGCGGATTCCGTCGGAAGACCTCTCGATTCTTCCTTTCGCCATGCAGCCGGAGTCAGGGCACAAGACATCTCGCGCAAGTCTGGGAGTAGGTTGGCGCAATGACGACAGCTACGAAGAGGTCGGTGTGCGGATGGCGTATCACGATCTGCTGGATCCTGAACCCGGCTATACCCCGGATGCGCAGATCGAAGTGGGCTCGCTTAGTGTGCGCCATTACAATCGAGCGGACCAGACAAGAATCGAACGGGCCACCCTGGCCAACGTGTTGTCGCTGTCACCGATCGATAGTCTATTTCATGCCCCCTCCTGGAAGTTGAATATCGGGATGCAGACTATCAAACATGGAACCTGCGACCTCTGCAGCAATTGGAATCTCAGCGGTGGCATCGGCGCCGCCACGGACACTCATCTGCTTCGCCGTGAGGTCTGGTTTGCGTTTGCGGAGGTGGAGGGAAACTACAGCCGGGCCTATGCGGAGCGCCATCGCATCGGCGGAGGCGCATCGGTAGGCTTTTATGCTGATCTCACTGAACGGTGGCGGATGTTGGCCTCGACGACGTATTTGCGGTATGCGTTGGGCGAGACGTCCGACGACTTGAGATGGTCGGTGGCGCAACGCTATACAGTCGCTCAAAATTGGGCGTTACGGATGGAATACAACCACCGCAATCATGACAACGACGTGTTGTTCACCGTGCAGGCGTTTTTCTGAGGTTTAGTGAAGAGCCCTCCAAATATCAGCATCCTTGAACCCCATCCTTCTGTGTCAGGGCAAAGGCTTCGACTCTCTGCGTGGGGTCGTATGTCGCAACCGCGACACAACTTGCACGCTCCATGACTGTTAGTTCGATCGGCCATAGAATAAGCTCAGCCAAACATAGCGTAAAGACATCCGCTGCAATATACAGAATCACTCTCGCTTTGGATGCCTGGTGAAAACCTGATTGAAACTCGAACGTATCCTGTTTCTGTCCGCTCTGATCTGTATCAGAGAATTTCGGTGCACCGAGACGTGTGATGACTTCTATACGCCGAGATCCAACCCCTATACCTGTAATATCGGCAGGTCCTGGCTGGGATGCAGCTTTATAAACAGAACATGCCGATTGTGAGAGGAGGATGAAGATGATTGCCAGAGCCATATGCCACATTTTCATTAGACCAACTCCAAGTAATATGTGAGCTGCTTAGGGATACTGGACCTTGCATGATTGGCTAATAGGAATCCCCGTGCGATCTGTTGTAAAGCTACCAGACATTCTTGCCTTGGCAAGTGTGATCAAATTTAAAATGGGGAACTGAGGTGGTGCGTCGGGTGGGGCAATGCAGCACGCTTGCGAAGAATTTGGCAATTATGACGACGACGTGTTGTTCGCCGTGCCGGCATTAGTCGAAGGTTGCGTGCCGTTCTAGATCTCAGGTTCATTCGGCCCTATCGGGTTGTATGGAGATCCCGGTCTCTGTTCGGGTATCCAGTTTGTGGAGAAACCGAGAAACCCACTGCCACCACGCGTCCTGGTTTCACATTGACAAGATTGGGAGCCTTACTTATACTTCGCGCCAGTCGAACTCCTGACATATGTGGGGCACGGTTGGGAGGGTTATTAACTATAAACCTCGAGAGGGAGGCCTTATGAAGAAGTTGACAGCTTTGTGTTCTCTCACCCTAATCAGCGCAGCCTATCTCAGCCTCACCGGCTGTCAGATTGTGGCGTCCCCGATGGCGGGCGGACTCTACAATGAAACAAAGTATGGCGATGTGGCGACGACCCACAACAGCGCGACGAAGGAAGGTAAGGCCTGCGGTACGTCCATCCTCGGCTTGGTAGCAACGGGTGATGCCAGCGTCTCGGCGGCGAAAGCGGCCGGCGGGATCACCACGGTCGCTTCTGTCGATCACACTGCCAAAAACATTCTCGGCATCCTTGGCGAATGGTGCACGGTCGTGAAGGGCAGCTGATCCAGTTTGTTGTCCCTCTGAAGAAAGGGTCTTCGGGAGAATCTCCCGAAGACCCTTTCTTCTTTCTTCGTTCAGTGGCCTCCTACATGGTACGGTACGACGTGTATGTGGCTTCCCATCCTCCTGTGTCTTCTCTTGGGTTCCCTGTGGCATCCGCTTGCAGCCGACAGCGCGGAATTCGGCGAAATCGATCTGGCTGGATACTTCCTGGGGAGTTGGCCGCGAGATCAGCGCCTCTTCAACCAGGGCGATACGGTGCCGGCTTCAATTCAACATGGGTTTGGCGCCGGGCTGAAAATCGGCCTCTTTCCCCATGCCACGCGTCGGATGCTCGGTATCGAGATTGATTCCTACGGGCATGGCGGCGCGCTCTCCTTCCCGAATACGGCGAATGGACACAACAACGGGACCGGGCGCTCAAGCTTGCTGGTGCTGAATACTATGGTCAACCTGGTGCTCCGTTATCCGGGCGAGGTTGTGACGCCGTACATCGGGATCGGTGGCGGCTGGTCGCATGGGACGCTGCTCAATCCCAATATCATCGGCCGGGCCGACAAGGATTTCGAGTCCGCGCGCGCATTCGGTCATCAGTATCTGGCGGGGGCTCAGGTCATGGTGAGCCCGAAGGTCTATGTCTTCGGAGAGTATCGCTACTTTTCCGCCAACTACCATTGGGACGGTCTCGCGATAGATTTTCGCGTGCATTATGGAGTGGTCGGGGTTGGGCTGCGGTTCTAAGCTGTCATGAGTCTGCTCGATCAATTCTTTGTCTATCATCCGGATCCGTGGGAGGATGGCGATTGGTCCGCCGTCGGCGGCGTGCCGTTGGAGGAGGTCTGGTTTCAGGCTGCCGATGGGAAGAAACTGTTCGGTTGGTATGCAGAGCAGTCTGCTGCTTCTCCGGTCCTGCTGTGGTGTCACGGCAATGCCGGCAATATGGTCCATCGGTTGGACAATCTTCGTGCCCTGTATCGGTTGGGGCTCTCGGTGTTTCTCTTCGATTATCGGGGGTATGGGAAGAGCCAGGGGCGGCCGTCTGAAGACGGGCTCTATCAGGATGCGCTCGGGGCCTATGACTATCTCACGCGCGTTCGTCGAATCAGGCCGGAACGTCTGGTGATTTTCGGTCGCTCGCTGGGAGGCGCGGTGGCCGGGGAATTGGCGACGCAGCGGCCTGCCATGGGGCTGTTGCTGGAGTCCTGCTTCCCTTCGATCGAGGCCGTGGCCCGCCGCCATTATATGGGTGTGCCGCTGCACTGGCTGTTGGGAGCCTCGTTTCGATTAGAGGATCGGCTCCCACATCTGTCATTGCCCAAGCTGTTCGTGCACGGAGATCGTGACGACATTATCCCGATCGACTTGGGCCAACGGGCCTTTGCCGCCGCGAAAGCGCCGAAGGAGTTCTACATCGTGCGCGGGGCCGATCACAACGATGTGCCGTCGGTCGGCGGGCGGGCCTATTTTGCCAAACTGTCCGCCTTCATTGCCGCTGCGCTCGGTCGCTGAGGTCGTGAGAGACGCTCCGCACCGTCTGCGTTTTTTCTGGTCAGGATCGGCTCGCTTGGTAAGATGCGATGGAGCGATCGCGTGCTCGGCCGTGAGGTCGGCATGAGGCCTCGTCATCATCTGGCAGCTGTCCGTATATTCTGCTAGAGTGCGTCCGCTTGCCGCACTGGATAGGTGCGGTGGTTGAGTCGAATCGGGCATGATGGGCTCTCGGTGAGGAGGCATGGTGCATCGGACAGGGGTGAACGCGAGAAGGTTCGTGGAGGTGGTGTGTGCAGTCGCGGTCTTGATGGTGGTGGGATGTGCCGGCGGGCCGTCTCCCACCACATTGAATACGAGTGTCGGGGGTGAATCCGCCGCACGAGCGGAGTCTCGAGCCGACGGCGCGAAAACAGGTGAGGTCGCTGCCGCTCCAGTCGTCTCGTCCACTGTGATTTTGCTGGCGAATAAGAACGCTCCGCCCGCGGCTACGGAACCGACTGTCGAACCGGCTGAAGATCCGTTTTACGACCCGTTTGCCAAGAGCGACGAGCCTGCGGGGGGAGAAGAGTATGATCCCTGGGAGCCGGTCAACACGAAGGTCTTCGAGTTCAACCGGCAGGTGGACCGATGGGTGCTGAAGCCGGCCGCACAGGGGTATAACGCCGTCGTGCCCAACCCGGTGCAGATCGGCATCAGTAATCTGTTCTACAACATGCGTTTCCCCTCGCGGCTCATCAACAATCTCGCTCAGGGTAAGTTATCCGGCGCCGGTACCGAAGTCGGCCGGTTCCTGCTGAACAGCACCTTCGGGCTCGGCGGACTGGTCGATGTGGCGAAGCATATGAATATCACGACGCCGGAAGAAGATACCGGACAGACGCTTGGCTATTACGGCATGAAGCCGGGGCCATACGTGGTGTTGCCCTTTCTGCCGCCGTTCACGCTACGGGATCTCGTCGGCTATGTCGGAGACATCGCTCTGAATCCGATCAACTGGCTGGTCTTTCCCATTATCGAGGTGAACGGCATTCCTTCCTTGGTCGCCCATCACAATCGGACGACGTCGTCCATCGCGCAGCTCGGCGGCCGCGTGGGAGAAATCCTCAACGATCGCTCGTTGAATTTGGAGAAATTTCAGGGGGTGGAGGAAGCGACGCTGGATTTGTATACGGCAGTGAAAAACGCCTACGTTCAAAAGCGGCGAAACGCGATCAGGGAATAACCGGTTACCCGATCACCTTGAGTTCCCTGCCCACCTTCGCAAATGCCGCGACGGCTCGCTCAAGTTGCGGGCGGGTATGGGCCGCAGACAACTGCACGCGTATGCGGGCCTGTCCTTTCGGCACCACCGGATAGCTGAATCCCACCACATAGATCCCTTCCTGCAGCAGGCGGTCAGCCATCTGTGTTGCGACCGTTGCCTCTCCCAGCATGACCGGAATAATGGGGTGGGTGCCGGGCACGAGGGTGAAGCCGAGAGCGGTCAGCTGTCCCCGGAGCCAGCGGGCTTGCTCCATCAAGGTGTGACGCAGATTGTCGCCCCGCTCCACCAGCTCAATGGCTTTCAGTGCCGCTGCGGCAATGACCGGCGGCAGGCTATTCGAAAAGAGATAGGGCCTGGAGCGTTGTCGTAACAGTTCGATCAGTTCCTTCCTGCCGGTGGTAAACCCGCCGGTTGCGCCGCCCAGCGCCTTGCCAAGGGTGCTCGTGATGAGATCGACCTGCCCGGCGACTCCGAAATGGTCCGGGGTGCCGCGCCCGCCTTTGCCCAACACTCCGGTGGCATGACTGTCGTCGACGACTACCGCGGCATCGTACCGATCGGCCAATTCCACAATGCGATCCAGCTTTGCCAGATCGCCGTCCATCGAAAACACTCCGTCGGTCACGATCATCCGTACGCGACTCGCTGCCGATTCCGCCAGTCGTGTTTCTAACTCGGCCATGTCGGCATGGGCATAACGCAGACGGGCGGCTTTGCAGAGCCGAATGCCGTCGATCAGGCTCGCGTGGTTCAAGGCATCGCTGATGATGGTATCCCGCTCGTCGAGCAGGGTTTCGAACAGTCCGCCGTTGGCGTCGAAGCAGGAGCTATAGAGGATGGTGTCCGCAGTGCCTAGGAAGGTGCTGATCGCCGCTTCGAGGGTCTTGTGCAGTTGTTGCGTGCCGCAAATGAATCGCACGGAAGCCATGCCATAGCCGAATTCTCTGAGTCCGTCGGCGGCCGCCTGCCTTACATCCGGATGATTCGCCAGCCCGAGGTAGTTGTTCGCGCAGAGATTGACGACGTCCCCCTGTACCACACGAATCTCGGTGCTCTGTGGGCTGAGGATCTGCCGTTCGGTCTTGTAGAGACCGGCTGCACGGATCTCGGCCAATTGTTGTTCGGCAGCTTTTTTGAGCGACGTGTAGGCCATGATGCGTGTGAGAGATGAAACGTTAGACGTGAAACGGAAAACGTAAAACGGAAAATCGAGGTCGCCTCCTGCAGGAAGGCCATGTCCGTTATGGAAACAGGACTACTTTGCCGCATTGGCCGGATTTGATCAATTCAAATCCTTGGGCAAAGTCTTTGAGGGGGAAGGTATGGGTGAGGACCGGACGGATATTGAGGCCGGCTTTGAAGAGACCGGCCAGGCGATACCAGGTGCTGAACAGGCGACGACCGGTAATACCATGGACACGGATGCCTTTGAAAATAACCTCGTTGGCGAGGTCGCAGGTGACGGGGCCGGTGGGAATGCCGAACAGCGTGACGCGACCTCCGTTTTTCACCGAGCGGAACGCATGGTGCAAGGCAGTGGGGTGTCCGGACATTTCCAACGACGCATCGACGCCTTCTCCCCTCGTGATGTCGAGAATCCCTGCGGCAATAGCGTCCGGGCCGTCGGCCTTGGCATTGAATACGTGATCGACGCCCACTTGCTTGGCCAGGCCAAGCCGGTAATCACTCACGTCCGTCGCGATGATGGTGGCTGCTCCTGCGGTGCGGGCCACGGCCGCCGCGAACAGGCCGGTGGGACCGCAGCCGGTGATGAGGACCGTGTGACCGGTCAAGTCTTCCACGAGGGCCGCATCGACGGCATTGCCCAACGGTTCTTGCAAGCAAGCCAGCTCCGGCGGAATGTCCGGGGACGTTTTCCAGAGCACGGTTTCGGGGAGCACGACGTAGTCGGCAAAGGACCCGTCCAGATCGACGCCGAGAATCCGGTAGTTCTTGCACACGTGGGCCTGGCCGGTGCGGCATTGAAAGCAGGCGCCGCAGGTCAGGTGCGATTCGGCTGCGACATAGTCGCCGACGCGCACGAGCGTGACATCCGCTCCGACGGCCACGACCTCGCCGCACATTTCATGTCCGATCGTCCTGGGAGGATGGATGCGGCTGTGAGCCCAGGCATCCCAATTATAGATGTGGGCATCGGTTCCACACAGCGACGTAGCTTTGACCCGGATGACGGCTTCAGAGGGGCCGGGTGTGGGATCCTGGCGATCGGTATAAGTCAGGCCCGGTTGAGCGGCGGTCTTCACAAGTGCGCGCATGGGCTCATTATAACAAGACCGCGGGAAATGCCTAGCCGAAGCGAGAACTGGCCCGACCAGATCAGTTGAGGCGGTCTCCTGCCTGAGCGCGGGCATGCTGTTCGGTCAAATGGCGGGGGCAAAATACGGGTTGAACTGGGTAAGGCTCATGAGTAGGATGCGATGATGCGATACACATTCGGCAGGGGTCTGGGCCCGGTTCTCGGCATATTCGGGCTCGCGCTAGGCCTTCTGACCACGGCTGCCACGGCCTCAGCCGGTTCCTCTCCCGCCTCGACGCCGGCGCCCGCGAAGCGGTGGGCGCAATTCGAACTCGTCAGCACGGAGCCGGATGGATCGGTACAGGTGGGGAAAGATGTCGTGCTCGGCATCACCCTGGGGGGCATGCCCACAGGGACCGAGTCTGTCATGGCGATCATCGAGTCCAACGGCTTTCAGAGCCAGACGGTGTCGTTGAGCGAAGACGCCACTCCGGCGGTCTTTCAGGGGACGGCGATTCTGGAGCCCAATTCCACATTGAAGAGCCGGACCACCGTGCATCCGAAGGCCGTACGGATTCGGGTGTCGTTCGCTCGCGCAAAAATCACCGGGCTCGAAGAGTTTCTCAAGCGTGATGTCTATGTCACGCTCGGCGACCGGCCGGTTGAAGAGGCCGAAGCCGAGGTGCTTCCCGGGCCGCCTGCCGAGAGCCCTGAAGCCGATGCCGAGGCGGTACAAAAGGCGACGGAGCAGGTGATGGCCGTGAACGCGACCATTGCCGAGGAAGATCTCTTGCCCTTGCCGCCCCCCGGAGAATCCAAAGCCTATTGGAAACAAGTGAGCGATTTGATCAGCCGGAACTGGAGCCGGCAGATACGCTCGATACGCCGGGCTCCCAGCAGCGAGACTGTGCGTGTGCATTTCAAGATGTATGCAAGCGGTGTGGCGCAGTTGATTCAGTTGGAGAAAGGCTCGGGAGCGCGGGATGTCAACGATGCCGGACTGCAAACGATCATCCACGCCCACCCGTTCCCTCCGATTCCGCCGGATATCAGCAGCGATGTCGTCGATGTGCATGTGCGCATGCGAACGGGGGCGAAAGTCGCGGCCCGCGACGTGCAAATGACGGTCGAGAAGAAACTGTCCAAGCCTGTCGTGCCCCCATCACCGAAGGAAGGCACCGCCGCAAGCGGTCCTGCAAAGGAGTAGCTATGACGAATCGGATCGGTCGTGCGATGGCCATGTGGTGTATGGGCGCAACGGCGCTGTTCGGCGCGACGATCGGATACGCCGAGACGGCGCGATACGATGTGGATCTGGATCATTCGATCGTGGAGTTCAAGGTCGCCCATATGGTGATTTCAAAAACCACCGGACATTTCAAGGACTACACCGGATTTATCGAAATGGACCCCGACGCCGGTTCGGTCAAGGCGCTTGAAGCCACGATCAAGACGGCCTCGGTCACGACCAACCAAGAAAAACGCGACGCGCATCTGCGCAATCCCGATTTCTTCGATGTCGAGAAGTACCCGACGATCACCTACAAAATGAAGAGCTACAAAAAGACGGGCGACGGCTATACCGCCGTCGGTGATCTGACTCTGCATGGCGTGACGAAAGAGGTCACGTTAACGGGCAATTTCAACGGGGTGACCAAGGATCCATGGGGGAATACCCGTGCCGGATTTACGGCCGAAGGCAAAGTGAACCGGAAAAACTTCGGTATGGTGTGGAACAAAGCCCTCGATAGCGGAGGGCTCGTGGTCGGGGACGAGGTTTTCATCAAGCTGGACATCGAGTGTATTAAGGCCAAGTCGTAAGTCGAACACCCCCTTTCTCAGAGGCCGCACGCCTGTCCGGTCACCATGCCTGGCAGGCCGATCCAGCCGCGGCGCATGCAGCGAGGTCTCTCTGAATCAGAGCTGCGGGCCGCCCTATCCGTGATGCCGGTTGTCACCGACACAGCAGCTGGTTGAGGCGCAGGGAGGATGTTCCCCGGCATCCGGTTCTCTTTTCGTGCTGGTCCTTCGCCAGCTTCAGGGGCGGCTCGGGGCTGTATGCCGATGGGTGGTGTGGAGTGATGGATCAGCAAGGGTAATTCGGAGGCCGAGAGTAGGAGCATCGTCATGCGTCGCAAGCGGGCTGGAAAAATCGGATCGGACATCGGTAGGATACGCGGGATGTGGATGGGCAGGTTGGTGATAGTGATCGCGGCGCTCTGGAGCCTGGCTGCCGCGGAGGCCGGGGCGCTGGAGTTTACGGCCGATCAGATCACGAAGATCAATGGTCGAACCCAAAAAGCCAACATCTTCTATCGTGACAACATGTGGCGGATCGAACATCACACGATGGGGCCCGTCAACATCAGCATCGTGCGCAAAGATAAGAAGGTAGTGTGGCTGCTGTTATCGCGCATGAAGCATTTTAAAACGGTGCCGTACCAGGCGGAGCAGGATCTGAAAGTGACGGAGCGGCTGGAGGGGGAAGTGTCGCGCGAAGAGATCGGGACCGAAACGCGCGAAGGGCATCCGACGACGCTCTATGAAGTGACAGTGAAGGAAGGCGAGCGGACGGACGTCTACTATCAATGGCTCGCAACCGACATCCGTTTCCCGATGAAGCTGGCCAAAAAAGACGGGAGCTGGATCGTCGAGTACCAGCACGTTAAATTCAGGCCCCTCATCGATTACTTGTTTCAGTTGCCGCTCAATTTCGAGCCATTAGAAGAATTCGATCACCAGCCGGCTGCCGCGGAACCGAATCAGCAGCCGATGTAATGCGTGATTCGAAGATAAAGGAGTCTCATCGTGCGTAAGCTAGGAACGACCCTGTGGGCTATGAGTGCGGTGGTCTTGGGAATGAGCGGGTCCCTCTATGCGCTGGATGTTGCCGATGTCGTTCGTGAATGGACACCGGAAGGCAAGAAGCTGGCGATGGAGCGCGCCAAGTTGCCGGCACATGACGAGACGATCCGTATCCCGGCGGGCGAGTTCCTCATGGGGAGCGATAAAAAAGTCGACAAGAATGCCTATCTTGTCGAACTCCCTCAGCGGAAGATCTATCTCGATGCCTACGAGATCGATACGCATGAGGTCACGACCGTCCAGTTCTTGAAGTTTGTCTTGGCTTCCAATCGCGACCCCTTGATCGATTGGCAGTACGACGGTGGGAATTTCCAGGACACGATGGTGAGCCATCCGGTCATGCATGTGTCCTGGTTCGACGCGGAGGCCTATTGTAAGTGGGCGGGGAAACGGTTGCCGACGGAGGCTGAATGGGAAAAGGCCGCGCGTGGTGAGGATGGGCGCATCTATCCTTGGGGCAATCAGATGGCCGGACTCTCCAGGGCGAACTTCGGCCGCACGGGCCTGTCAGGGCCGGTGCGCGACCGACCGGAGCGGCTGCTGCTCTATCCACCCATTATTTCTGTCGACAAATATGACAATGCCGCCAGCCCCTATGGCGTGCTTCAGATGGCCGGCAATGTGGCGGAATGGGTCAACGACTGGTATGACCCGAAATACTACACCATCGGACCCGTTAAGAATCCGAAAGGTCCGGAGACCGGGAGCCAGCGGAGCTTTCGCGGCGGAGGCTGGATCGACAGCACCCCCAGCGTGCGGGTGGCGCAACGGAACGGGACGGACCCCAATACGAAAATGAATTGGATGGGGTTCCGCTGCGCAAGGGACGTGCACGAAGCGGCGGGCGTACCCCAGGCTGAAGCGAAATAGCCGAGGCGGTGACTAAAAACCGAGGATAGGCGCGAACCTGAATCAGTGAATAAACGGAAGTTACTTGCTAGGGCCCTCAGCGGCTCCAAAAACTTACGATTCAGCGAGGTCGTCTTACTCGCGGCAGCCTTCGGGTTCCGTGCATCGAGAGTCAAAGGAAGTCACCATATTTTTGTCCATCCGAATGTACGGGAACTCGTGAATTTGCAGGAGGTCGGGGGAAAGGCGAAGCCGTATCAGGTGAAGCAGTTGATGGAACTCGTCGAGAAGTATAATCTTGCGCTCAGGGACGATGAGGACCGATGAAGAAGGATTACCATATCAACATCTTCTATAGTGAAGCTGACGGTGGGTACATTGCGGATATCCCTGACCTGGAAGCTTGTTCAGCGTTCGGGAAAACTCCGGCGGCAGCGCTGAAACAGGTACAGCTTGCCAAGCGTCTTTGGATGCAGGCGGCCAAGAGTGAGCGCAAAGCGATTCCCAAACCCCGCTATCGTCCCGCCATTTATCAGACCGCGTCTTGACCGACTATCTCGCGAGTGTAGTGCTCCCGCTTGCGAGTCACCACGGGTGGTGTGAGGATGGGATGGTCAAGACAGGTACTTCCTTTCTAGGTTTCATGAGCTGCCGGTTCGCAACAATATTGTTTGGCGTCACTCTTGGCTGCCACTGTTTTAAGGGCAGCACGCGTGATCATCACAACCCACAGATTCACTAAGTGCCGCAGTCGATTCCTCTAGCTCGGATAAGAACTCTTCAAGACTCGTTGTCATGTGATCAGGAAATTCTCTAACTTTCTCTTCACCGTGTTGCTTGCATAATGTCCAAGGCCATCCGGGCTCCCTACTTTGGAGGTGGAAGGATCACGTTGCATGGATCGATCGGGCCGGCCGGAAGCTATTTCCGATAGAAGGCGAGAAGAGAAAGCCGCAGTAGCAGGTCAGGGCAGAACCTTAGGCTTGTGGCCCTCTTTTGTTCAGCAAAATGGCGTGAGCCTGCTCGCTGCATTCCTTCACCAAAATCCCCATTTTGCCGTGTGAGGGCTCGAAGTCTACGGTTAGGCCGTGGCTGCGGATGCGTTCGCTGGCTGTGGGGCCGATTGATGCGATGACCAGTTGCCGGCAGATCGTTTTGAACTTCGTTGTCTTTCCTTCCTGCTCCAACACCTGCATGACGTGATCGATCTGGGCGGCATTGGTAATCAGCAGTACCTGAACCTGCCCGGCCAGAATCTGGTCGATGACCTGTTTCAGTGGAGCCGTGTCTTCTGGGAGCGCCCAGCGGTAGACGGGTACCGGAACCACATTGGCTTCGCGCTGCTTCAACGCCTCCAACAAGTCGTAGTTCGGTAGCCCGTATTCTTGCACCGCCACGCGTAACCCTTTGAGCGGCCGGTAGGCGTCCAATGTGGAGACGACATCCACCCAGGTGTTGGGCTCTGGGACCGTCAAGGTCGGCTGAAGTCCCAACGCTTTGAGCGCGGCGACTGGTTTGGGGCCACGCGCAATGAGCACCGTCTCTTTCAAACCGCTCTTGATCGTGTCTTTGGTGTGACGGCTGTGCAGGATTTCGAACAGGGTGGTCGTGCCGGCCCCGGTCAGCAGGACCAGCACGTCGAGGCCTTCTGTCAGCAGTTGTTCGCCGAACCGGAGAGCGGCGGAATTGTCTTCCAGCGGAATTTCGCGCAGAGCCGGCGCCACCAACGGCTTGCCGCCGTGGCGCTCGATCAGCCGCGTCATCTCCGTCGCCATACGCGATTCAAACGCGGCGACCATCAGTCCATTGAATCCTGAATTAGCCATGGCGCGTATGCACTCGATAATTTCCGTGGCGACGAATGATTACTTTGGGGCATCCTTCGCGCATCGGAACCCGGTCGATTCATTTCTCATCGTCGGATCGCTGTCCACGCGGGTGAAGATGCGGACTGTGGGAGTCTCATTCTGCCAGCCGGCTCCTCGAATGACCTTCTTCTCGCCGCTGTCCGGGCCAGGAGGATTCTTGTCGGGGCTCTTTTCGTAGTACCTCGCATCGTACCAGTCGTTGACCCACTCCCAGACATTGCCCGCCATGTCATAGACGCCGTAGGGGCTCTTTCCGCTCTCATAGCTGCCCACGGGCATCAGCGTCTTTTCGCCGATCCACTTCTGGTTGAAGTTGAGGTGTTTGTCGGTCGGTTCCACATTGCCCCAGGGGAAACGCCAGTCATTGTTCCCCTTAGCGGCTTTCTCCCATTCGGCTTCTCGCGGCAAGCGCCTGCCGGCCCACTTGCAGTAGGCATCGGCATCGGCCCAATCGACATTGATCACCGGACGGTCGGCCAGGGATGTGGGAATGCCGATTCCTTCCCAGAGGTTGCGGGTGGGGTTCTTCTGATTCTGCGGAACACGGTGGTTCGCGGCCTTCACGAATTCCAGGTAGCGTCCATTCGTCACTTCATATTTGTCGATATAAAAATCGGTGATCTCGATGACATGGCGGGGATATTCATCGCGTCCGCCGTCGCGGTCTCCGAACGGCACGCCCATCGGGTACGAGCCTGAGGGGATCAAGACCAACGGCGCGCCATCCTTCCCTGTGATTTCTTTGGGGAGAGCCGCCTGTTCCGCTGCGAATGCGTGCGAACTCACCCCGTTCAGCCCGATGAGCGCCACCACTATTGCGAGGATGGATCGTGCCACCATAACTCAACACTCCTTTGGTTCAAAAAAGTCGATGGCAGATCGTACCACAGCGGCGGAGAATTCAGACACGGCTTGTGTAGAGAATCTGCGCGCCAGGGGTGAGCCGATGCAGGAGAATGAGGATTGACGGGGTGACAGGCCCCCACCTACTATACGGCGAAGGAGACTCCGACGTGCCGACCCATCGAGGCTTACGACATCTGGCCCTTCGTGTGATCGATCTTGCGCGGTCGCGCGCCTTCTATGAGCGGTTTCTGAGCATGAAGGTTGTGTGGGAGCCGGACCCGGACAATGTGTATTTCAGCTCGGGGTCCGACAACCTGGCCCTGCATCAGATCGCGCCTGCCGAGTTGGCTCACTACCAGCCGTTGCGTGGACAGCTGCTCGATCACGTCGGTGTGATTATGGAAAGCCCGGCGCATGTGGATGACCTGTTCCGGGACGTCCAACAGGATGGGGCACGCTACGGGGCCACCATCGCCAAGCCACCCAAGCAACATCGCGACGGCAGCTACTCCTTCTACTTTGCCGACCCGGATGGCAACATCATCCAGGCCTTATATGAACCGACCATCAGCCGCATGGAATTCCTGCCGCCTGCCTGACGACCATGGGTATTTGGGAGACATTACCTCGCGATCAGTATGTCGGGTTAGCCCCCTGGGTCTGGGTGCAGCTCGAAAGTAATCAGCCCCCCGGGCCGTTTCCGTTCATCGGGGGGGTTGCCCCGGAGGTGGTGGCGAGTCTGCACGAAGCCCACAGTCTGTTCCTCGCCTGTGTGGAAACCGCCATCAGCGATGTGTTCTCCCACCGCGCGACGCTCGGCGACCCGCAGACCAGGGTGCGACTGGAGGATGCCTATGCTGAGCTGGTCAATTCCCGGCAACAGCTAAGTCAGCACATCACGGCGCGGCGTCAGCCTGATGGGCAGTTTCACTGGTCGCATCCCTTCGATGCGACGAAATCCGCGACCGTGGTCAACACCGGCCTGCGAATCTTCAATGCCGTGAAACGTCAGGCGATTCCTGTGCCGTTCGAGCGTCCCATGGGACCGGTGGTAGGAAAATTGCTGGGGATGTTGGATGGCACGCAGCAGGCCGGGGCGATTCAGACGATCGTGGCGACGGCCGGTCGGGACGGCGAGCGGCTGTTGACCAAGTTGATGGAGCTACTGGTCCAATACGAATGCCTCACGCCGACGACGCACGCCTCGATTCGAGACCAGTGGTTGTCCAATACCAAAGAACGGGACACAATTCATTTGGGCCATGCCGCGTTGATGTACCGGCAGCAGGATCGGTTCCTGTTGTTCGATCCCTGGCTGTTGCCCTGGTTCGCAGAGTCCAATGTGCCGAGCCTCTGGGTCTCGATGTTGCCGAAACCGGCCGCGATCTTTTTGACCCATGACCACGATGACCACGTGGATCCCCGGACCCTGCTGCATGTGCCGAAAGACGTGCCGATCGTGATTCCTAGCCGGCGAAACCGTAAGAAGTTTTTCTACGACTACCTTCCGCTGCTTCGGGAGCTGGGATTCAGCCACATCGTCGAACTGGCGCACGGGGAAACCTGGAACTTCGACGGCGGCGCCGTGGTCTCCGTCCCGTTTTACGGCGAAGATCCCTGCGATTTGGAGATGCCGAGAAACTGCTACCTCGTGACCGATCACGGGCAGAATGTGCTGGTGCATGCCGACAGCGGCCCGACCAACAGCGGACGGTCGGCCATCAAGGAAGGAGTCATGCAGCAGCTCGTCCAGAAATACGGTCCCATCTCGCTGGTATTGGCCTCGCAACAGCAGCTGCAGGAAATCCGGAGTTATGCCGCCCATGCGCCACTGTCCCACCCGGGCCTTTGGCTCGACGTGGGTGAGAACGGGTACCTCACGAACGGGTATCTGGACGAGCTCTGCGCCGTCGCCCGGGCGAGGCTGTTTGTGTCCTATGCCACCGGCGGCGCTGACTGGTATCCCGATCACTTGTCGTTTATGTTCAGCCAGCGGAATCCGGCGCGCACCGCGCTCCTCACGGCGAATTGGGAGCAGCCGGAAAAGCTAAAAGACCTTCTCGGGATGCGCGGGTGCGGGTATCATCGCGCTCATGCGTTGGATCTGTTCCGGAGCAGCGGCGACGGGACGGTGCAGGTGTCATCCGCGGCCGCGGCCCTGGCGCCCTTGTCACTCTATCGACTCGATCACGGGGAGCCCTCGTTCATGAAGCGGGGCGGGCGATAATCAGGCAGGAAGGGGAAGAGTTGCTATGGGGTCTGGGAAAGGATTAGTGCTCGTCACCGGCGCCGCCGGATTTATCGGGTCTCATGTGAGCCGGCGATTGCTCGATCGTGGTGACACCGTGCTCGGTCTGGATAATCTGAACGACTACTACGACGTGCGTCTCAAAGAAGCGCGGCTCGCAAGGCTAAGTCCCCACCCGCAATTTCAATTCGTCAAACTGGATCTGTCCGATCGCGCGGGCATGGCGGCGCTCTTCGAGCAACATCCCATCCGGCGCGTGGTGCATCTGGCGGCGCAGGCCGGCGTCCGGTATTCCCTGGTCAATCCGCACGCCTACACCGCAAGTAACATCGACGGGTTTCTGAACATTCTCGAAGGCTGTCGGCATCACAAGGCCGAACATTTGGTCTATGCGTCCACGAGTTCGGTCTATGGCGGGCATACCAAGATGCCCTTCTCGGTGCATGACAATGTCGATCATCCCGTTTCGCTCTATGCCGCCACGAAGAAAGCGAACGAGCTCATGGCGCATTGTTATGCGCATCTCTACCGATTCCCGATTACGGGATTGCGGTTTTTTACTGTCTACGGGCCCTGGGGCCGTCCGGATATGGCATTGTTTCTCTTTACGAAGGCGATTCTGGAAGGAAAGCCCATCGACGTGTTCAACCACGGGAAGATGCAGCGTGACTTTACCTATGTCGACGATATTGTCGAAGGGGTGGTGCGTACGCTCGATCGTCCGGCGCAGCCCGATCCGAAGTGGTCCAGTGACAAGCCCGATCCCGGCAGCAGTTCCGCGCCCTATCGTCTCTACAACATCGGCAATCACCAACCGGTCGAGCTCCTGCGCTTCATCGAAGTGCTCGAGCAGACTCTCGGCAAGAAGGCCGAAAAAAACTTCCTCCCGCTTCAAGCCGGGGACGTGCCGGCGACCTATGCCGAGGTTGCGGACCTGATGCGCGACACGGGTTTCAAGCCCGCTACGCCGATCGAGACCGGCATCGCGCGCTTCGTCGAGTGGTATCGGGAATACTACAAAGTGTAACGGCTCACATGCCTCCTCGTTCGTCCTCTCCAAGCCTGCCTCATCGGGCTCTGGCGTTTGATATCCCGCCGTTCTCATTGCGCGCAGTCTGTTGAAAGCAGCCTGACGTTACGAGTAGAACCAACGTATAGCGCCGCGACTGTGAATTGGTTATCCACATGCACTCTCACTTTCCGTTTTCCCGTCGTCAATTCCTGAGATCGTTGCTCGGGTTCGGGGCATGGCTGTATGCCTGGCCACTCTATTTGTCGGCTGCCCAATCGCCCATCGAAGAACAGTTTGATTTCAGCAAGCCGTTGATCCAGGCACCCAATTCGCCTCGACTATGGCCTCTCTTTCGGCAAAAACTGGCTGAATGGCGCGACCAATCCCGCCGGGCCTCACACTATCGTGACGTGCGTTATGGCGACGAGGCGGTTGCGTGGGCGCGGTCCAGTTTCTCAAGCTGTTTCGTCATGTTGTATGACTCCACATTTTTCGATCATGAGGCGGGACAATATAGGGTGGAAGAGTTCCTGAAGCAGGCCCAAAACGATTTTGGTGGTTTCGACAATCTTATCCTGTGGCATGCCTACCCGCGGATCGGAGCCGATGATCGAAATCAATTCGATTTCTATCGTGACATGCCTGGAGGGTTCGATGGTTTGCGGGAGGTCGTGCGACGGTGTCATCAGCTCGGAGTACGCGCATTGATTGTGTACAAACCTTGGGATGTCGGGACTCGCCGCGAGGCTGTGTCCGATGTCGACGCTCTGGCCGAGGTCGTCCAAGCCACTGAAGCTGACGGCGTCTATCTCGACACGATGCCGCTCGCCCCTGACGGGCTGCGCCTGGCATTGGATCGTATACGTCCGGGACTTGTACTGGAGGGGGAGGGCGAACTGCCTCTCGAATACATCCACGATCATCACATGTCTTGGGCGCAATACTTCGAAGACAGCGAAGTCCCGGGTATTCTCAGAAACAAATGGTTTGAGCGCCGCCACATGATGCACCAGACGGCTCGATGGAGGCGGGACCGTTCTCACCAGCTCCATACTGCTTGGATGAATGGAAGCGGGATGGTGGTCTGGGAGATTGTCTTTGGTTCCTGGGTCGGATGGTCGGCAAGGGATCGATCTGTCTTGCGTGCGATGTTGCCGATTCAGCGACGGTTTGCTTCATTGTTTTCCGGAGAAGGTTGGACTCCGCTCGTTCCAACGGAGGCAGCCAACGTCTATGCAGCACTCTGGGAAGGGCCGGGGATCCGCCTGTGGACCCTCGTGAATCGTGCGGACCAGCCGGTTTCAGGGTTGCTGTTGAAAGTTCCGGCCCTGACCGGCGCGAGCTACTTTGACTTATTCACGGGGCAAGAGCTGTCCCCCGATGTTCATGATGGGATCGCTTTCCTGCAGGGGGCGCTTGCGTCTAAGGCGATGGGTGGCTTTGTGGCTGGAACCGCTGCTTCGCTTGGTCCTGACTTTCTGCGGTTTCTGACAACGCAACAAGAGCTCCAACTCAAAGAGACTGGCTCCGTGGAGTTTCCAAGCCGCCCCGTCATTGTTTTGAGCCAGCCGTCTGTCAATGTACCCCGGATTCAGGCCTCTCTTCCTGCGATGGTCGAGATTCCCTCGGCTCGCTTCACGATGCGTGTTCAAATGAGGACTAGAGAATGCGGCTTCTATGACAATGAAATGGACCACGACCAACTTTATGGAAACTTCCACAAACCACAGTGGTTCGAACGAGCGGTCGCCTTACTGGCGTATGCGATTGATGTGACGCCGGTGACCAATGCGCAGTATGCCGAGTTCCTTCGCATCTCGCGGTACCGACCTCGACATCCAGAGAATTTCCTGAAGCATTGGGCCGACGGGAAGCCACCCCTTGGAAAGGAGGATCACCCGGTGGTCTATGTCAGCCTGGAAGATGCACGAGCCTATGCACAGTGGGCCGGCAGGGTGCTCCCTACCGAGGAACAATGGCAATATGCGGCACAGGGACCGGCGGCTTTGAAGTATCCGTGGGGGGATGCAATGGAACCTGGGCGATGCAATGGCGGAGAAACCGGAACCACCACGAGCGTCACAGCGTTTCCCGCCGGACGGTCGCCGTTCGGATGCTACGACCTGTGCGGCAATGTGTGGGAATGGACAGAGAGCGAACGCACGGATGGACGAACGCGTTTCTGCATGATCCGTGGCGGATCCTACTATAGCGCACGCGGGTCTGAGTGGTACATGGACGGTGGTCCTCAACCGGACGACTTCGCCGCCAAGTTTCTTCTCATGTGGCCAGGCTTGGATCGGTGCGCGACGATCGGATTTCGATGTGCCATTTTACTCGAATAGTCGCATACCTCATCTCCTAATTTTTCGCCCTCTCGATTTCATGACACCTCAGGGTATGTTCCTCTCGGGCGAGTTGGACAATGTGGGTCGACTACTGATCCTGTCCAAGCAACGTCGGATTCATCCTGCAGGCACTACAGTGAAGTATTTCCATCCATCTCGTATGGAATTTTTATCATCGCGCGAGCTGACCCAGTAATGGTTACATTCACGCAAAGTGTTTTACCCGGGAAGTAATTGTGACAGCGTGCAGAATAATAACCATTGACGAGTTCAGAAATAATCCCCAAAGTGCGATTAGCTTGTTGGAGGCGAAAGCTGGAGAGCCAACCGACGATGGTGGAAACGTGATCCCAAACAAATTTCTCGAATCGGCTTCTTTCCTCCTGATGTCGCTGCCGATCATTGCGTTTGTCTGTCTCTGGGGTGTGACAACTTTCTCTGTGAAAGAGGATTGGCGGCTCGGGTTACTCAAAGCGGCGGTGCTGTGGGGCAGCCTCACGCTTCTGATCACAGAACTGCTTTCCGTATTTGTGGCCATCCGTCCCGCAACACTCGCCCTGGCGTGGATCCTCGTCATCGGTTCCTCGCTGTACGTCATCCGACGGTACCTTGTCGAGGAAGGAAAGAGTCGTCTCGCTGGTGCAAGGAGCCTCTTCGCGTTGCCGCCCGGGGATCGTTGGTGGATTATTCCAGGGCACCTCTATTAACCGCTAATTGAAGCCAGAAAAATCATGTCTCAAAAACGG
>ERZ1292625.1496-Hain-H41-01um-R1-1496-length-27411-cov-4_pt1 | contig 27411 bp, 29 predicted proteins | sample MGYA00564400_ERZ1292625 | MGnify/ENA primary metagenome ERZ1292625 (study PRJEB36523, sample SAMEA6512639) | groundwater metagenome | collected 2019-01-08 | study: AquaDiva: Metagenomics assemblies of 32 groundwater samples | reverse complement strand
ACCCTTGAGAGAGTGCAAGCGCGCGCATCTCAGTCTCGTGTACCCCTGCCACCCCAATGTCTTCAATGACTTCGCCAGAAGGGAACTCATTTCCTTGGCGCCAGCCAGTAAACTGGAGCACTACTTTGTGATCTAGAGGAAGAGAAGCGCCTGATGCTTCAAACGGCACGTACATCTTTTTCCAATCCGGAATAAGAAGCACACGGCCACCATCTTGGACGAGCTTTCCTACAAAACGCTCGCGGGTGCGAGAGACGACTTCAAGCACTTTCCCTGCGGCACGAGCTTTGCGGGTGCGGGGATCGGCGTATGCGCCAGTGCGTACTACTTTCACAATATCTCCAGGGAATGCTCCTCCGAGGTCCTCTCCAGGGATGAAAAGATCTTCCTTATCAGGGTCGTAGGCGAAGAATCCCTTACCCGTTCGGGTGATGGAAATGGGTCCTTCGTACACTGTGTCCTCCCGCTTCATTAGATAGTGCTACTTTATCATCCTTTGACTCTTAGTGCCTCATTTGCTAGTCTTGCTTAACTTATGTTGATGATCCGCTTTCAGCGCATCGGCCGCAAGAACGACCCGTCGTTCCGTATGGTCGTACTTGAGAAGGCTTCAGGCCCAAAGGCCGGGAGCAACGTAGAGGTCGTGGGTACCTATAACCCAAAGACCAAGCAGTTTGCTGCAGAGGGTGAGCGCATCCAGTACTGGATGAGCAAGGGTGCCCAGGTATCGCCATCTCTCATGAACCTTCTTATTGATAAGAAGGTGGTTGAAGGTAAGAAGGTAAACGTGCTTCCAAAGAAGGCTCCTATCAAGAAGGATGAGCCTGAGGCTGCTACTGCACCCGCAGCCGCTGCAGCTCCAGCCGCAGATGCCGCTCCTGAAGCGGAGGCAGTTGTTGAGGCCGCTATTGCTGAGGCAGAACCAGTCGCAGAAGAGGTAGCCGTTGAGGCCCCAGCAGAGGAGGCTCCTGCAGCCGCGTAAGTTCTTCATCACCGCTTCTTGCGGTGTGTGCTTCTATAAACTCTGATATCCCGTAACGCTGACACTCTATGGAACAAGATCACGCATTTCTTGAATACGTTGTTAAGGCTCTCGTTGATAATCCTGATCAGGTAGAAATTTCTCGTACCGTTGATGAAATGGGTGTACTCCTTACACTCACCGTGTCTCCTGAAGATATGGGTAAGATCATCGGCAAGGAAGGAAACATAGCAAAAGCAATCCGCACCCTCCTTCGCGTGGTGGGTATGAAGCACAATGCTCGCGTGAACCTTAAGGTGAACGAACCAATTGGCGGAAAACGCGATGGACGTCCTGAGGAAATGAAGAGCATTGAGCAGGTAGTTGAGGAGCTATAATACCTGCATGAGTGAACAGGGCCCGTCGACACCTGATGGAAGAATAGAGAAACCCGAAGGACCGCGAGGAGCATTGTTTTTGATACGTAATAAAGAAGATGGCAGGTACCTGCTTGTACAGCGTGATGCCAATTGCAAATACTATCCATTGCAGTGGAGTTTTCCTGGAGAACATAGTCGTGAAGGGGAAGATCCAGGAGATGCGGCGGTGCGCGGTGCAGAGGAGGAGCTTGAACTCTCTTTGTCAAAAGAGACTCTCGTTCCTCTTGTGGAACACACGCAACCGCACGCACCAGGGACGACGCAGGCATTCCTTGTTGACCTACCAGAGGATCAAACTCCTGTACTCAAAGAAGGTGCAGCGCTCGGATGGTTTACCCTAGAAGAGATAAAGGGAATGTCACTTGGGTTTGGACATCAAGATCTTCTGCAGTACCTTACGTAAATATGCTTTCGTTCCATATCATTACGCTTTTCCCGGAAGCCTGCGAAGCCTATCTTTCCGCGTCCATTCTCGGACGTGCACGAAAGAACAAGAAGATCAGCGTGGCGTACCAGTCACCACGTGATTTTGTAGATAACAAATGGGGAAAGGTAGATGAGCGTCCGTATGGAGGAGGTCCTGGCATGGTGATGACCGCACTTCCTGTGGTGCGTGCGGTAAAGAAGTCTCTCGGTCGCAAGAAAGGGAAGACCGCAATTGTATGGTTCTCTCCATCAGGGAAAGCGTTTGATAACAAAGAAGCGGATACGCTTACGAAGCTTACTAACGTCGTGCTTGTCTGTGGTCGCTACGAAGGGATTGATGAGCGCGCAAAGAAGATCCTTAAGACCATGGGAACTCTTAAGACCTACTCGGTAGGGAACGCTGTCCTTACCGGAGGGGAAGTTCCTGCCCTTGCAATTGTAGATGCCGTTACGCGTCGTATTCCTGGAGTCTTGGGACGGGATGAGTCAGTAGAGGAGCGACGCATTGCCTCAAAAGACGTATATACCCGACCTGACACCATTGTCTGGGAAAAGAAGAACTACAAGGTTCCTGCGGTACTTAAGACTGGGCACCACGCACAGATAGATGGGTGGCGGGGAAAGAAGCGGTAATCCCCAACCTTGACCCCTTTTGCACCCAGGTGTATCTTAGGAAGAACCAGAACAGATTGAGTGACGGGGGCACTCTGGGGGGGAAACATTCGGGCGACAATATTTTACAAGCGTCTCAAGGAACGAGGCGCCGGTCCATGCGCATATGGACCCGTTTTCCGTTCCTGTACGACATACGTTCACGGATACTACATATGCCGACAAAGAAGAACCTTGTGCAGAAAACCTTCGCTGCGTTCCGAAAGCCACGCGTGGAGTTCCCGGACTTGGTCGCCCACCAGCGCCAGTCCTTTGAGTGGCTCGTCAAAGACGGGTTCACCGAACTCTTCAAAGAGTTCTCTCCAATCCCGGATTATTCCGGGAAGAAGTTTGATCTCAAATTCAATGGATTTGAGATAGGAGAACCAAAGGGAGACGAAGAGTCTGCCCGCGAGAACATGAGGACTTATGAAGCCCCCCTTAAGGCCTCAGTGACCCTTCTTAACAAGACCCTTGGGACTGAAAAGACCCAGGACATCTTCCTTGCTGATATTCCGATGATGACGCCGCACGGCTCATTCATCGTCTCCGGAGTTGAGCGCGCAATTGTCCCCCAGCTTGCACGTTCCTTCGGTGCCTTCTTCATCTCTGAAGAAGCGAAAGGTCAGACCTGGTTTGGTGCAAAGATCATTCCTTCCCGTGGTGTGTGGATTGAGATTGATTCTGAGCCCACCGGTATCTTCGTAAAGATTGACCGTAAGCGTAAGTTCCCAGTTACCAACCTTCTTGCTGTCTTCGGTGGAGAAGCAGGCGCTCCTCTTTTGAAGCGCTTTAACGGAAACCCAGACGCGGTTGCCGCTCTTCAGGCTACCCTTGAGCACGATCCTGCCAAGACCCTTGAGGATGCGTATGTAGAGATTCACCGCCGTATGCGTGATGGTGATCTTGCAACCCCTGACAACGCAAAGCAGTACGTCAACGCACTCTTCACCCCAGACCGCTACGACCTTTCTAAGGTGGGACGCTACCGCTTGAACCAGCGCTTTGGTGGCAAGCTTGAGGAGAAGGCGCTCGAGCAGCGCGTACTCACGTACGAAGATCTCATCCACATCGTGGGAGAGATTGCGAAGATGAACAAGGATCCGAACGCACGTCCAGATGATATTGATCACCTCGGCTTCCGCCGTGTTCGTTTCGTCGGAGAACTTCTCCAGGCACGCATGCGTGTTGGTATGTCTCGCATGAAGCGAAACATTCAGGACCGCATGTCTACCATTGAAAGCGATACGTCTCTTCCAATGGCGTTCGTGAACCCACGTCCGCTTCAGGCATCTATCCGCGAGTTCTTCACTGCCAACCAGCTCTCCCAGTTCATGGACCAGCAGAACATTCTTGCGGAGCTTGAGAACATGCGCACGCTCTCAGCCCTCGGTCCCGGTGGACTTACACGTGAGCGTGCAGGCTTTGAAGTGCGCGACGTGCACCCATCACACTACGGCCGCCTTTGTCCGATCCACACTCCAGAAGGTCAGAACATCGGTCTTATCCTTCGCCTTGCGCTACACGCACGCACGAATGAGTTCGGCGTGATTGAGACTCCGTACGCAAAGGTAAAGAATGGTGTGGTCACTGAAGAGATTCAATATCTAAACGCCCTTGAAGAAGAGGAGTATGTGATTGCACACGGTGCAACGCCAATTGATGAGAAGGGACACATTGTTCCTGACACGATTGAGGCACGCCGCGGTGGTGAGCCTGCAATCGTCCGTCGCGATGAGATTCAGTACATTGATTCTTCTACCTATCAGATGTTCTCTGCCGCTACCGCCATGATTCCATTCGTGGATCACGACGACGCGAACCGTGCACTCATGGGTTCCAACATGCAGAAGCAGGCAACTCCCGTGCTTATCCCTGAGGCACCACTTGTCTCTACTGGTATTGAAGAGCATGCAGCGCGTAACACCGGACGCCTCATCATTGCTGAGGAGGCAGGAGAGGTAACCTTTGTGGATGCTCGCCGCATCACCATTCAGGGTAAGGAGAAGAAGCCGCAGGAGTATCGTCTCCAGCAGTTGACCCAGACCAACCAGAACTCTGCGTTCAACCAGCGCCCAATCGTGCGCATGGGTGACAAGGTAAAGAAGGGAGATGTGATTGCCGACGCCTCTTCTTCAGATCGCGGACAGATGGCACTTGGTCAGAACGTTCGTGTCGCCTTCATGTCATGGAGTGGGGCAAACTACGAAGATGCCATCATCGTCTCCGAGCGCCTCGTGCAGGACTCTAAGTTCACCACGATTCACATTGAAGATTTTGAGGCTGCCGTTCGTGACACCAAGCTTGGTGCAGAAGTTACCACTCACGACATTCCAAACGTCGGTGAGCTTCGTTTGAAGAACCTTGATGAGGAAGGAGTGGTTCGCATCGGTGCAGAAGTTCGCCCTGGCGACATTCTCGTCGGTAAGGTAACCCCTAAGGGTGAGACTCAGTTGACCCCAGAAGAGCGTCTTCTTCGCTCTATCTTCGGGGACAAGGCGAAGGATGTGAAAGACACTTCACTTCGTATGGAAGGAGGGAAGCGCGGTCGCGTCATTGGTGTTCGCGTGTTCTCACGCGAGCGTGGTGACCAGCTAGAGAGCGGAATCATCAAGAAGATTGTGGTGACGGTTGCCCAGGTTCGTAACGTATCGGTGGGAGACAAACTCGCCGGTCGTCACGGTAACAAGGGTGTTATCTCCCGCGTGCTTCCTGCCGAAGACATGCCATACGATAAGGATGGAAATCCAGTGGATGTAATTCTTACTCCGCTCGGCGTGCCTTCCCGTATGAACCTCGGTCAGATTCTTGAGCTTCACCTCGGACTTGCCGCAAACACGCTTGGCTACCAAGCAGTGGTGCCTCCGTTTGCGGGAGCCTCTGCAGACGAGATTCGTGATGAGCTTGAGGCTGCCGGCTTTGACCGTTCAGGTAAGCTTCAGCTCTTTGATGGACGTACTGGTGAGCCAACGGCGCAGCCAGTGTCTGTCGGTTACATGTACATCTTGAAACTTCACCACATGGTGGAAGACAAGATCCACATGCGCTCGATTGGTCCGTACTCACTTATTACCCAGCAGCCGCTTGGTGGTAAGGCACAGAACGGAGGTCAACGCTTTGGAGAAATGGAAGTGTGGGCACTTCTCGGTTACGGCGCGGCATACACGCTCCGCGAGATGCTCACCATTAAGTCAGACGACATTCAAGGACGCTCTGCGACCTTTGATGCCATCGTGAAGGGCGAGGCAGTGACCCACTCGGGCACCCCCGCTTCCTTCTCGGTGCTTACTAACCAGATCCGTGGCTTGGCACTTGATATAGAGCCAGCTGACGTAGACGATAACGCGTAATCATATGGCTACCTATCCTTCCAAGAAACCGTTCGCAAATCGCCCTATGGCAAGCCGCCAGGACTGGAACGCACTTAAGCTTTCGCTTGCGTCGCCGGAGCGCATCCTTGAATGGTCACGTGGTGAAATCACCAAGCCGGAGACCATCAACTACCGTACCCAGCGCTCTGAGAAGCACGGTCTGTTTGATGAAAAGATTTTTGGTCCAGAAAAGGACTATGAATGTTACTGCGGTAAGTACAAAGGTATCCGCTACAAGGGAATTATCTGTGACAAGTGTGGTGTGGAAATCACTCGCTCTATCGTTCGTCGTGAGCGCATGGGCCACATTGAGCTCGTCACTCCAGTCGCACACATCTGGTTCCTTCGCTCTATGCCTTCTCGCATGGCCCTCCTTCTTGGAGTTCCTGCGGCTGACCTAGAGAAGGTCGTCTACTTCGCAGGCTACATCGTCACCAAGGTGGCAGAAGACACGAAGAAACGTCTTCTTAACGAGCTTGAGAACGAGTACAAAACCAAGCACAAGGCATCTAAGGATGATAAGGAGCGTGATGCACTTAAGGAGCGCATGACGATTGCGAAGACGGAGATTGATTCCGTCGTTGTAGGTCGTGTGTTTGACGAAATTCAGTACCACCGTTTCTCCGTGAAGTACGGAACCCTCTTTGAGGCAAAGATCGGTGCAGAAGCAATCTTTGATCTCTTTAAGGCAATTAACCTTGAGGATCTTAAAGCAACACTTGAAGCTCGTTACGAGCATGCAGGAGTCGCAGAGAAAGAGAAGCTTGCAAAGCGCATTGCGCTTATCACCTCTCTCATTGCTGCAAAGGTTCGTCCTGAGTGGATGTTCCTCACCAAGATTCCCGTGATCCCTCCCGCACTTCGTCCGATGGTCGCCCTTGAAGGTGGTCGTCACGCAACCTCTGATGTGAACGATTTGTATCGTCGCGTCATTAACCGCAACAACCGTCTCAAGAAACTTCTTGATATTCACGCGCCAGAAGTGATTCTCCGTAACGAGAAGCGCATTCTTCAGGAAGCAGTGGATGCACTTCTTGATAACTCCATTCGTAAGTCTGGAGCCTCAGGTGGTGCACTTACCCCCGCACAGCGCCGTCCGCTCAAGTCACTTGCGGACTACCTTAAGGGTAAGCAGGGTTACTTCCGCCAGAACCTTCTTGGTAAGCGCGTGGACTACTCCGGCCGTTCCGTGATTGTGGTGGGTCCTGATCTTGAGCTTGATGAGTGTGGTCTTCCAAAGCACATGGCACTTGAGCTCTTCCGTCCATTCGTGATCGCAGGACTTCTAAGCCGTGAGCTCGCCTTCAACATTCGTGGCGCAGGCCGTCTTATTGAAGATGGTGTCTCAGAAGTCTGGGAAATCCTTGAAGAAGCAATTAAGGGTAAATACGTTCTTTTGAACCGTGCGCCTACGCTTCACCGCCAGGGTATCCAGGCATTCCGTCCTCGTCTTATTGAAGGAGATGCAATCCAGTTGCACCCGCTCGTCTGTCCTGCCTTTAACGCGGACTTCGACGGAGACCAGATGGCCATTCACGTGCCGCTTTCAACGGAGGCACAGTGGGAGGCAAAGAACGTCATGTCAGCGAACAAGAACATTCTCAAGCCAGGTTCTGGTGAAATGATTGTGCTCACTGCCAAGCCACTTGATATCGTGCTCGGTTCCTACTGGCTCACCAAGGAGGTACCAGGTGCAAAGGGAGAAGGAAAGTACTTCTCAAGTCCAAACGCTGCCATTCTCGCTTCAGAGTACGGTGCGATTGATCTTCGTGCCAAGGTCTTCGTGATGCCAATGCCAGGAAAGAAGAAGTACGAAGGATTTGAAGGAAAGGCCTTTGAGACCACGGTGGGACGTCTTAAGTTCAACACCGTGCTTCCAAACGACTATCCGTTTGTGAACGAAGCCATCTCTAAGAAGGTACTCTCACGCATCATGGATGACTCCGTGGTTCGCTACGGTCTTGATCGCATCCCTGAAATTGTGAACAAGATTAAGCGCTTCGGATTCCAGTACGCCACCATGTCCGGTGTGTCCTGGTCTCTTGACGACGTGACCGTTCCTGAAAAGAAGGGTGTTGTCGTTGCTGCTGCACGCGAGAAGGTTTCTAAGATTGAAGGTGATTACCGTGAAGGTCTTCTCTCTGAAGAAGAGAAGCGCCGCATGGTGATTGAGGTCTGGCACGCTGCCAAGACTGAAGTAGAGAAGCTTGTGGAGGATCAGCTTGATCCAAAGGGATCCGTCCATGACATGGTGCGCTCTGGTGCTCGTGGTTCTATCGGAAACTTGACCCAGATGGCTGGTATGAAGGGTCTTATCCAGAACACTGCCGGAGAGACCATTGAAGTGCCGATTGTGTCTTCTATGACGGAAGGTCTTAACCCTGTTGAGTACTTCATGAGTACGCACGGTGCACGTAAGGGTTTGACTGACACCGCACTTGGTACCGCACGCGCGGGGTACCTCACACGCCGTCTCTTTGACACCGCACAGGACTCCATCATTACGGAGACCGATTGTAAGACCAAGCGTGGCATCACGATTAATCGTGTCGCTGCCTCTGGTATTCGTGTGGACTTCGGTGATGCGGTTCGTGGTCGTGTGCTTTCAGGAGAAGTGGTCGCCGGAAGCGAGACCTTCAAGAAGGGTCACTACATTACTGCAGACGATGCAAAGGTGATTGATGCCTCTGACGTCTCTTCAGTCATGGTTCGTTCCGCAATGGCCTGTGAGACTCGCTACGGAATCTGTGGCACTTGTTACGGTATGGATCTTACGACCCAGTCACCGATTGATCTCGGTGAGGCAGTAGGTACCGTTGCCGCTCAGGCAATTGGAGAGCCAGGAACGCAGCTCACTATGCGTACCTTCCACGCTGGAGGTACTGCATCGGTTGGTGGAGACATCACTCAGGGTCTTCCTCGTGTGGAAGAGGTGTTTGAGAAGCGCTCTCCAAAGAATCCTGCCATCGTCTCTAAGACGCCAGGTATGGTGGTGGAGATTAAGGACGTGGGTCGCGACAAGGTACTTGTCGTTGCACCTGAGGCCGGCTCTGAAACCAAGAAGCGTAAGGGTAAGAAGGAAGGTGATCTCTACGAATACCTTGCCACCTATCCTCGTATGCCACTTGTGAAGGCAGGAGAGGCAGTCGTGAAGGGTCAGCTTCTTACCGACGGTTCTGCAGATCTTGATGAACTCTTTGAGTACGCCGGCCGCGCTGCGGTGCAGGAGTACATCATTGCCGAGACCTCAAAGATTTACGAGCTTCAGGGCGCAAGCGTGTCACGCAAGCACCTAGAAGTGATTGTGAAGCAGATGTTCTCTCGCATGAAGATTACCGAGACGGGTGATTCAGATTACTCAGTTGGTGACGTGCTTGAGGGCTGGGAGTTTGAGGAAGAGGTAAAGGCCATGGAGGCAGAGGGCAAGATTGCACCGAAGGCACGCGAGATGGTGCTCGGTATTAAGGAGTCTGCACTTTCACGCCGCTCATTCCTTTCTGCTGCATCCTTTGAGCAGACCACCAAGATTCTTATCAACGCAGCCCTCAAGGGTTCCGTGGATACGCTTCGTGGTCTTAAGGAGAACGTCATTCTTGGACGCCTTATCCCTGCCGGTACCGGATTTGCAGGCTCTGTAAAACAGGCCTCAATTGCGGGAATTCAGAAGGAACGCTCGGTCCGTCTCGCTGCACTTGCCGAAGAGGCAGATGCCGCAGTCGCGGAAGTGAAATAAGGGCGAGAGAATACGAGCCCCACGGGCTCGTATCTCGTTTCAGGGCGGTACAATACAACTCACATGGCAGATACGGTACAACTCATCAAAGAAAAACTATCCATCGTTGATGTGGTGGGACCGTACGTAAAGCTGACCAAGGCAGGACGGTACTACAAAGGTCTTTCTCCCTTTAACAAGGAGAAGACACCGTCCTTCTATGTGAACACTGAACGTAACTCCTACTACTGCTTCTCATCAGGGCAGGGAGGAGATGCGTTTACCTTCATAGAAAAGATGGAGGGCGTGGACTTCAAGGGTGCGCTCAAGATTCTTGCTGAGAAAGCAGGAGTACCGCTCGTGTATGAACGCACAGGTAATAAAGATGACAAAGAGAAGCAGGAACGACTTCGCACTGCACTCTCCGAAGCCGAAGCATTCTATGCACGTGACCTTGATGAAAAGGGCGCGGCCTATACCTATGCAATCTCTCGTGGTCTTACGCCTGAGACGATTCGCTCCTGGAATCTTGGTCTTGCACCTGATGCATGGCGAGCGCTTCTAGAAGAACTCTCTGGAAAAGGGTACTCAGTGCCTGAGCTTTAAGCCGCAGGAGTCATCATAGAAGCTGATGAGAAGAAGGGGACCTGGTATGACCGTTTCCGGAACCGTCTCATGTTCCCGATACGAGATAGTGCCGGACGTACGGTCGCGTTTACCGGCCGTGCGCTTGATAAGGAGGAGCAGGCAAAGTATCTGAACTCTCCAGAGACCGAGCTCTTCAAAAAGTCGCAGGTTCTCTTCGGCATGGATCGTGCAAAAGACGCGATTCGTTCTCGTGGATTTGCGCTTTTGGTTGAAGGACAGTTTGATGTGATCCTTGCGCACCAGGCAGGGTTTGCAAACACAATTGCACTCTCCGGCACCGCACTCTCTCATCACACCTTCAGTTCATTAAGCGATACTCAGATAACCTCATGCTCGCGCTTGATTCTGATCGCGCAGGTCTTGCGGCGTCTGCACGTACCGCGGCGCTCGCTCTCACACTTGGCATGAAGGTAAAAGCAGTGCGCATGCCGAAGGGAAAGGATCCTGCGGATATGATTGCGGAGAATCCGAAAGAGTTCGCAGGGCTCGTGGCATCGTCTGAGCCGATTGTGGAGTTCTTCCTTTCTGCGCTTTCCGCAGAAGAGAAGGATACGCATCGCCTCGTGCTTGCCGCAGAGCGCATTGTGATGCCACTCATTGTTTCCATGAAGAGTCCGCTTGAGCAGGAGCACTTCATTGAGAAGGTGGCTCGCGCACTCAATATGGGGACGAATGCGGTTCGTAAGTCACTCGCAAACGCCGCTCAGTCGGTGGTTCGCGGAGACCTTGAGGAACCGAAAGCGGTCCCTGGTGGGGAAGTGAAGATGACCCCACTTGAGATGCGTATTGCCCTCATTCACGGTGCCGTTCTGTCCTATCCGGGCAGCCCTCTTGCAGAAAGGCTCGCAAGCGAGTACGCTCGGATTACTGGCACAGACCTTCCGGAGGAAGCCCCTCCCGAACGAGTGCTCTTTGAGGCGGGACTCGCGCTCGGCGAGACGCCTGATGAACACAGTGCAGATGATCTCATTCATGCGTTTGAGCACGCATTTCTCAGTCAAAAGCTCGCAGACGCGACTTCTCGGCTACGGGCCGCAGAGACGCAAAAAGATGAGGCGGCCATCAATGCTACCACTCAAGAATGTAGAGAGCTTTCATTACTCCTCTCCGCGCTCGCTCGCTAACGTATCTATACTATGAAAAAGAAACCTATGAAAAAGAAAGTCGTAAAGAAGGCCGCAAAGAAAGCAGCCAAAAAGGCTGCACCCAAGAAAAAGAAGGTGGTGAAGAAAATTGCCAAGAAAGTTGCTGCAAAGAAGAAGATAGTTCCTGGTGCACGCGCCAAAGCAAAGAACGAGCGAGATGCAAAAGCAGAACGCCTCGTTTTAAAGGGTCGTGAGCGTGGCTACGTCACCTACAGTGAGATTCTTAAGGAGTTCCCACACATTGAGGATGATGTGTCCTTCCTTGATCAGCTCTATGAGCGCTTCTCAACCGTCGGTATAGACATCCTTGAGGGCGGCATGCTTGAAGACAATGCCGATGAGTATCTTGCGACTCGTAACATTAAGGGTCGTGAATCTACCGGCTACGACTCCATTCAGATTTACCTTCGTGAAATTGGTCAGTACCCACTTTTGACCGCAAGTGAGGAGCGCGAACTTGCAAAGCGCATTGAGGCAGGGGATGACGAGGCACGTAATATTCTTGCTCGTTCTAACCTCCGTTTGGTGGTGTCTATTGCAAAGAAGTATGTGGGACGTTCTCCAGACCTTACGCTTCTTGACCTTATTCAGGAAGGAAACCTCGGTCTCTTTAAGGCCGTAGATAAGTTTGATTGGAACAAGGGCTTTAAGTTCTCAACCTACGCTACCTGGTGGATCCGCCAAGCTATTACCCGTGCCCTTGCCGACCAATCCCGCACCATTCGTATTCCTGTCCACATGGTGGAGACGATTGCGAAGTACAAGCAGGTATCCCGTCGTCTTGCTCAGACTCTTGGTCGTGACCCACAGCCAGAAGAGGTGGCTATTGAAATGGGTGTAGAGGTAGAGAAGATCTACCAAATTGAGAAGATCAACCAGGATACGCTCTCACTTGAGAACCCAATTGGATCTGATGATGATGAGAAGTCTACCCTCGGTGACTTCATTGCCGACGATAAAATTCCATCTCCAGTCCAGGAGTCGTCTGAGCGTATTCTTGGAGAGCAGGTCCGCGACATTCTTGATGATCTTTCTCCAAAGGAGCGTAAGATTCTTGAAATGCGTCATGGTCTTCTTGATGGTATCTACCACACCCTTGAAGAGGTAGGAAAGGAGTTCGGTGTGACCCGCGAACGTATTCGTCAGATTGAGGCAAAGGCGCTTGAGAAGATTCGTACTCACGATAAGAGTCGTCGTTTGAAGAGCTACTAAAGTGCCTAGAAGTTATGAACCTTTCTCTCGTTGACAGAGGGGAGGGGCAGGCGTAGTCTCAGCCATTAAGTATATGACCCCACGTACCCTTACGCGGCCTATGAGCCCGGTCTCTTCAGGATTACCCGTTGATCCAGACGCAACATTATCTAAATATCTGCCCAGGGATGCATCCTACTTTTATGGGTTCCCTGCAGGGAAAGGATCAGACTTTTATAACAACGTACCACCGTGGGTAGAAGAACTTGTCTCCGCGCGTACTATGGTGTGTGCAGGACCTTCTGTGCGACCAGTCGTATTTGCCGCTGCCTCATCACCAGAGATCAGGGAATGGCTAAGTAAAGATTGTGGCATTGCGCTTCCAGAACAGGATTCGTGTATTCAGATTCCTCCAACCATTACCGAGGACCTCACTGGGAATGAGCGAGATGCTGCGGTACGCGGTGTGCTTGAGAGTGCGTGTGCAGATGAAAGTCTGTTCATGGCTCAGCCCTTTTTGGATTCTTCGCTCTCTCATCTTTTCTCACTTAACCCAAAACTCTCAGCGCAGTTTAATAACAAAACATATCTCACGTCATACGTTCCTGCAGAATATTTGCCGGCTCGTCATGGTTCATATGCAAACGGTGTAGAGTTTCTTGCAGCACCAGTTCCGCCTATTCCATGTGTTGTGAAGGTCGGTTCCTCAAGCGCTGGCGATGGCGTTCGTATTTGCCGTACAGAAGAAGATTTCGTGAATGCAAAAGAATCTTTTAAGGAGGTGAAGGAAGGAATCTTCATTGAAGACTATATAGATATGGTGGCGAACTATGGAGTGCAGTTTGGTATTCCGCATGACCCAACGGCACCTATAGAAATCATTGGATACAACCACCAGGTCATTACTGACTTTGGGGAGTTTCTAGGAAGTGTCGTGTGCCCACCGCATGTTATTGCTAATCCTGTGCTGTACGATATTTTCTCTGTGCTTATCAATGTCATTTTGCCTCGTGTGCGTGCGGAAGGATGGTACGGTGTCGGTGGACTAGATGTCCTTCTCGCGTCATCAGGGAAGTTTTACTTTATTGATCCAAACTTCCGTCAGACTGCGGCATTTGGCTTGGTCTCACTCTCTCGCCGCGGACTCATACAAAAGAAGGCTGTTGGATTTATCGGTACGTTTACGGGCAGTGAGGATGCCTTTAAGAAGATACTTGCGCATGCCAGTCCAAAGACCTCTCACCAGATGTTGCAGATGATCTCTATGAGCAAAAAAGGGGACTTGTATCGCTTCAATGCAGGGCTACTCTTTGAGAATCAAGCAGAACTAACCGAAAACGTGAGACAGCTACATGCAATTGGAGTAGAGGGGAAAGTAATTGATCTTATCCTTGAGGGATACGAGCTGCACTTCTAGCGGAAGCAATTTTGTATACTAGGGGTATGGCCAAACCACCCCCATACCCAATTGCATACTGGAGCTATTCCTCCTTGATGTCATATCTGCGCAATCCGCTTGCCTGGTACAAGCGGTATGTTGCCAAGATATATGACACGCCTCGTACTCCTGCGTCTATCGTCGGCTCTGCAGGGCACACGGCACTGGAGCACTTCTATAGCGGAGCGGACAAGCAGATTGCAGTACGCCTTGGTCTTGAGTATATGCAGACCATTCCTGACTTTGAGATTAACTTCGGGGTTGCAAAAACGATCCGAGACAAGAAGGCGAAGCGCGCTTCCATGGAGCGGGAGTATCTTCAGGCAATTGGCTTCTATCTTGAGCGTGCACCGAAACACAAAGTCCTTGGCGTGGAGGTGAAAGGGTTCACCAAAGTAGAGGGACACGCACTCCCAATTAAAGCAATCTCAGATTTGGTGGTGGAGTCTCGCGTAGAAAAGGGAGCCGTAGATATTGTGGATCATAAGTTTGTGGAGGCGTTTAGTAAGAACGGAGGAGATAAACCTCTCTATGCACTTCAGGCTATTTTCAACTACTACACAGTGAGTGAAATATACGGAAAGCCCGTTCGTCGCTTTATCGTCTGGGAGTGTCGGAAGCGTAAGAACAAAGACGGGAAGCCGCAGATGCGCCGCTACGTCATAGACTACAACGAAGTAGGAGATGCATTTGAAGTCTTCCATCGCTTGCTTCAGGACGCAACGAAAGATCTCTCTAGACGAAAACTATTCCTGCCAAACCCCTCAGATATGTTTGAGGGCGATAACTCGTTTGATATCTATCGCCTAGACCTCCTTGGCTAACGAACGACTTCCTTGATTGCGGCATCAAGTACGCTGCCCATCTCCAAATAGGAAAGTGCGCCAGAGATAGTGATTGGCTCTGCGCCTTCAATGAGGATGACGCTGTAGGGTGTTTCGGTAACGCCAATATCAAGACCATTGGTGAGATCTGATTCCACTTTCCCTACATAGCGACCTTCATTGAGACACTTCTCAAACTCCTCTTGGTTGAGACCAAGTCTCGGAAGGAGTGTGCCATAGTCCTTCGGATCAAACTCGAGAGAGGCAGGAGCCGCGACATGTAATGCATCAATAAACTGCCAGAAGGCATCAGCGCCTCCCACGCCCGCTGCGCATTCGGTTGCTTCCGCATGGGTACCCGAGTTCGGGAACATGGCGACCAGAGGGAAGTGGCGGTAGACCCAGGCGACCTCTCCAGCAGTGCCGTATTCGGTCATAATCTGCGCCATGGTGCGCTGGAACTGCTTACAGTACACACAATCTGTGTTGGTGTACGTCACGACAACCACCGGTGCCTCGGGATTACCCACCAAGCGATCATCAGGAGTGACGGGGCGAATGGCGTTCACGTCTCCAATCTGTGGAGCTTCAATTCCGTTGGTTCGCACGAGATAGATGGAGATGGCGAGGATGAGACCCGCAATGATAATGGCGCCAGGAAGAAGAATGAGCGATTTGTTCATTCCCTCAAGTATACCAAGGAAGACCTAGCTAAAAGGGAAGGGTGTGGGTGAGTGAGGGTGTGCTTCCTCCATTTTCCCACTGGCTCGCATCAATCTTTATATCCTTGGTCGTCCCAAGGTCTTTGTATTTCATGTGTCCTTTGTCGCGTGCATATTCATACAGCTCTCGGGTAATGCGCACGTCTTCCAGGCAGTATTCCTTTACTTGGTCGTAGAGTCCCTGCTCCCACCATTCCACGGCTTTAAGTCCATCTCCAGTCTTTCCGCGACCGAGGGTTGCTTGTGCAAGCGTATCAAGACGAAGACGACGCCCGAGCGATGCATATACTTCAGAAAGTAGATCCAGAGATTTAATCTTGGTGAGATCTCCTGGGTAGTACCGATTCAAAATAGGAATATCAAATCCATTAGAGTTAAAGCCAATCAGCATATCGGCACGCTCAAGAATGGGCCAGAGCTTATGGAGCTCTTCTTTAAAGAAGGCAGAGTATTCTCCCGTTTCCGTATCGTGTATACCAACGACCGTCAGTTCAAGGGTCGCGGTATCAAGCCGTCCACGCGTGACGGACGAACCTTTCGTTTCAATATCAAACGTAATTGCCCTCATGCTACTTCGTGAGAGAGGAGGCAACGTCACTCTTGGCGAGAGTTTTTTCACTTCCTGTGGCAAGAGTTTTGATACGGACCGAGTCTCCGGATGCTTCATCCGCACCATAGGCCATGAAGAGGGGAATGCCACGACGACCCGCTTCCTTAATCTGGTCACCAAGACCCTTGGCGCTCAAGTTCACGAACACCCGTGCGCCAGTCGCACGAAGCTCGTTCGCAAAAGTCTGTGCGACAGGAATAGTGTCTGGGGAAGGAGTACCGATATAGATCTGTGGAGCGTATTCGTTCTTTACTTCTAGGTTATGCGTCTCAAGAAAATCGAGGAAGGTTACGTCGCCAAAGGCAAATCCAACGGCAGGAATAGGATCACCACCGAACATAGATACAAGACCATCGTAGCGACCACCACCAAAGAGCGCGCGAGGGTTTGCAGGATCAGTGTCATTTACCTCAAACACCATACCGGTGTAGTAATCAAAGCCGCGTACGATCTCTGGATCAAAGGACACATTCGTCACACCGCGGCCCTTCAAGGTCTCAATGAGTGTAAGTACTTTTGCTTTCTCGGTGGCTACTTCAGGATCGGTCGCCTCTTCTACCGCAGCAAGCGGGTCTTTGCTCCCCGCGCGCGCTGCCTGAAACTCTTCGGCACTCATCTTTGATTTTTTATCCAAGAGCTGCCAATAGGCACGCACTCCTTCAGCATCGGTGAGTCCGACGGCACGGCATGCGGCACCGAGAAGGGCGCGAGAGTTTATGCGAATGGCAAAGTCGTTTGTTGTTGCCCCAAAGGAGGTGAGGATGTTGCTTGCAAGCATCACCACCTCTAGATCCGCTTCACCTTCTGGAAGACCCACCAAATCCACGTCGGTCTGGAAGAATTCACGAAGACGTCCGCGCTGTGGACGCTCATAGCGGAAGCGGTTACCAATAGAGAACCAACGGAAGGGAAGCGGAAGTTCACGACGCTTTGCCGCAACCATGCGCGCCAAGGTCGGTGTCATTTCAGGACGAAGAGTCACCCGACGGCCACCACGGTCTTCAAAGCTGAAGGTCTGCTCACGAATGATCTCTTCGTTTCCCTTACTCTCATAGAGTTCTGACGGTTCAAGCGGGGATGCTTGATATTCCTCGTATCCCCACGAACGGAGGACTGCACGAGTCTTTTCAAAGACTCCGGAGAGGCGCGCCCAGTCTGAAGGATAAAAGTCACGAACGCCTTTATATGGCTCTGTTGAGAGGGGATTACTCATATCCCTGGAGTATACCTGGAGGCGGTGGAGAGACCAAACGTCTTAGAAAATACCTTTCTTGTCTACAATCACGTGCTGCGGCTTGTCTTCAAACTTATGTATCTGCTCCATGAGAAGGTCACGGACATGCTTTGGATTCCCAATGCCAGGGAGGGTTATCTTTTCGGTCGCACCGGCGCTCTGTGCGGTGATGGTGCCAAAGCCAAAGAGGGTATGGAAAAAGCCAGTCACATCCATGGTGACGTCTTCCACTCGGTCAAGGAAGAGACTGGTTACCTCACGACTGAAGAAGTCGTACTGTTCCACATCTATGATGCGCTTGTTGGTGATGATCCATACATCAAGGAAGTAGCGCATGAAGTCGCTGAAGGCGGCCATCCATACAAAGAGCCACCAGATACCAAGCACAAAGAGTATCCATGGGTTTTCGTAACTTACGTAGATTGCGGCAGCACTTTGTGAAAGCAGATCATTGCGTGCGAATAGTTCAATCACGAGCATTGGGAGATAGGCAAAGACCGCATAGGGAATGGCGCCCCCAACATACACGAGCCAGTGCTTTCGTATGGAGGAGAGGATGTGTTCACCAGGTTGGAGGTGTAGTTCTTCCATACTAGTGAAGACCAGAGGTCATAAACACGAATATTCCTCCAGATATGGTGAGATGTATCGCAAGCGCGGGTACGGCAACCCATGAGGCACGCCCAAAGCGAAACCAGTGATAGACCGCAACTGCGGTATAGACCGCCCACCATATAAACACCAAGGTGAATATGACTGACACCACCATTTCAGCGGAGGCACCAGTCATGAAAGAGGGGAGCTGAAGCGGAGACATAGCCCTAGTTTCCCACGAGAAGCCGTGGCCTGCCATAGAGGTCCGTGTGTATGGTGGCACTAAACCCGGTCTCACGCATAAGCGTCTGTGCGTCTTCAATGTTCTCCATATCAGCCTCTATCCAAAGTGTGCCTCCGGGATTGAGATACGTATGTGCTTCGGTGATGATGCGGCGGATAAGTGAGAGGCCGTCTTCGCCGCTGTAGAGGGCGATCTCTGGTTCATATCTCGTCACACTCTCTTCAAGTGTACGATCTTGAGGAATGTACGGAGGATTTGTGACAATTACGTCAAAGGTTTCTCCGACAAAAGGATCAAAGAGGTCACCAGTGCGTATGTCAGCAGATGGGAGATTGTTTGCAACGATGTTTCTTTGGATAAGACTTGCATGTGCCTCATCTATCTCTCCAAAGGAAACGTGCGCGTCGGGGGAGGCTTTCAACACGGCAAGACCAATTGCACCTGATCCTGCGCAGAGGTCCAGGAGATGAAATGGTTCGCTTCCATGTTTTTCTCTCAGTTCTTGGATGAGCTTCTCCGTCCACCACTCAGTTTCAGGGCGGGGAATAAGCGGGCGCGAATCAAGATGAATGGTAAGTCCAAGAAAGGGGATCCATCCAATGATGTAGGCAAGTGGTTCGCCTCGCATGAGGCGTCCTAAATCTTCCGTCATGTCTGCACCGCGGTCTCCTTGGTACTTGTCTTGAATCAGTGCTTCCACATCCTCACGTCTGGTGTCCATAGGCATACGGTATACTACGAACATGAAAACTGCACTCTGGAACATTTTCTTCGGGCTCTTCTTTGCTGCGCTTGTGGTTATGGGTGTGTACTGGCTTGAGGAGACGGGACGTTTTACTACCTGGGTACCGCTCGGCGACTTTGTCTTGATGGCGCTCGCACTTTTCCGCCTCATTCGCCTTACATCCTACGATCTCATTACCAAGTTCATTCGTGACGCCTTCATTGGAGTACCGAAAGATACCTTCCTCGGTACGCTTGGCGCACTCATTAACTGTCCATGGTGTGTCGGGCTTTGGTGGAGCTTCTTCATGGTCTTCGCATACTTTGCAAGTCCCTACGCCTGGCCGATCATTCTCATCCTCGCGCTTGCCTCTGTTGCTTCGCTCCTTCAGGTTTTCGCAAACCTTGCAGGATGGTCTGCAGAAGAAAAGAAGCGCACGGTTCTTGGCGCTGCTAATCCGTCCGGCTCCACTTCTACCTGCGGATAATTTAGAGTATGCGGAACGTCTACATCATCGGCCCTTCAGGAGGAGGGAAGACGTCGTTGTTCCATTACCTTAAGGCGCATCTTGGTCCTGCATTTCATTTCCCGCTTCGGGTAGTGTCGCGTCGTCCGCGGACTGCCGCAGATGGACTAGAGAATGTGTTTCTCTCGCATGATCAATTTGAGGAACTGAGACGCAAAGGTGACCCGTCCCTTTTCTTTTCTTGGCACCGTCTTATGGAAGGAGACCGGGTGGAATACTACGGGTATCGCACCTGCGACATAGATCCAGATAAGATTAATGTTTTTTCTGCAAATAACGCACTCCTGCTGTATCCGGATTCCTATATCCCTCCAAACACGCTCACCGCACACGACTCCTGCTTCATCGCCTGCATTGCTCCCGCAGATATACGTCGTGCACGTTTGAAAGAACGTTCGCCTGAATTCTCTGACGCAGAGCTTGAAGTACGTATCAACCAGGAATCCATAGAGGGGATGCTTGGAAGTCTTGATTTGGTAATCGATACCACGAACATCACACAAGAAGAGACGGGAAAGCGGGCGGTAGAGTTTCTGTCTCGCTTTTCAGTATAAAAAGAAAAAGCCCGCATGACGCGGGCCTTTCTTTTGAGTGGAGCTTAGTAGCTTCCGCCTCCGTAACCACCGCGGTCGTTTCCGCCGCCGTAGCCACCTCCGCGATTACCACCACCGAAGCCTCCGCTACGGCCACCACCCTGAGGGCGGTCACCCTGCGGACGAGCAAAGGAAACTGAGAGCGTGCGGCCATCAAATTCCTTTCCATCCCAACGGTCAATCGCTGCCTGTGCCTGTGCTTCATCCGCCATTTCGACGAAACCGAAGCCGCGAGAGCGACCAGTCATGCGATCCATGATAATACTTACGGACGTAACGGTACCTGCCTCTTCAAAGGCGGTGCGCATTTCATCCTCGGTCGTACGGTATGGGATACCGCCGACATAGAGCTTGTTTGTTGCCATGTGGCTGTCTGTTCTGAATGTATAACCTCGCTGAACTGAGCACTCAGAAGTGGGGTAACCCACGCGAAGTTCTGGATACTGCGAGTTATTTGCAGTATGCAACAGAAAGAGGGTTTTCACAAGGACGCTGTGGATTAGCGACGTTACTTCCTAACCCAAGGTATCCGTGCCTGAGGATCTATTTTCTTCTCTAGTTTGGCAATGACGGCGTTCCCGAACGCATCAAAATCTGCGCGATTCTTGAACAGGTAGCCAGGATGGGTGTCGGAGTGGAAGTATATCCGCACTTCGCCATCCTTGTTCTGCGAAGTACGTCCTTCAAGGACGATATCTTCTCCCTGTATGCCGTGTTCGGCTTGCACTTGATCGTGGGGTTTGGTGCTCGCGTAGACATCAAAGTTTGAGGTCACGGTAAACGAGAATGAAGATGACTTTTTGAGTGCACCGATACGAAGTTCGTTCAGCTTCAAACGAAGAAGTTTTTCATAGTGCGCCTGCGGTGATTCTTGTAGTCCTTCAGATCCCATACTTATGAAAGCTGTGCACCGACCAGTGTCGCAGGATTCTCTCCGTCCCAGGAAATCTCTCCTGATACGACTTGGTCAGTAATCTTCGGCTGCCACTCATGCTCTGCTTGGTTCACACGCTCGGCAAGGGTCGCAGGAGTGTCATCGGGAAGAATAGGAACGGGAGAGCGGAAAAAGGTTGGTCCTTCATCAAACTCAGGAGTGACGAAATGCATAGACACTGCGGAGTGGGTGACTCGTCCTTCATGGTATGCCTTCAGTACTGCTTCGTGCACAAAATTTCCGTAGAGCCCTTTGCCGCCAAACTCAGGAAGTGGCCCAGGATGTATGTTGAAGGTGACACGAGGATCAAGACCCGCAACTAAACGCATCCAGCCGGAGAGTGCGACGAAGTCTGCATCTTTCACAATCTCCTGATAGCGCTCAGAAGTGTATGGTGCCGGGAAGTATATAAAAGGAATCCCAAGTCGGTCTGCGCGTTCTCGCACACCACCGTATTCATTGTTAGATACCACACCGATAATGTCTGCCGCGATCTGGTGTTTTATCAAGTTCTCAAACCCAGAGCCACCGCCCTCCTTAGTGCCTGAGGCAAAGATGATCAGCTTCGGCTTCATACTTCCTTATGATGCGTCATCGCTTCTCTTATGTCATCAAAGGTACCACCGACCTTTTTTCCTGGGTTAAAGATATTGAGAGGATCAAAAATCTTCTTGGTTTCCGCAAACAACTCCACCATCTTCTCTCCGAAGAGCATCGGAAGATACGGTGTGCGGATGATGCCGTCATTGTGTTCTCCAGTTGTGGTGCCACCGTAGCGGATTACGAGCTCATACACCTTCGGAGAAAGTTCCATGATGATGTCATGAGACTTCTCATCCGAGAGATCCATAAGAGGAATGATGTGGAAGTTCCCGTTTCCGACATGTCCTGCAATGGTATAGGTGAGTTTGTATTGACCGAGAAGCTCGTAGAGTTCTGGAAGGAACTTTGGGTATGTCTCAGGTGGGACCACAAAGTCATCAATAAATGGACTCGCGTAAAGGCCCTTCAAGTTCTTACGAAGGAGTGCAAAACTCTCGCGACGTACAATCCAGTATTTCTCTGATGCAGCTTCGTTTACATTAATGCGCGTCTGAAGATTGAGGTCTTTGAGTGCCGTGCGTGCATCTTGCGCTGCCTTGAGCGCGGCTTCGTGGGTAAGTTCAGAGAACTCTGCCATAAGGACGAGCCTCGGTACGCCACCCTTAAGCACAAGCCCTACTTCTGGAAGGAAGGAGAACCCAAGACGCATCGCGCGTGCAAGACCCATCTGCGAGAGCATCTGTGGAAGGAACTGCACCGCAAGCTTGAAGGTGTGGTCGTCGTAGGACTCAAAGGATTCAGGATTGAACTTGAGTACACGCTTCACAATCTCCGGCAAGATATCGAGATCAGAAAGGAAGATGACGAGCATGGAGCGATTCGGCTCTGGCTTCACGAGCTTCAGCTTTGCTTGGGTGAATAGGGCGAGGGTGCCTTGAGAGCCAGTAATCAGCTTTGCAAGATTGAAGGTGCCGTTCTCTACATCAAACACATCCCAGAGGGAGTAACCCGCAGAGTTCTTAGAGACCTTTGGGCGTGCCGCTTCTATCACTTCACGGTTCGTGAGAATGAGATCAGACATTTTACGATAGATGTCACCTTCAAAAGTGTTTTCTGCTTTCTTTTGAAGCAGTTCATCAGGACCGAGTGCTTTAAACGTGGTGCGACTGCCGTCGGAGAGCACGACGTCAAGCTCCTCTACATATTTCTCGGTCTTTCCAAACTCAAGAGTGCGTTCACCACCTGAGTTGTTTGCAATGATGCCGCCCATCGCGGCAAGCTCACGAGAGGCAGGGTAGGAGGGGAGGAGGAGATTCTTCTTAAGTGTCTCTTTTTCAAAGTCCCGGTAGTACACACCGGGCTCAGTGATGGCGTAGTCATCTCCGACCTCAATCACTTTATTCATAAACCTGGTGAATACAGCAACCACTGAAGAGGTGAGTGGGCCGCCACTCATACAGGTACCTGCTGCGCGGCCGGTCACTGATACGTGTTCTCCTTTCTCTTTTGCAACCCTGACTGTTTTCACAAGATTCGCTACGTCTTCTGCGTCTTTCGGATAGACGACCAATGAAGGTATGCGCTCAAACACGCTCGTGTCGCGAGAAAACTTCGTCAGGGTAGCTGCATCATCCGCGACTTCACCGCGGATTGCGCTCTGTATATCATCCCGAAGCGCCATGATACGTCCATGGTATCACGCGGTATACTGTCCTGTATGAGTGAGACAGTGAGCGAATCACATGAAGGAAAGAGATTAAATGTTCCAGAGCTTTTCCGGCACAGTTACCTCTTCTCCCAAGGCAGCCCCTCACTTCAGTTGTTCATGGCAAACTGGCTTGCACGGCAGCCACTCAAGGGTATGAAGGTCGCTCTGGAAGACGTCATGCCGCAGAAGATTGCCGCATATGCCCAGGGGGAGATGGAACGAGGCGGACATACGGCAGACGACAACACAGCAACAGATGCAGCAATGAATGCGAAGCGTTTTGTCGCTGCCTTTGAAAGCGGTGGCACTATATACACTCTTGCAAACGAAGAAAATACGGGACGTGAAGAAAGAAGGCGCTCAAAGGACGTCTATTCTGACGCCGAGCTCATAGAAAAGATCGTATACGATTTGATTACCCAAGAGCACACCTTTCTTGCACAAGGAGGAAGGCCTACCACATCACGCGATCCGTATTCCTCTTTCATTATTGACTACGGTCTCTTAAGACGAGGAACTGGACCGTGGCCGTATAGCGCCGTCCCGGAAGCGTACAAAGAGATGTGGGATGAGGTGATAGAGAGACTCCAACGTCCACTGAATTTACCAAAAGACTACGAGCTTCTTCTTCAGGTGGTTAATATCTATATAGAGAAACACCCATCACTTTCACAGGAAATGTTTCAACACGTACTCCGATTTAAAGAAAACATCATTGAAGCAGCAAAGGATCGTATGCGGGAAATGGAAGAGAAGGGCGATTCAGACGCTGAAGAGCTTCGTGAGGTAATCGCTCAAGGAAATCCAATGCCTCGCCGTTAGGAGGCAAGCAAGCTCTCCATCATCTGCTCTGTTTCTTTGGGATCTTTGACCTGGTGCGTTTTGATACCGGACTTCTTAACTACCTCATCGTTACCACCAGGGAAGAGTGCATCACCGATGTAGATCATGTCAGAGATAGGAATGTTCAAGTGTTTTGAAATTTGCTGCACACCGTATGCCTTATCTATTCCTTTTTTCGTCACGTCTATGGTGCTGCGACCTGCAATGCGCACTTCATAGTTAGGAAGAAGGGGAAGAAGCACTTCTCGGAGTTTCGTACGCTTCGTACGTTCAGGATCCCATGCTGCTTTCACATCAATGGGTGCTTCTTGTCCTGGGGCAGTCAATGCTACTTCTGATCCGCGCCACTCTATGCGCTCACCAATCGAAGGAGTACTGAAGTCTATAAGTCCAGTATTGGTACCGGCTTTGATAAATGCGGCGCGCACCTCTTCTACTTCTTCATGGGTGAAAAGATATTCGTACACTGCCGTCCATGTCCCTTCTTTGTATTCGTAGAGCGCCGAACCTGAGGCAGGGAGCATATATAAGTTCCCTCGCACCTCTTCAGGGAGCTGGTCGGGAATCTGGTGTGTGATAAGAGAAAGTTTGGCACCAGAAGTGATCGCCACCTTCGTGTGGCGAAGGATCTCGGTCATAAGCCCCACTTTCTCGGGGGAGAGTGGCTGCTTACTTTCTGTAAGAGTGTTGTCGACGTCAAAGAAGACGAGGCGGGGTAACATCCCCACCATTGTACACGGGCAAAATGTTATACTCCTAACCTCTCTATGAGCACTCCTGCTATTGAAATCACCAATCTCCGGAAGACCTACCGTAAGAGCGGGGAGGGAGCAGGAGAGACTGAGGCACTCAGGGGTGTTTCTCTTACCGTAAAACAAGGGGACTTTTTTTCGCTTCTTGGACCTAACGGAGCCGGGAAGACCACCATAATCGGTATTTTGACCGGGCTTGTGGTGAAGACCTCAGGGGAGGTGAAGGTAAATGGCGTCTCTATTGATGAGAACCTCTCTCTGGCCAAGACTTATATAGGAGTGGTGCCTCAGGAGTTTAACTTCAGCATCTTCGAGAAAGTGATGGATATTATTGTAGATCAGGCAGGGTATTACGGTATTCCTCGGGATGAGGCGATCAAGCGTGCAGAAGAACTCTTGAAGGATCTTGGGATATGGGAAAAGAGAAATGATAAGTCACAGGCCCTCTCGGGAGGTATGAAGCGTCGTCTTATGATTGCACGCGCGCTCATTCATAAGCCATCTATCCTCCTTCTTGATGAACCAACGGCAGGAGTGGATGTGGAGCTTCGTCGTGGTATGTGGAAGTTCCTTCGCGAACTCAATGACTCAGGGACGACCATTGTCCTTACCACACATTATCTAGAAGAGGCAGAGCAACTCTCACGTCACGTGGCCATCATTTCAAAAGGGAACATTGTTGCTGATGAGCCGATGAAGGACTTGCTTTCCCGACACGGCGACAAGAAACTTGAAGACATCTTCCTTGAGATGACTGCTGACGCACCTACACCATGAGTACCGAAGCAATGATCACCGCGTTCTACACCATGATGCGCAAAGAAGTGGTGCGGATTTTCCGTATCTGGTCACAAACCCTGCTTCCTCCAGTCATTACGACCTCACTGTACTTTGCAATCTTCGGTGGATTCATTGGAAGTCAGGTAGATGCGATTGAAGGATTCTCCTACATGCAGTTCATTATGCCAGGACTAGTGATGATGACGGTGATTACAAGCGCGTATGCGCATGTGTCCTCTGCATTCTTCTCTGCGAAGTTTATGAAGAGTATTGAGGAGCTTCTTGTCTCTCCGATGCCGCACTGGCTCATTGTGCTCGGGTTTGTGACTGCGGGAGTCGTTCGCTCGTTCTTGGTGAGTGTGCTGGTGATCATTGTGGCGCTTCTCTTCACACACATCACGATTGCCAACATGTTCATCATCCTTACCGCCGGTGTTCTTACCGCCGTCTTGTTCTCTCTTGCAGGGCTCTTGAACGGTATCTTTGCGAAAGGGTTTGATGGCATCACCATCATCCCGAACTTTGTATTGACCCCACTTACGTATCTCGGCGGTATCTTCTATTCCATTGAGCTTCTTCCTGAACCATTCAGAACTCTTTCACTTGGAAACCCTATCCTTTATATGGTGAACGCCTTCCGACATGGGTTCCTTGGGATCTCGGATGTGTCGTTGTGGGTGAGTTTCGGTATTACCGGTCTCGTGACCCTCATTTTGTTGATACTCACACTCTGGTCTTTCTCAAAAGGAGCAGGACTTCGCAGTTAGGGCATCAAAAACTCCTCTAAAATCGGGCTCTATTTGGGGAGGGAAGACAGGTCTAAAAAAGTATGTCATACGGCGCTATCCACACGGGTTTTTTCGTACACTTCGCGTGCTAGTATGAACGTCCATTCGCTAATCCCCTCAATTGCACTATCAAGAATCTGCACCAATTATCGGGATTGAATTATCAAGGGAGTAACGCTCACCACTATGACGAAACAAGTTAAAAAACGAAACGGACAGATCGCGGATTTCAATATTGGGAAGATTACGGATGCGATGCGCAATGCATTTGCGGCGACCGAAGTAACAATTGCAGAAGACAAACTCGCAGAAATGACGAAAGTCATAGTGGCAGAGATAGAAAACCGTTTTAACGAGCAGATTCCTTCCGTTGAGCAGATCCAGGACATCGTCGAGATGACGATTATGAACGAGGGATATCACAATGTAGCCAAGCACTACATCGTGTATCGTTACGAGCACACGAAGATTCGTGAGGAGAAGAAGCAGGAGGTGCTTGAGAAGATTGAAGAGCAAGAATTGAACGTCACGAAGCGTGATGGATCTGTCGTTGCGTATGACGAAGCACAGATTCGCATCGCACTTGCAAAACACATTGAGGGGATCAAGGGTATTGACGGGGAAGTAGACACGGAGAAGATTATTTCTCAGCTCAAGTTTGAACTCTACGAGAACATTTCTACCAAAGAGATTCAGCGCGCACTCATCATGGTGGTGCGTTCAATGATTGAACGCGATCCTGCATATTCAAAACTTGCTTGCCGTCTCTTGCTTGAACGTATGTACGGAGAAGTCTTCGGTGCATATGATGAGAGGACGATTGCTGCAAAGCACGTAGAGATTTTCAAGCGCAACATCAAAGATATGGTGGAGCGCGAACTGCTTGATGAGCGCATGCTTGACTACGATCTTGATGCACTCGGTGCAAAGCTTGTGATTGAGAACGATACGCTCTTTGAGTACATGGGTCTTGAGATTATGTCTTCTCGGTACTGAATGGAGGATCCAG
>ERZ1292625.457-Hain-H41-01um-R1-457-length-62823-cov-7_pt2 | contig 27433 bp, 36 predicted proteins | sample MGYA00564400_ERZ1292625 | MGnify/ENA primary metagenome ERZ1292625 (study PRJEB36523, sample SAMEA6512639) | groundwater metagenome | collected 2019-01-08 | study: AquaDiva: Metagenomics assemblies of 32 groundwater samples | reverse complement strand
CATCACGAAGAACAATACTGTCCCCACTCCCACCAATACCTGCAACGTTAGTCTTGGAAGCAATAAAGTACAAAACTCCCGCTATTAAAATAACAATAATAATTGTCCGAACTGCTTTTGGGGATGTCTGGCGTTTTCTTTTTAATAAGCTTTGGTTTGCCAAATCTCGCATGTTATTAAAGTTAAGCTTATCACAACTAAAAGTTACAGTTCAAAACTTAAAAGGAAGACTGCCTTATACCTATTTTGGGTGTAAGTTGACGCCTTCGCTTTTTTGACCGCCTCACCCGCCCATTATCCAAAATTATAGAGTAAACTACGGGAACGAGTAGAACCACAGGGTACAAAAGCCAATTTCGGGAATCGGAAAAATAAAAAACAAGGTCAAAATAATAAAACTTGGCAACCTCAAAAAAGTTGATTAAAATTAGCACAAAAAACCAGGCAATGGACACTCCAATTCCAACCGCCAACAAATTTTCCCCAGGCACATTTTTGTTATCAAGATAATATACAGTCGCAAGTAGTACAACCAGAGGAAGTATTATATAAAACCACGGCAGCAAAACTACCCCGCTGACCAGAAAGGTCAGAATCCATATTAAAGCGCAGTACCACAAAATCCGCCAGCTCGGTTTTAAGTATCTTCCCATTCAATTAAAACGCGTCTTTAGGGGGTTAAATTTGTTTCCCGCATCAAATCTACGACTTTTAATTTCTTGCGTCAAGAGGGGCAAAGTGGTGCTTATTTAGTGATTAATATCCAAAAAGGGGTTACTGGGAGTCGACCGCTTGATTAACTCCTAAAACGTCACTATCAATTGTATCTAAATTCGTCCCCGATAAATCTTTCTCAATAGAGCCGATGTCATCCTCGGGTTCCAATTTATTTATTTGTTGCGTTTGGTCACCATTCACGTCAACTTTATGATCTGGAATTGATACGGGGTTATATCCACCCAAAAAACCATATTTATACAAAACAACGCCCAAGATACCAACAACTACCAAAAACATTACAACCAAAACTAAAACCGACCCTCTGCGATTAGTCATTCCCCGCCTCCCCCGCACTTTTTGATCCCTCGCGCAATGCACTTGCCGCTTTTAATTCTCTGAGCGTCTCAACAAGCCCCTTATGGTACGCAAACAGCGCATTCTTAGCGTCTTTAATTGAAGCAAGAGCCGTGTCAAGCGTGGTTCTGTCAACAACGGCCAAAGTATCACTAGCCGCTTTGTCTATAGCTCCCTTGGCCTTAACCTGTAACAATTTCGCTTCTGCTAATTTCGCTTCAGCTTTAGATGTATTTACACCTTTTTCGCCAAGCTTTTTTATTCTGCTTTCAATTTTGCCCGAAATTTTATCCAGTCGCAAAAGATAAGCATTCAAATTCCTGTCTATTGTGGAAAGCCTTTTGGTAACATTTTTTTTGATCTTGTCTTTTAACTCAGCCCTTCTGGATGCCTCTTTTTCGCGAATTTCAGCCTTTACTTCAACCTTCTTGTCACGCAAAGGAACATTTGTGGAATTAAAACTGCCCACTGTTGCCGAAACCCCAGAACTAAAAATAATTAGGGCAAGCGCGAAAACCAACACGAAAACTGGGAATTTCCTCACAACCACATGTTATCAAGTAATAATTAATGCAGTCAAGTTACCGTGGAGAAACAGATAGTGTAATAGCGGTTTTCTTACCATCTGCAGCAGTATTAATAGTAACTGTTCCGGCCTGCTTATTATTTTTAATATCATAAGAATAATTTGTTTCAGAGTTTTGCACAAATTTAAATTCCCACCCAAGCGACCCCAGCGAATTGTTATAAAACTCGACAACCTTGGCAATGTTGTCATCTGTTATGGCAGATGCACCATATGAACTATCAGAGCCATAACTTTCTACTATTTTTGCCTTAGGATACAGGGGTAGAGCCGGAAAATTTTTACCCGCTCTCCCTTTTAGAAAAAGTCCGGGCTTGGATTGGTCCCCGCTACTAGCACCACCCAAATTTGGTAAACAAGCCGACAAAAAAACAGACAAAAAAATAACTATAAATATTTGCGCTCTCACTTTGAAAATATTTCCTGAGCTATTTTCTCAAGCTCATCAGCTTTTACATCGACCACATCGCTTCTACCGACTGCGACAGTTGGGGTGCTTTCCCGTTTTGCCAAAATAAACTTTAGCCGAACCCGTCTGCCAATTGTTTCCTCCATTTTGCTATCTAACATATGCATTATTTTTGGCTCTTCAAGCTTGTCCTTATGAAATTTATAAAAAACTTCAAGTGTTAAACTTTCCCCATCAAAACCAAACGGTTTGGTAGATCTGAGCAAAGCAACAACATGGGCATTCAGTGGCCTAACTCTATTTAAGAATTCGCTCCAGTTTTTTTCAACCTCCACAAGACCTTTCCCCCCACTCCTGGGCCTTATTTCCATTTTGACATCGTCATCCTGTTCTTCCTTTGCCTGTAGTACACTCGATGATTCTGTATGTTTTACTGCCTCTGATACTTTTGACACATTTGACTCATTTACTACCCTTACTCCAGCCTCTCCTATAAACTTGCATATTGCCAAAACAAGTGGAATTTGCGCCATCGGAAAAATCTTGATCTCCCCGTCGGCAATAATCAGTAAACGTATTAGTGTCTGCAATTTTTCAAATTCGATACTGTCGGCAAGTTGCTTAAGATCTGCCTGGCTATTCTCGTCCAACTCTTCAAAATTGTCAGCACCAATTTTAAAATACAAAACCTTTTCCAAATACAAGACTGTTTGCCTTATAAATAAAGAGATGTCCACCCCCTCTTCAACAAGATCTTCTACAAAAAGTGCGGCAGGCTTGATTTCTGATCGAATTAACATTTCGACAAAGTTATAGATCTGGTTTTTGCCACTAACTTTTGCAATTGCCGAAACATCTTCTTGCTTTATTTCACCGTTTGCACTTAACTGGTCCAAAAGCGAAACAGCATCCCTAAACGATCCGTCGGCCACTTCTGCAATTTGACTCGCGCTGCCCTGGTCCAGTTTTATTTTCTCGCTCCTGGCAATTCTGGTAACAGCACTGGCAATATCAACCTTGCTTGCTCTTTTAAAATTAAACTTCTGCAGGCGCGATAAAATTGTTGCTGGTAGCTTGCTGTATTCGGTCGTTGCCAAAATAAAAATAGCGTGTTTTGGGGGTTCCTCGAGAGTTTTCAGGAGTGCATTGAACGCTTCCGTAGTTAACATATGCACCTCGTCGATAATATAAACCTTATAAGGAGAAGAAACTGGAGAGAGCTTAACCTTTTCCCGCAAATCTCGTATTTCGTCGATCCCGCGATTAGAAGCCGCGTCTATTTCGACAAGATCCAAAGACGAACCGTTTGTTATCGCAATACAACTTTGGCACTTATTGCATGGTTCCCCAAAACGGTTAATAGTTAATGGTTCATGGTCAATAGATTCTTTTCCGTCCTTTCTTCTGTGAACTGCCAACTTTGAACGGTAAACTTCACAATTAATCGCCTTTGCCAAAATCCTGGCTGTGGAAGTTTTCCCCGTACCCCGCGTGCCATAAAATAAATAAGCATGACCAATTTTCCCGCTTGTTAACTGGCTCTCAAGTGTTCTTTTAACCTCTTCCTGCCCAATAAGCTCGCCAAGCGTTTGAGGTCTATATTTTCTATAAAAAACCATTAGCGTCTATTCATGATGTCTTCCAATCAGATGTTCAGTCGCGTGTGCAGTTAAAAAAAACACCTCATCATCTACCATCACATCATTCCGGCTTGCACTAAGCAAGACTTCCGGCCAACATAAAATAATGTCACCGAGTCTTAATGTCTCGTCAGGAGCATTTATAAAACCTTTCTTTGTTTCCTGGGTAACTTCCTCCAGTGGAAATGCCAACACTTCGTGGTTTTTGTTGTCTTTTAAATATAGAGTGGTTAAATTTCTCATTTTCCTTCTACCTACAACTGCAACAGAAACCTCAACCTCACCCTGTAAGATCTTATTCTTAACCAGCGTTTCGATAATAGCTTTTCTAACAACTTTGCGGTTAACCGGATACCTCGTATCAGAAAGGATGTCAACTTGAACCATTTATCTGCTTGAGCCTGGCAGTAACGATCTCGGAAACGACACCCCCATCCACTCGACCCTTTAGTTTTCCCATGATAACACCCATGACTTGCCCCACATTTGCGTTTGCTGGCAAACTCATACTGGCAATAACCTCATCAACAACCTTTCTAACTTCATCCTCACCCATTTGGGCCGGTAAATACTTGGACAGTATTGCAAACTCCTCCTTCTCGCGACTAGCCAAATCATCGCGGCCGGCTTTATCGTAAGCATCAATTGATTCTTTTCTTTGTTTAGCACTTTTAACAATTACACCGGTAACTTCTTCATCGGATAGTTCCCGACCAAGCTCAATTTGCTTGTTTTTTACCTCAGACATCAACAACCGAAGAGTAGAAGTCTTTACTCCCTCATTCGCCTTCATAGCACCAACCATGTCATTTTTTATATCATCAACAATACTCATATAATTTCTAACTCTTACCTACACCCTAGACACTATCCTCCCATCCCTGTCTTCAAAACTTACTTTTGATATATTTCTTCCTGGCCATTTGGATCTTTTGTTGCTTGCGAAGCGACGGTTTAAGGTAATGCTCGCGTTTTTTAATTTCGGTTAGTATTCCTTCACTTTGAACTTTTTTATTAAACTTCCTAATCAAAGATTCCACCGATTCCCCCGGTTGTGCCGTAACTTTAGTACCCACTTATAAAAACACCCCCTCACAAAAATAATTATCAATTTCCAAACCCCAAACTCCAAGTTTTGTCATTTGAGTTTTGTAATTGGTCATTCTCATAGCTTCTCCCACTCTACTTTCCCGCCTGCCAAAAGATGCATATGCAGGTGTGGCACGTGCTGCAATCTCCCGCCATTAAAAATAAGCCTAAATCCTTCTAACTTTCTTTCTTTTACTAAGTTCGCTGCTGCCTTGTGCATCGCGACAAGTTCCTTAGAATCTGCATCTTCTATTGTCAAAACCGAAGCTATATGCCTTTTTGGAATAATCAAAATATGAACGTTGGCAATAGGATTAATATCGTCTATTGCCAAAACAAACTCACTTTGATAAATCGGTTTCGATTTAATTTCACCGGCGATAATCTTACAAAAAATACAATCCTTTTCCATTATATACCTCGCCCGCAGCACTGCTTCCTTGGCTAAAAATTTCGCTTTTTTTATCATAAATCATAATTAATTTTAAATTTATAATTCTAAATTTCAAATTAAATCTTAATTTTTAAAATTAAAACATTAAAAATTCATTAAAAATTAAAAACTTAAAATTTCTAAGCTTTTTCTAAAATTGCCACTATTTCTTCAATTGTCATTTTTGTAGGTTTCATATTTGGGTTTCTTGTCGACCCGTTCCGAAGAAGAACCCCGGACGCATGCAAAAACCAATGCCCAACCTTATCTCCCTTGGTTATCAGCTCGTAGGCCTTTGTAAAGTCCACCTTGTGCGCGTTTGAACCCGTAACCCTTACATAACCTTCAGTGGGATCCTTCCTTACAACAAGTGCGTAGCCACCTTTAATCGCAACGTCCATTACCCCGTCGTTTTTAGTATATACAGCCACACCCTCTCCCCATCTCGTTTTAAACTTTAAACCTTTACTAACTTCTTTTTGCGCTTTAACCTTGGATTGCATGATCAGGTACACTCCATCAAGTGAATCCGAAACCCAACTTATATACTTTTCATTATCCCTGGCAAAAGCCATTTTCAGGCCCGACAAAACATTATGCAGAGAAAATTCCCACCTGTCGCTAGCTGGTTCCGGCCACTTGTAACTGTCCCAACCATGATCCAGTTCGGTAATTACCTGAATCATACGCGAAAGCGCCTCGCTGTCCGCCTTTATATATCCTTCATTCAGCAAATATTCATAAACCAGCTTCGCGCCACAGGTAAAATCGTTTGTATGATGATGGTCAAAACGCCCCCCACCAACGTCTACATGCACAACATCGTCATTGGAATCCACGGGTTCATTGTTATAAGTATTGTCACCCGCAGGAACAAGTTCTACGCGCGCGTTTTTAAAATCTGGATGAAACTTTTTTAGAAGCCAAATCGCCGGAATACCATCAAAATCCGGAGAGATATGCGTAACAATTATCTTTTGCGACATTAATCATTGGTTTACAAAATAACCTAAAAACACTTCCTTTCTATTGAAGTTTGATCTTACATTCTAACTTTTTAAACCGCTTTTGGCAAGAAAATCAATAAGTAGTAGAAGTTCTTCTGATTATAGATGTAATTGTCACCAATTTAAGTTCAACAAAATAGAAAATTCTAAAACTCCCAACACGCAACCTGTAACCCTCAGTTAATTTCTTAATATGTTTCCCGTCTGCAATATGTGGAGATACCGACAATAAATCTTCAATATTTTTTAGGATCTTACTCTGAACGCCCGATGGAACTTCTCGCAGTTGTTTTAGAGCAGTTTTCTTAAAAACTACCTTAAACTTTTCCGCTTTTAACATCGTCTAAAGAATAAACTTTTTCACTTTTTGTGGCTTTTTTGGATCTGGACATCTCCAACTCTTCCCATAAGGATTCGTTTTCGTCAATCATAGATTGAAAATAGCCAGGAGAAACTATAACAGAAAGCTGATCGCTATTGCGGGTAACTACAACCACTTCGTCTTTCGCCTTTACAGTATCAAAAATCTGCTTTGCATTTTTACGGATATCACTAACGCTTTTAATATTAACAGTTTGCATAACAAATTTAGTATATAATTTATCTACATATTTGTCAACAAATTTCGACCCTCAATTCCATCTTTTTATTGGGTACTTGGCAAGGAAGCCTCTCTTGGAACGAGTGAGACAAGATTTCTCCATTTTGGATCACCAGAGTGGTTTCTAGCAAACACCCTCGCATCTCTTTCTATTGGATCAATAAAATCATTCGCCACGACACCCGAGATTGCGCCAATAGCAGCAGCTGTTATCGTCAAAACACCTCCCCAATAGTTAAATCCATACCGATAGTTCTCAACAACTACGTAAGCGGACAATCCAATTGAACTAACACCCAACATTGCCAGCCTCCTGTGCATTCTCTTCGAAAAAGACTCTTTAGATTCGGCCGCATGACAAATTTCGTGATGTAAAGTATGGTTGGCAATTCTATTGGCACCATTAAGTATCAGTTTTCTGGCAAACACAGTTCCCCGAGGTCCCTCCACATTTTGCAGATAATTCTCCAGCCTTTTTGTGTAAAGCAAACGTTTAAACTGTTTTTTTGGTTTGATCTGTCCAGAATGGATTTGTTCAGCAACCTTCCCGTACTTTGTCGCAGCCTGCAACACTGCACCTATGTTTAATATTATCGTCCTCTCATCACGCGAATATCTTCCACAGACACCACCCCCATCCGAGACAATCAGCTTATGCTTATCTATCTCTTCACTGTCTAGACCGACTTCGCTAAGGACTCGACCAACCCTATCACTATCAACAACCACCTCGTACGGCAACGATTCCCAATCGACTTTCGGCGCAAAGTCAACCCGGAATTTCCTTCTTTCTTTGTTAAGCGAGCTAGCAAAACTTCCAGTTTCAACCATTGTTATTAAGTATAATGTGGCAGAATAAACAAACTAAAATATAATCAGGAGGCAGCAATCGTTTTTTTAACCAAATCCAATGTTTTTGCCTGAAAAATAGAAACTGCCAGGTACCGTTCCATATCTACTTTTTGCTCCGGCGTTAAATCCGTCTGGTTCACACCTTTTCCGGCATTTTCTACTTCCTCACGGCTAACTTCAATTTTTGCACCTGTTCCGATTTCGTCCAAAATCAATGTCGCTTTAACATTCTTCTCGGCCTGTACTCTCCACTTTGCCCGCAGCGCATCAACAGTCGTATTTTCATCCCTCAAAAAATCCTCCAGTTTTTTACCACTCGATTCTACCTGTTGGTTCAAACGCACCATAATCCGGTTTATCTCGTCATCAACCATTATGTCCGGCACATCAACCTCGCCAATCTTAGCAAGCTCCTCAAAAATTTCTTCTTCAAATTTAGCCTCTACCTGGTCCGTAACCAGTGTCTCCAAATCTTTTCGAACCAATTCCTTCAGGTGCAAAAGATCCCTTGCCCCTATTGCTTTGGCAAATTCGTCGTCAATTTTCCCCTCAGACTTCTTCTCGTCAACCTTATTCTCATCTTTAAGAAAAATCTTCTCACCATGCGCATCATAAATAAACTTTCCTTGCCCTTCCGTAGCTTTAGCGAAGGAGGGTTTACCTGCTTCCTCTTCTTCATTTGATACATTTGATACTTTTGACTCGTTCGAAACCTTTTGCTTAACCCATGCCTCATAAATATTTTTAATGGACTGTGTAACATCTTCTTCCGTTACCTCTTTGGCTTTAATTTTTTTAACCTTCATTGCTTTCCAGTCTCCAAGTTTTACTTTTGATCTTTCTGTTAAAGTTGCCACAAAAGAAAAAGGTGCACTCTTTGACAAAGAATCCACAGCAACCTTGGGTTTTGTAATGGGAATAATATTTTCTTTGTCAAATATATCGGAAAGATGTTGGGAAACCAAAAAATTAGCTGCCTCGTTTAAGATTTTGGTTGCCCCAAGTTTGTCCTCGACCATAGTAATCGGAACATTGCCGGGCCTAAAACCATCTATTTTGACATCTTTGCCAAGCTCAGTAAGCGCATGCTCGTAAGCCTTATCAAAATCCGCCTTCGAAACATCGACTTTAACCTCAACCTTCCCTTTTTCGCCACGGGTAATTGTGTGCTGCATATCAAATGGAAATTATACAGTTTTTTGGCTATATTTTCTATAATCTTTAAGAAGACAGTTTTCTACAGCAGATTTAAAATTCAGTATTTCGCTTTTATCGCTTCCCCTCATTTTAAATTCAACATTCCCCTTGCCAGCTTTTCCAGAGACAACCAATCTCACAGGAATCCCAATTAAATCCGCATCCGCAAATTTTTCTCCAACCGAAACATCCTGCCGGTCATCCCATAAAATATCTTCTTTGCCTAATCCATTTTTGGCACAAACCTCAAAAAAATCTCTTGCCAAACCTTCGTCATCACCAATCTGCACCAAATGAGCTTTAAAAGGCGATACCGCAGCCGGCCAGATTATTCCTCGCTCATCATGAAAAACTTCCACCAAAGTTCCGACAAGTCGCGTCACACCAATCCCGTAACTTCCAAGATATGCAAATTGCCTTTTTCCTGCTTTGTCCGCATAGCTCACATTCATTTTTTCGCTGTAAACCGTTCCAAAACGAAAGATGTTACCAACCTCTATTGATTTGCTCTCACTTATCTTGCCTTTTTTGCATTTTGGGCACGTTTCGCCATCCCCAACTTTGGCGATCTCCTTATTTTGGGCAAAATCGCAAGCATCACACCAGTAAATCGTATCCTCACCGGCTTGGGAAAAAACCTGGAATTCATGAGTGTTTTCTTTTGTAAAAACCCCGCCTGCAGCCTCAACTATTTTCGCATCCAGCCCAATTCGCTTAAAAACCTTAAGATAACTATCCGCAACCTCCCAATAATATTTATTTAGATCATCCTGTGAAGTGTGGACACTATACAAATCTTTCATCAAAAATTCCCTCCCACGCAAAAGTCCAGATTTTGCACGCAATTCATTTCTAAATTTAGTGGAAAAGTGGTAAAGCTTAATAGGAAAATCGCGATATGTGCTTATATGTTTGCGGACCAGATCTAAAAGTATTTCTTCATGCGTAAACGAAAGCGCATATTCACGATCGTCCTTTTTAAACTGATACATGACATCTTTAGCGCTTTTCCATCTTCCTGTTTCATTCCAAACACTTTTAGGGTGCATAAGCGGCATCAAAATTTCCTGTGCGCCCGTTACGTCCATTTCCTCACGAATAATTTGTTCTATTTTAGAAACCACCCGAAACCCGAGCGGTGCAAGCGTATAAGACCCAGCCATTAATTTATCAACAAAACCGCCCTGCAAGAGTAATCTCGCGTTTACAGAAGTTTCATCTTTTGGGGTTTGCTTGGTTGTTTTGGAAAATAGTTGCGAGAGTCTCACAAAAAAAGTATATCAGAACCTACCTCGCTATGGCGAGAGCATCAAATTCAACTCTCGTCGATCTATTTTTTCACAATCTAATCTTACCCCCATTACGAGCGAGCGTTAAATCCATCCTGAACAAAAATCATTGGGAAGCTGGTACTGACACTACAACGTAGAAGAATACCAGAGGGTTCCCGGATTTTTGTGAAGACAGATGGATAGCAAGCGAAGTCTGGGGTGCCCTTTCTTGGTTCCGTTCTTTGGGCACGCAAAGAATGGAACAAAAAAATACTTTTCTTAAAACTGCTTGTGAATTAATCCTAAAATATCGTTTAGATAATGGAGCAATTACAAAACAAAGATTATTGTAATTTGTGTAATTATCGCAACGATATATTAAAACTGTTTATTGATAAGTTTTAATATATCGTTATACGTAACCAAAAGTATCAACCCAATTAACACCACAAACCCCACAGTGTGCACCCATTTTTCAAAAGTTGCATGAACCTTCCGGCGGGTTACAGCTTCTACAATTATAAAGAAAAAACGGCCTCCGTCCAGCGCAGGAATAGGCAAAATATTTAAAAACGCCAAATTAAGAGACAAAAGCCCGACAAGCTGCAAAACAGATATGGGCCCCAGAGCAACTGCCTCCTGCGTAATCTTGGCTATACCAACGGGTCCGGAAACCCCCTGAGAAACAGCCGTAAAATCGTTATTTTTAATAGAAAAACCAACCAGTTGCCGCATAACATCCAAAGAATAATCTACTGTATTGTAACTATGAATAAAGCCGGAAAATACTTTTTGTGCCGGAGTATCGTAATTAAGAACTACTAACTCCCCAAGTCCAATCCCAAGCGCCGGCACGCCCAGCTTTTCGTTATAAGTAGGCGTTGCTTTTATATTCTTAAGTTGGTTGTTAACCGGGTTTTCTACCGTAAGGGACAATTCTTTGCCCTCCGAAGCCCTCACAATGCCCTGCAGATCCGAGATAGACGAAATTTTTACCCCGTTAATTTCAATAATGGAATCCCCCTGCTTGATTCCGGAAGAAAATGCCGGTGAGTTATCATTAACATCTCCAACCAACACTTGCCTCGTCTCGTTTACAAACTTAAACTTGTGCTCAACAATTAGCGGCAAATTAACTTTAAAACCCAAAGCAATTACAACTATATAAAAAACGGCAACAGCAAGAGCAAAATTCATAAAAACGCCGGCAACCACAACAAGCGTTCTTTCCCAAATAGACTTTGAGTAGAAACTGTTCTTTTCTTGCCTCCTCTTGTCGGTTGGATCCTCACCTACTAAACGCACAAAACCGCCAAATGGCAGCCAGTTTACAGAATAAATAGTTCCACTAATTTTTTTACCCCAAATTCTTGGAGGCAGGCCAAAACCAAACTCCTCAACACCAATACCGGCCCTTTTGGCCATAATAAAATGCCCAAATTCATGGATCATAACCAAAACCGAAAGAATTACTATGAAAATGATTACAGCCAGCATAACTTCAAATCTTACCAGTATTACTTATAAATTGGAAATTTTGCGAGATCAAATTTCCCTTAGCTGCTCTTCCTTATTTTTCCCGGCAACTTCGATCGCTTCAACATACTCGTCATGAAGTTTTTGAAGTTCTACTTCAAGCCTTTTTTCTTCATCCTCGGAAATATCCCCAGCTTCTTTCTGCGCCTTTAACAACTCCCGCTTTTCGTGCCTAACTTGCCTGATTTGCACCTTATATTTCTCCAGAATCCCGTGCATTTGCTTAATGAATTCCTCACGTCTTTCGGCAGTTAGCGGCGGGATAACAATCCTAATAATGTCTCCGTCAGAGACCGCATTTAAGCCGACGTTAGATTTGGCAATACCTCCGACTATATTTGTAATAATTGCTTTGTCCCAAGGGGAAATAATAATAACATTTGCCTCCGGAGTAGTTACCTGCCCCAACTCCTTAACCATCATTTTGGAGTCATAAGCATCAACCATAATATCCGAAACCAAAGAAGAATTAGCCCGCCCTGTCCTGATTTGCGCAAGCTCACCCTTAAGGTGGGCAACTACATCCTGCATTTTTAGTTGTATGTCGGTAAGGGGCATCGCCGGTGTATTATACTATACGGCCAAGATTTTCTAGGCCGTAACTTTCTTTCTAATGTTTCCTTTCTGGTCCTTGGCATAAGCAGACCCATTCCCTGTTAAAAATAACACAACATGCCCGCTATCTTTGTCACCAGCTTTTAAAGAAGGAACCATTGCCTCTAAAATCCAAACAGCTTTACTGTAAACATCGTTATACACGTGAGCTCTATCAGTTTCTTCCACTTCGTCCCACAGATTTGACCTCGCCTCAACACTATTTGCCGTTGAAATTTCCTTTAGAATATCTAATCTGAATTTGGCAAAATTAACAGCAACCCCGTCAACTTCCGACAAATAAGTCAAACAATTTTCCAGGAATTTACGCTCCATCACAGCAAGTACTCCAATGTCCACTTCTGCTCCGGTTCTCCTTTTTTGCTCAACGAATCCCAAATTTAACTCCCAAGTTCAAACCTAACAAAACGTTTGATAACAATATTCTCCCCAACCTTTGCAATTGTTTCCTTGACAAGCTGCTCAACGTTTTTGCCAGAATCTCTAATGTATACCTGCTTTAAAAGCTCGCCAACATCTTTCGGGTTCATTGCACTAATCTGCATGGCAACTTCGTGTGAAAGATTTTTAAATTCATCTGTTTTGGCAACAAAATCCGTCTCGCAGTTTATTTCCAAAATTACCCCAACCCGTCCGTTCCCGTGAATATACGTGTCAACCAGTCCTGCCTTAACTTCCCTGTCGGATTTGGTAGCAGCCTTTTCTATTCCCCAGCTTTTAACAAGTTCCTCCGCTCTTTTAAGATCCCCTTTTGCCTCCTCAAGCGCACGTCTGGAGTCCGCAATCCCAGCTCCGGTTTTTTCTCTTAATTTTTTAATGTCTTCAACACGTGCGTTCATGTGAATTTTAAATATTTGTTTTAGAAACAGGCGGTGTTACTTTTTTGACTTCTTCAACTATTTCCGTCACCTTTTGCTCATTCGTCCCCTTTGGTCCCTCTGCAGCCCTTGACTCATTTGCTTGCCCTGAGCCCGAGCGAAGGGATACTTTTGATACCTCTTCCCCGCCTGTCACCTTTCCTTTAGCCAGTTCTTCCTTTGCCTTTTCTTTTGCCTGCTCCCCGGCAAGGGCAATCTTTTGTTGCGCGCTCTTTTTATCAAACGCCTCTTTTCCAACTCGATAAGCGTCAGCTATCGCGTTTGTCACAATCTCGATAGCCTTGATTGCATCATCATTGCCGGGTACTGGATATGTAATCAAAGAAAGATCGGCATTTGTGTCACAAATTGCAATGGATGGAACTCCCCGCTTAACAGCCTCGCGGCAGGCATTTTCTTCCCTCTTAACATCAATGACAAAAAGCGCATCGGGAAGCTTGTCCATATTCTCGACTCCACCATAAAAGCGGGTGAGCTTTGCAATATCCCGATCTATCAAAAGAAGTTCTTTTTTGGTCCTATCGCTAAATTCTCCGGATTCCTTTTTTGTCCTTAAATCTTTAAGCTTTCTAATGTTTTTCGTGGTCTGCTCAAAATTCGTGAGCAAGCCCCCTATCCAGCGCTCTGCAATGTACATTGCGCCGCTTTTGGTAGCAGCATCTACAACAATACTTCTTGCCTGTTTTTTAGAACCCAAAAAGATAATCGTTCCGCCGTTTGCCCCGACTTGTTTAACAAATTCACACGCTTCCTCTAACTTTTTAACAGTGTGCGCCAGATCAATTACATGGACTCCATCCCGTGCGCCAAAAATAAACTGGCCCATTTTTGGGTTCCACCTGCGAACCTGATGACCAAAATGGACACCAGCCTCCAAAAGTTCCTGCATCGTTGGTAACTTACTCATTTTTTATACAAAACCGGACATTAGAAATTGGAAATTTGAAATTAAAAATTTCTTAATGCCTCCTTTAAACCTCCGCCAGGAATATGTGGTCAAGGAGACGTGCTCCTAGCGTGCGTTATCTCGGGAGAGATTATCACAAAATAGTGGAAAATAGCAACTAGCTGCGTCGCTTAGGTGTTTTTTGCGTATGGATTAAGAACAAGCTTTAACTTCTTTCTTTACCGTAACACGTCCCGCCTTCGTCACCCATCATAATTTCTGGATCCGGACGGACAGAATCAGGCAGAGGTTTGGGCAACTGCGACAACATGGCTCTATCCAGCACTATCACCGGAGCCCCATCCATTCCCCTGGTTTTCTTAATAAGGTGTCCCTGTATTCTCTTCGCCTCTTGAGAGGAGACTGTATCGTTGTGCAGCCCGCCCATGTCCTTATCCGGAGCTATGTCTGACTGCGGTCTATGTCTCGGTCCTTTTAAACTTCTCATGCCAATAAAAAAAGCCACCAAACTCCGGGGCCAACAAAAGACCAGTCTAACATGCGACAGAAAAAACTGTCAATGTCATCACTTCCTTCTAATAGAACCTTTTGCAGCTCCTATTTTTCTGTCTATCCTTTTTTCGCTTTCTCTTCTTGCCAAATCATAAGATTTATAATCAACAAACTTAAGCGCAAAAACTAAGCTCGGGTGGACTTTCTTTACCGCCTCAACTTTTAAATGCTCAACATGTCGGTAGTCCGGATGCCCTTGCGGTCCGGTCCTAAGCTCCGCCTCCCACGCCAGTTCCCGCAAATTTTCCCACTGGTACCAACGCATTCTATTACCCATCATTACTACGTACTGCGCTTGATCCGGATATTTTTTTGCGATTTTTTTATAAAACTTGTCAATTTTATTTGCTGCATCAACATATGGTTTATCAAGCTTTGCCCAAACTAAATCCGGCGGAACATCAAACCCCAACTCTGTTGTAAACCGTTGCCTCTCCTGCGTCAGCATCCTGTGCCTGTGCAAATCGCGGTAAGCACCAAAGTTTGCAATTATGTCGAATTTATAATAGGTATTTTCAAAAGCGCGCACCAACCGGTGCTGCCTAACCTGCCGCTTGCCAACAACCTTTTTGATAATTAAAAGTTTTTCCCGCGCAGTTAGCTTTTCAACCTGCTCCTTTATCTGGGAAAACGAAACCGTCGCGTATTTATATAAAAGGCTCGCCACAATTCTATCTTCGGCATCACTATCCCACTCCACAAGTTCCACATCCTGGGTCTTTGATACATTTGATACCTTTGATACTTTTGATACCAGTCCCTCTAACGCCTTTTCTGTTTTAGAAACATACTTTTGGTAAATTTTCCCCCGAGGGCTGGTTGCCCTCTCCACCATCGATGGGATAACCTGCATCAGTTCCTTTTGGGCCGCTTTTCCAAGTTCCCTGATTTCATAAATAGGAGATGCCAAACATTTGGTTATTACATATTCAAACGCCTGTCCCACACCAAAAAAGCCAACATTCGTTAAAGTTCCAGCCGGCAAATATGCGCGAAGCACGTCATAGGCTTTAGCGTTTATCGTTTCCCTGTATGCCCTATCCGTTTGGTCTTTTCCCTGGACAAACTTTTTTCGGAGTATTTTAGAGAGTGGTTCAAGCGACTGTGAATAACGGGAAAAGAGCATATTCATAAGGCGCTTATACTCCGCACCATAAGAAGATTTAACAAGATCCGGATCCATAAAACATTGCCACCAGCCGCCAATTTTTGTATTAAAAGCAACATATCGCGTCGATTTCTCCAAGGGGGCAAAACCAATCCGAAAATCCTCCAAAGTTTTGGTTGCAATCTGCGAAACGCCTTCTAAAAATAAATGCGCACCGGCCATTTGCGCAATCGAATCATCGCCATATGCAGCCAACCATCTGGCGAAAAAATCGCGCGCGCGCCTGCTGTTTACAACTGCCTCCCATCCTCCATGGCTATGCAGATAATCAACAAAAGAGGTCAGCTCCGTCTTCATCACTTCGGCCTCCCTGATTGATTTCTTTTCCGCACCTTCCAAATTGGGTTCCAAAATCGGCTTTATATACTCGTCATAAAATAATCGCCTGACACCTTTTGTCGATCTGGAATATCGGGACGCAAGCGCCCCCAAAATTTCACTTGGCAAATACTTTGCAGCAAAAACATTCCTGTCCAAATTTGTAAAAAAGGGGGAAATGTACCAAGCCTCTTCCTTCGTAAATTTTTCAGCTTGAGAACTAATCATCTAAGCTCATATTCCCGTCACAGATTTCTTTCTTCTTCAAAACTTCCAAAACCTCTTTCGCGATTTCACCTTTTGTTTTCGTCCCATCCAAAACGTAAAAAGAGAATTCTTTTGCTTGTTTCAAGTAATTGTCCCGAACTTTCTCTAAAAAACTTTGCCTCTCAAAAAGTTCTTTTGAACCCCTCGAGCTTTCCATACGCTTCATCGCAACAGAAACAGGGGTATCAATTAAAAATGTTGCAGATGGCATCGGAAAATTTTTACCAAGCTCCCGCAGCCACTTACCATCCAAATTCAATTCACCATATGCCAAAGTCGAGAAAAAGTACCTGTCGGAAATAACAGTTTTCCCTGCGCGGGTAGAAGGCAAAATCAATTTATCCAGATGGTCTGCCCTGTCCGCGCTATACATAAGCTGCAAAGTTTCCCAAGAAAACTTCAGTTCATGCTTAAGCGCGCGCCTTATTAACTGACCAACTGGGCCATCCGTCGGCTCACAAGTCTTTATAACTTTTTTGCCTTTTGATTTTAAGTAATTAAAAAGAAGACCTGTCTGCGTAGTAGAACCCGCTCCATCAATCCCTTCAAAAACAATAAGCGCAGCTTTTCTGCGAATAAATTTACCGCTCGAATCCTTAGCGGTGTGCGGTTTACTTTTTGCCATTTGTTGCCTTGTCTATTTTAGAAGCAACAGCAAGGCGTGATCCAGAATATCTGTCAGATCTCGAACCTTCATACTTCATTTTTACCGGAGCAGCTAATTTTTCAAAAGTAAACGCGCATATTGGCATACCACAATACAATATTGCTGGCTTTGGCCCTAAGTTCCCGAGCTCCAAAACAGGCGCCCCGTTCCAGCCCGGATCAAACCTTGCAGCCGTCGAATGCACTAAAATTCCAAGCCGGGCAAGCGAACTTTTCCCCTCAAGCCTGCCCAAAATGTCCGGAGCCAATTTCAAAACTTCAGAAGTCGAAGCAATCGCAAACGCACCCGGTTCCAAAATAAACGGATCGCCGTTGGTAAGATTGATTTCTTCCATCGCATCCTCTGGTAAACCACGCCTTGTGTCTATAAACCGATAGGCACCGGACCTAAACAGTTTAATATTCCCACCCAAATGAAAATCGATAGAAACCTGGTCGATATTATCTTTCCAGTTGGCGGGCAGCGGCGAAATTTTGATATCGCCTTTCTCTACCGCTTCTTCGATTAACCAGTCCGGCAATATACCTGTCATATTTTTACTATTTTCTTGTTGCTTATTCGCAGAAAAGCTCTGCTTATTCGTAGAAAAGCTCTGCTTATCTCTTGTCTCTTGTTGCTTCTTGCTTATTGCTTGTCTCTTATTCACCATATGGTCATAAACAATCTGGCTCCATGTCTCCATTTTTTTGAAATGGCGACCCAGTTCATCTACGGTCATCATTGTACCCGATTTATGCTCGTCTCGGACATTAATTTCACTGCTATCCCCAGACAACATTATTACAAGTCCTACATGCACCAACCCAACATCATTAGCGTCGTGGTTTAAAATCCCCAAAAACTTAGCCGTATATTTTCCCTTATAATCTATCTCTTCTTCAAACTCCCGCTTTGCCCATTCCATCACTTCATCACCTTTGATACCTTTGATACTCTTGATACCTTTGACGTCTTTTAGATTTATATGTCCCCCAACACCAATAGAATACATATTAGCCAAGCGTTTATCCGTATGCGTTCCTTTTCTCTGCATCGCTAAAATTTTCCCACCTGCCTCAAAAATCAAATAAGGAATAACCTGTTTCCACTTGGGGTCACTTTCCACCTCGCCACGTGCCATAAACTTATGGCTTTTTGTGATTACTTTTAAATACTTAGGAAGATTTTCAGAGCGTATCCCATTCCAAATCTCGCCGTCAAAAAGTTCCGTCCGCGAAACAACCATCACCCGTTCGGCTTCCTTGCCCACCAAAACTTTCTTGACATCCATAGCTTTAGCGACGGATGTAGTGACGGCGGGTTTACCCTGAAGAACTTTCTTTTGAGATTTTTTCGGCATCAGAATTTTCGGGGCAGAGGTCAAATTTATTGTAAAGGATTTCTCAAAAAAAACTAGCCACCACTTTTAGAGTAGTCCCGAAACACGAATTAAACCTTCACCTATTTCCAACTTACTTACAGAACCGTACGAGTCCTCGCAAATTTGTTCCCCGCGTCTTAACAATTCTTCACCCACACTAGTAAAATCTCCTCTATCTATATCATCCAAGATTTGTTCCTGCTTCTGTCTTAATTCTCTACAATGTCGTGCAACATTTTCCTTACCTGCCGAGTCATAACACTCACCAATCATCAACAGCACATTTGTCCATCCCTCTAACCTGTATAACACATACATACGCACTAAACCGTGCAATTCTTCCCTTGGTGGACTTATCTTTATAGCCATTTCCCTTTCTAGCGCAACTGTCATTACGCTTTTTCTAGAAATAGCATCATCCAATTGGAGCAGCCTCAAACGATCTGTCATCTCGCGATTTTACTCCACTTTTTTATCAGATTGCAATTCTTCTTTTCTTTCAATGTTTGATACCTTTGATTTATCCTGAGATTTATCGAAGGACTCGTTTGCTTGCCCTGAATCTTTTTGAAGGGATACTTTTGATACTTCTCCCTCTGGCTTTGTCCAACTTGCAAAAGTACAATTAGGATAATTGGCGCATCCCCAAAATGGCCTTCCCCGCTTTGTCCGCTTCATAACAACCTGCCCACCATCCACGGGACAAACAAGCCCGGTCTCTTCGTTCAAAGCCTTCGTATTTTTACAATCAGGAAATCCGCTGCAAGCCAAAAACTTTCCGTACTTTCCATAGCGTACAACCATAGGCTTGCCACATCTTTCGCAAACATCACCCGTTTCTTCAACTTCTACCTTCATTTTCTCTGCCTCTTCGGCGACTCTATCTACCTTTTCCTCAAACGGTTTCCAAAACTTCTCCATTAGCTGCGGCATCTCGAGTTTTCCAAGTGCAATATCGTCAAGTCCGTTTTCCATATCTGCTGTAAACGAGTAATCGATAATATCGCCAAAATATTTTTCCAAAAACTCTATCGTTGTCTTGCCAATAGGCGTTGGCCCAATTTTCTTGCCTTCCAGCCTTTCGATATAAAGCCTGTCGTACAAAGTAGAAATTGTCGGCGCGTAAGTAGAAGGCCTGCCGATTCCATGCTTTTCCAAATCGCGAATAAGAGTTGCCTCTCCGTATCTTGCCGGCGGCTCTGTAAACTTTTGCTGCGGATTAATATTCTTAAAGTCCAGCGGTTCGTCCTTTGCCAAGTCTGGCAAAACCTGCTCGGTAATCGGCGCTTTGGCATAAACCCTGTACCATCCGTCAAACTTTATTTTCTGACCATTCACCCGAAGCAAATAACTTTTTGCTTTTTGCTTTTTGCCTTTTGCTTCTACATCTACCGCCGTTTCGTCAACAACTGCTTCTGCCATCTGGCAAACAACCATCCTTTTCCAGATCAACTCATACAATTTCCTTTCATCCTGACTTATCACTTGCTTGCCCTGAGCTTGATCGAAGGGTAACTTGTCACTTGTCACTTCTATACTCGTTGGTCTTATCGCTTCATGTGCTTCCTGCGCAAGTTTGGATTTTATTTTGTATGCCCGTGACTTTGGCGGTAAATAATTTTTTCCATACTTTGCTTCTATAAATTTACGCACGGCGCTAACCGCTGCCGGCGCCAAATTAACAGAATCGGTTCTCATATAAGTAATCAAACCGTTTTCGTAGAGGCTTTGGGCAACACTCATCGTTCGCTTTGGCACAAAACCCAAAACATTTGCGGCCCGCTGTTGCAGCGTAGAGGTAGTAAAAGGCGGATTAGGATATTTTTTAACCTCTTTAGATTCAACGGAGGCAACAGTGTACTTTGCAGTTTTTAAATCTGCGACAACTTCATCCGCCTGCTTTTGATTTTTAACACTCGCCTTTTTCCCGTCAACTTTCTGAAGTGTCACCGTAAAGATTTCACCCTCCAACACCTTTGATACCTCTACCTCAACCACCCAATATTCCTCGCTCTTAAACCCCTCTATCTCCCGTTCGCGCTCAACAACCAACCGCAAAGCAACAGATTGCACCCTACCAGCGCTGAGTCTACTTTTAACTTTTTTCCAAAGTAGTGGCGAAAGTTTATAACCGACAAGCCTGTCCAGCACCCTTCTTGCTTGCTGCGCCTCAACTAAATTCTGGTCGATACTTCGCGGATGCCCAAAAGCAGCAAGCACCGCATCTTTTGTAATTTCATGGAAAACTACCCGCTGCACATTTCGCTTAGATGCCGGAGTTTTAGATTTTGCGTCTATTACCTTTAAGAGATTCCAGGCTATTGCTTCGCCTTCGCGGTCAGGATCCGGTGCAAGGTATAAATGACTAACACCTTCCGTCGATTTAACCAGCTGGTTAACCATTTTTATTTTGTTTTTAGGAATTACGTATTTAGGTTTAAAACCATGATCCACATCTACCCCAAACTCACCTTTGGGCAAATCCCGAACGTGTCCCATAGAAGCAATAATCTGGTAATCTTTCCCCAAAAACTGACTTAACGTACGAGCTTTGGTTGGGCTTTCTACTATTACAAGATTTTTTGACATAATTATTTTAGGTATCAAAAGTCACAAAAGTATCATAAGTATCAAATGAAAACAACTAGAAAGAGTTGGAATACTTATTTAGAAGATACCCCACTTCCCCTTTCTTTAGGTCAAGAACTTTATACTCCCCCTGCAGAACAAAACCCAACTCTAGTGAAACCTCAAGGTCTGATTCTAATTCGAAAAGAGATCCAACTGCAATCTCCAAAAATCTTTTCTTATCAAGTTTTGACCTCCTGGAATAACCCTCAGCAATATTAGAAAGCACAGAAACTGCTGCTCTTCTCATCTGACTTTTCAGACCAAACTCTTCACTTTTTGGAAACTTTGTCGTCACATTGTAAACCATTACAACCAAGTCTTTAGCTCTTTGCCAAACAATAAGCTTCTGATAACCCTTCGGTTCACTCATTTTCTTTATTATACATTTGCAGGCGTTTGATACCTTTGATACTCTTGACCCCTTTTGTACTTTTCTAACTTTTGTCCCTTGATATACAAACTCACTTTTGATACCTTTGATACGTTTGACGCCCTTGATACTTTCTTAAATATGGCCACCATTGACGATTTCCAAAAATTGGCAATAAAAATCGGCACTATTCGCTCTGCGGAAAAAGTAGCAGGTTCCAGCAAACTCTTAAAGCTAGACATTGACCTTGGCCATGAAAAACGCCAAATCTTAGCTGGCATTGGTGAAAAGTACGACCCTAAAGATCTTAAAGGCAAACAAATCCCAATTTTGGCAAACCTGGATCCAAGAATGATGATGGGCCTGGAATCAAACGGTATGATTTTGGCAGTCGACGTAAATGGCGAGCCGGTACTCTTGCACCCCGATGAAAAAATCGCCAACGGCACCCAAGTCAGATAATGACAAACCCCCCTAAGCTTTGGTCAAAAGAATATAAACAAAAAGGAATTCCCTCTTCTTTCCGCCAAAAACCTTCCGGGGCTATGAAATTGCTTAGCATTGCAAACTTAAAAGGCAAGACCATAGCTGATCTAGGCTGCGGAAAAGGTAGAAACACTTTCTACCTAATTAAAAATGGCGCATCAAAAGTATATGCAATAGATTTTGTGCCAGAAGCAATCAGGGAAATTAAATCCGCTAAAAATCCCAAAATTACAGCTGTCTGCCGTGATCTTGCAAAACCATGGCCAATTCCTAGTGATTCTCTTAATTTGACAATCGATATATTCTGCTTCAAGCATCAAGCTAGCCTGAAAAACCAAGAATTTTATAAATCAGAAATCGAAAGAACTTTAAAGAAAAAGGGGTTATTACTTTTAGATCTTGCGGCAGTTGATGACGGTTTTTATGGAATACAACCCAAAAAAGAAATTAAACCAAATGTTTATAAAATCACGGACCCTGTCACCGGAGTAAACTCCCTACTTTATACAAAAGAAAGCCTGCTCACCGAATTCCCTAATTTCGAGCTATTGGATTTTACAAACGACAAAAAAGAAGGCCAAATGCACGGACAAACTTACTCACGATCCACCCTAAAATTTCTTCTTAAAAAAAATTAACGCTGCAACTCGTACACAAAAGTAGTAAAATACGCCGCACACAAAATGGCAAGTCCAGATAGAAACCAACCAGGCGAAGAACGTCACGAAGAAGACCATTTCCCGATAATCGGAATCGCCGGGCCAATCGCCTCCGGCAAAGAAACTGTAGCCCAAATCTTAAAAGACAATTTTGGGATTGCTCGCTTTGTAATTTCCGATAATCTTAAAAGACTTGCCGCAGCCCAAGGTATTAAACCCCCATACTCAAGAGATCTTCTTCGGGATATTAGCCTCAAATTAACAGACCAATCAGGTCCTGGTGCAAACATCCAATTGACACACGAAATAATCCAAACTCAACGGGCACTTATTAAAATGCAAGGTGCCACTATCGACGGCATAAGACACAAGGGTGAGGCCGAAGAACTTAAAGCCATACCAGCCTCATTATTAATTGCAGTTACAGCACCGCAACAATTAAGGTATGAACGCGCTCTTCATCGCGAACAGGAAGAAGATGAAACCTTCTACGACAGATTCATAAAAAGAGATAACATCGAACTTGCCGAGATCGAACCGATTTTCGAACTCGCAGATGTCGTTATAAATAACACCGGAACCCCAGAAGACCTTGAACGGCAAGTTATCGAATTCTTCATCGAAAAAACAAGCGTTTTTTAAAACTCGACTAACTTGCCTCAATTTGATATCTTTTACAGATGCACTGGCAGGACTGGGTTTTTTCTATAGGAAACTGGATTTTCAGCATCGCATTGATCCCTGCCATTTTAGATAAAGAAAAACCACCTGTATCAACAAGCCTTACTAATACAATTGTTTTATTTGTTATGTCATTTACGTTCTCAACACTAACACTCTACCTAAGCGCATTTTCAATCGGCATAAACGGCATACTCTGGTTAATCCTCGGCGTTCAAAGACTTAAGCAGAAAAAATGATCAAACTTGTCGGAGATAAAAAATATCCTAAAACTTAACCCCTAATTTTTTAAGGTCTGCTTCCAGCTGTTTAGGATTTTTATATTGGATTGCCTGCATCCCCAGGCTTTTTGCCGTTTCCACATGATCACGTCTATCATCTATAAACACAATGTCCCCTGCATCTTCGCGCGTCTCATCAAGAGCCAGCCTAAAAATCCTTGGACCGTCGCGCTTTGTAACGTGAGCTTCGTGGGAGAAAATCCCTTTATCAAATTCCTCTAAAAAATTATACTTTTCCTGCAAGTAATCCACTCTATCTTTTGCGTTATCCGAAAGGTAAAAAAGCTTTGTCCCCTTTTTCTTTAACTTTTTGGCAATAACCACAACTTCTGCAACCGGCTCGTACGACTCATACCAAATTCTGTTCAATTCCTCGGCCGGTGCGTCTATGTAAAGAATTTTCTTAACCGCCTCCCAGAATTCTTCGTACGTTATGTCACCGCGCCTATATTGCTTGCCAAAATCCGAACTAACAGCCATTACATCCGAAACTAATTTTGGGTCTAAATTAAATTTTTTTGCTATTTTTTTCGAAGCAATTTCTTTGCCGTCTGTAAAGTACACTCCGCCTAAATCAAAAATCACAACTTTTGCCATCTGCTAATTATACCCTATAACCAGATTCAAAGCCTATATCCGCTACACAATTCCCTACCCCAATTCCGCTTGCATCACAAAACATAAGGGAATATAATCCCCGCAGTGCAAGAACAGGCAATTCCATGCTGCCAGCCGCAAGAAGCCGGGCAAGAACAAATAAACATTGGGGGTTTATTTGACGCCTACCTGTCTTCCGAATACTTCTCCGCGCATTATAGGCGGAACACTCAACTCGTTTTTTCGCAAGACATAAGAAGATTTTTAAAGATATTCAATTTCACCAACCAACTGGAAGCAGACAAATTACCGGAACTGATCAAGGAATATGAAACATTAAGTAATTCAGCATCCGCTCGCCGCACATTATCAGCTCTCAAAAGTGCCGCCAGCTGGGGAATAACAGAAGGGCTGTTAGACGGAAACCCGGATGTAAATTTTCAACCTAAGAAGAATGGTGATCGCTCTCCGTTTATGGATTTTAATGTTAGTCCTTTGTCAAACAAGGATTTAAAAAAATTGATGCAGGCAGTCGACAAAAATCCTAGAGATAAAGCATTAATTTTAACCGTTCTGCTAACAAGAGGGAGCACTGATACCGTCAGGAGACTAACAAAAGAAAGCATTACTCATAACGCAAACGGTACAACTACAATCACAATAAACGCCTTTAATATAGTGATGCCAGAAGAAGCCGCGTCAGTATTATTAAGTTACGCCCAAAGCCTTAAGCCCGGATCGCTTTTCCCATGCCGCAGAGAACCTCACGGGCCGCTAACAAGACAGGCAATGCATGTAATTTTCCAAAAATACAAAAACGGAATTGGCCTCCAAAATTTGTCGCATGGCATCCTGGTAAAAACAGGATCAAATATGTTTGGCATACCCCAGCAGCAAGTCCATCAACCTCAAGCTCCCCAAACGCCGGAGCCGTAATTTTTAACAAAACCGGAAAGCTCCATTAAGGAAAGTTCCGACGCAATTTTCTCGATCGGCATACCAATTTCGCGGGCAATAGTGTCAATATGCTTTGCCTCCCCATCCAGTATCGACAAAATCTTTTGCTGGTCTTTATCTCCAGGGATAATTTGTTGCTTTTTGCTTATTTCTTGTTGCTTTTTGCGCTCCACATCCAACCCCGCTAAAACATCCGCGGCATTTGTTACCGGAGTCACCCCGTCTTTTATTAAATTATTAACTCCCTCTGCTGTTTTGGCAGTTATTGGCCCCGGCACCGCAAAAACCTCACGCCCTTGTTCGGCGGCACTTCCTGCCGTAATCATTGAACCGCTGTCTATTGCTGCCTCCGTTACCAAAACCCCCAGAGATAGTCCCGAAATTATTCTGTTTCTGGCGGCAAAATTGCTTTGCACCGGCGGGAATCCAAGCGGGAATTCGGATACGACTGCCCCGCTTTTGGCAATTTCTTCTGCCAGTTTTTTATTTTCCGGCGGATAGACCAAGTCCACCCCACATCCCAAAACTGCAATTGTTCTCCCGCCAGCCTCCAGCGCCGTTCTATGCGCAATACTATCTATTCCCCGCGCCAAACCACTAACGATTGTTAAACCATTTTTTGCAAGATCAAAAACCAATCTTTCTGTAACCTGTCGACCGTATGGCGTGGCGTTTCGACTCCCCACAACCGCAACAGCCAAATCATCGCCGGGCAAAATAGTGCCTTTGTAATACAAAACGGGCGGGCAGCCGGTAATTTGCCGCAAATTGGCCGGATACTCGTCCTCTACCATAGACACAACTTTTATGCCGGCCGCATAAACTTTGGCAAGATAAATATTAGGGTCAACTTTACTACGGAAATCAACTATGGAAAGCTTTGTTTTGGCATCAATTTTGAGTTTACTGATCTCGCTGTCGGACGCTTCCCAAAATTTTTTAAGTGTCTTAAAACTTTTTCGAAGATAACCAAACGTAACCGTCCCAACTCCACCAATCGCACTCACAGCTACCCAACACGCAAGTTCCTTATTCACTTTTTGATTAAACTTTAATTACAACCGTACCTGCAAGTTTGTCATGGAGAGCCTGCTTTTTCGCGTCAAAAATCGCCATGGGGTAACCGATAATTGTAAGAGCCGAAATCAATTTAAAAACAAACTCACGTGTTACAAACTTTCCTGCAGACGGTGTTGTACCATCAACCGTCAAAACTGTCTTAACATGCATAGCTTTCCTACCTATCGTCTGTCCATTCTTATGCTGATAAGCCCCATAATAATAAATCGCTATTGCTGATTGGATAACAAGTTGTACAACCCACATCAAAATCCCAATCAAAAAATCCCCTTTGCCCACAAACAAACCTACTAGGCTAAAAATAATAAAAATGGGTACATTGATTGCAAACAAAACCAAACTATCGATAATATTTGCAAGCCACCGGGACAAAACACCCGCATATTCCGCCCCAACAGTAGACGTTGCTACCGGCATAGGCGTAGTGACGGAAGGTTGAGGCGTTGCAGGAGTCGGCGCCACAACGGGCGCACTACTTAATGTCGGCATACTGGGATTGTCTTGGTCTTGATCCATTTTTCGTTATCTAAATCCAGTTTATGCCAAAAATAGAAATTTAAACAACCATTAGAAGAAAATAACACTCAAAAATCCTAAACAAGGTCTGTCGGGAAAATAATCCCGTATGCATGTGTGATAAATTCACTTCTGTCTTTACTTGTCATCCTTGCTTCCTCTGCTAAAATTATCGAAAGGGCAGTGATTTGGGATACCTCAACACCGTATGCTTCGCCAAGTTCCACCTGCCTTTGACCAATTAACGCAGGCAGATCATCAGCGCTAACGGTGTGATCTAAGCCTCTTTTTCTCCATTCATCCGCAACCTTCGGGGGTATATACAACTTTTGTTCAACTGTCATAATAATGGAAATAATAAACTGCCTTCTATATTTTTTCAAACAGTTCCGCTTCCAGTTTTGTCCGCTCGGCAATAAACTTGCCAGCTTTTTTAGCCTGCTCTTTTCTGAATTCCAAAGTTGTCATGCTGGCATTTTTATTAAGTTCCAAAACCAGCTCCTCTATACTCCGCTCGTCAAACGCAAGCGCAACGCTTTTGTAATTCTTTATTGCAGCTCGTATCAGCGTTTGCCCGCCAATATCCATACTTTCCGGGAAAATAGATTCGTCAGGCGCATACAAATCAACAATAACCAAATCAAAAGCCTCCAAGCCTTCTTTTTTTAATTCCTCCAAATGTAAGGGGTTTTTTTTATCGGCCAATATTCTCACAAAATTCACCCTATCCAAACTTTTAACACGTCCG
>ERZ1292625.1495-Hain-H41-01um-R1-1495-length-27443-cov-18_pt1 | contig 27443 bp, 27 predicted proteins | sample MGYA00564400_ERZ1292625 | MGnify/ENA primary metagenome ERZ1292625 (study PRJEB36523, sample SAMEA6512639) | groundwater metagenome | collected 2019-01-08 | study: AquaDiva: Metagenomics assemblies of 32 groundwater samples | reverse complement strand
TACGAAGACAGCTAAGGTTGAAGTTTGGTAATTTAGTGCGCAACCGTTAATCCTGTAACATTCAAATATCCTACTTTAAGAAGCTCCTCGCGAGCTTCTTTTAGTGTGCTTCCCGTAGTTGAAACATCATCTACGATGATAATTTTTTGATTTAAATTTTCTTTTTTCGTTACCTCAAAGATATTTTTTGTGTTTTCAAGCCTTTCATTTCTGCCTTTGTGAGTCTGTTTTTCAATATGCTTTGACCTAATAAGCAATTCATAATCTTTTTTAAATCTGTTTTCGCTATCCAATCTCATTATTTCATCTATAAGTAGCTCGCACTGGTTGTATCCACGCTCTTTTCTCCGTTTTTTTGAAATCGGAATAGGAACGAGAAGCACTGGTTCTTTTAAGTTATGGAAAAGCGTATAGCTGGCAATTTCCACCGCTTTTCTATTCTTTTTGTATTTAATCTGCCAAACGAGCTCTTTTACTAAGGGATCTTTATATGAAAATATGCTTTTAATAAATGGGAATTCAGTCAAAGACGCTCTCGGTGCATTTTTAAGGAAATCCTCAGGAGAAATAGCCCGAAGCTTGATTTCTTCAGGGGATGGTGGGAACAGGAAATCGATGATGTGATATACTATTCTCATGAATTTTTCCGCAATTATATCATCTCTTTTTTCCAAACAGAGCGAGAGCGTGCTTGGAATTGATATAGGATCTTCTGCTATCAAAATTGTGCAGGTCAAGAAGAAAAGAGGCCGAGCCGTGCTTGAAACATATGGCGAACTTGCCCTCGGCCCCTATGCTGGAATTGAGGTTGGAAGGTCTACGAACCTGCCGAATGACAAGATAGTCGAGGCACTCAAGGATATATTGCGCGAAGCGAAGACGACAACGCTTGCTTCCGGCATTGCGCTGCCACTTTCATCAAGCCTTATTACATTTATTAGTGTTCCACCAGTCCCAGAAAAGCAATTAGCTGAAGTAATTGCCCTTGAAGCACGAAAGTACATTCCAGTGCCGATGACAGAGGTTATGCTCGATTATTCGCTTGTGCCGAGAGAAGATACATTTGCTTCTGATGACGAAACGCAGGGCAAACAAGTCGAGAAGCAGGTTCAAGATGTACTTGTCGTCGCTATTCATAATGAGTACATAAATAACTACCAGGCGATCACTGCGAAATCAGGAGTCCAGCCAGGCTTTTATGAAATAGAAATTTTTAGTTCGGTTCGCGCTGTCGTCGAGCAGGGAATTCAAGCCGTAATGATTATCGACATGGGTGCTCGAGCGACAAAGCTTTATATAATCGAACGAGGAATACTTCGCGCTTCGCATATCATCAACAGAGGCGCACAAGATATTACGCTCGCTATTTCAAAATCATTGAGCATCAGTATCAATGAAGCTGAAAACATGAAGAGATCTTTCGGTCTCAAGGGTGGTCCTGAATACAAAGAGCTTACGGAGATAATTACAGTGAATCTTGATTATGTTTTTTATGAATCAAACGCAGCGCTTCTCAACTACCAGAAAAAATACATGAAGAATATCAGTAAGGTTATTCTTACCGGAGGAGGAGTGCTTCTCAAGGGCTTCACTGATTTGGCAAAAATCAGCTTCCAGACGGAAATAGTTTACGCAGATCCTTTTAGTAAGCTTGAAACCCCCGCTTTTCTTGCAGAACAATTCGCACAGGCGGGTCCAGAGTTCGCAGTAGCCATCGGGTGTGCATTACGTCGGTTGTCTGAATTGGAGTAATCGCCTATAATTGTAGTGATATTTAAAAAATAAATGGAAACCAAATTCCAAACATCGTTCATTCCAAAAAAACCCCTTATCTCTGATCAGAAGATAAGCAGCAATCGCCGCGCGAGCACGAGCATCTTCATGTTTGTGGCCGTGATTATTTTCGTTGTTTCGGTTGCCGGAGCGGTCTTCTCCGTGCTTTGGAAGAATGTTCTCGTAAAATCTCAGGAAAATTACAAGGTTCAGTTGGCAGAGAGCGAAAAAAGATTCAATGTCACTCTTATTGAAGAACTCAAGAAGGCGAATACCAAGATCGACCTCAGCAAGAATCTCCTCAAAAACCATCTTGCCGTTTCTGAACTTTTTTCAATCATTAGCCGCCTCACAATCGAAGGTGTCCGCTTTACGAGCTTCGATTTCACAGCTCCGTCAAAAGATAGCGAAGGCATAAAGATCGCTATGCGAGGAGTGGGCAATAGCTTCAGCGCTATCGCTTTCCAGTCTGATGTTTTCGGACAGTCGCAGAAATATGGCACAAACAAGATCCTCAAGAACCCGGTCCTTTCCGATCTCGTTTTGGATGCCAATGGAAATGTCGGATTCACGTTCAGCACAATCATAAATCCGTCCGACGTGCTTTATGAGAAAATACTTAATGCTGAGCTCGATGAAGTAGCACCAGAAGAGCCAGCTGCTGAAACGCCATAAATCATATGAATAAAAACGTAACACCAATCATTCTCATAATCCTGGCTCTCGGTATTTATTTTACTTTTACGCGAACCAAGCTCGACGACCTTAAGGCAATCAAGGAAGTTAATGCACAGTATCAACAAGCCCTTAACAATTCTGAGAGGCTCGTGAAGGTAAGAGACAGCGTTCTCAAGACCTATAACGATATTAGTCCTGACGATCGTGAGCGTTTGGAGAAGATGCTTCCTGATAACGTGGACAACGTCCGCCTTATTATTGATGCAAACGGAGTGGCTGCGCGTCATGGATTGGCTATCAAGAACGTAAAAACGAGTGCTACGAACGCTGCAAACAGCTCTCCAGTCCCTGCTGGACGTCAGCCAAATGTTCCGAGTACCTACGACACAGTCTCACTTTCTTTCAACGTCACCACGAATTACCAGACCTTTATTGATTTCTTGAGAGACCTTGAAGCGAGCCTCAGAATCATGGATATCTCAAAGATTACCCTTACTGCAAATGACAGCGGACTTTATGATTATGGGGTAGAGGTCAAGACGTATTGGCTTAAACAATAAAACCATCATGCAACAGCAACAATCTTCAAAGAAAACTTTCCTCATAATGATCATCATCATAGCGCTTGCTCTTGCTGCCTATTTCTTTTTCAAAGGTGAGCCTGATGATTCTTCAACATCATCTCTTCAGGCCGATTCTTCTCCAGTCTCTGCTGAGGCGCAGGCGGTTGGGGTTCGTGTGCTTTCACTTTTGAATCAGATCAACTCATTGAAGATCGATGCTTCTATTTTTGATAGCGCTGTCTATAAGACTCTTGTGGACTACACGATCACTATTCCAGAACAAAATGTTGGACGACCGAATCCATTTGCTCCTATTGCCGGTTCTGCTCCACAAAACTCTTCTGTAAGACTACCTTCAACGGGTAATTAGAGAAAACCATGAGTGTAATTGACATACTTTTAAGCAAAAATCTTATATCAAAAGATGATATTAAGGAGATTCGTCAGAAAATGTCTGATGGGGAATCCATTGATAAGGTCTTGATCGAGCGGGGCGTGAAGCCCGAAGATATTCTCGCTGCTCAAGGTGAGTTTCTTGATATTCCTATCAAAAGCCTCGCAAATGTAACAGTGCCTTTTGAAGTTCTTGATTATATCCCTGAGGAATCAGCCGTTCACTACAAATTCGTGCCGATCGGCATCAAGGAAGGTGCGCTTGAAGTTGGTATTGTCGATCCAGATAACATAGAGGCTCGAGATGCTTTGAACTTCATTGCTGCGAAGAATAATATTCCATACAAGCTTTTCCTCATTACAACTGATGACTATCAGAAAGTCATCGAGTCTTATAAGGGAATCAGTGGGGAAGTTTCAAAGGCTCTTACTGAACTTGAATCAGTTCTCTCTGTTGATGTTGAGGGTTCTATAGACCTTAAACAAAGCAAGACAGAGGAGAATTCCGAGGCGATTATTATTGAGGATGCTCCGGTGGTCAAAATCGTAGCGACAGTCGTTCGATATGCAACAGAGGGAAATGCGTCCGACGTGCACATTGAACATATGCGCGATAAAGTTCGTGTTAGATTCCGTGTGGACGGAATTCTCAATACCAGCCTTGTGCTTCCACCGCAGGTTCATAGCGCGGTAGTTGCGCGTATCAAAGTGCTTTGCAATATGAAGCTCGACGAAAAGCGAAAGCCGCAGGACGGACGATTTTCTGCGCGTATCGACGGAAGGAAAATTGACTTCCGAGTTTCGACATTCCCAGCATATTACGGCGAGAAGGTGGTGATGCGAATCTTGGACCAGGAAAAGGGAGTTAAGAAACTCGACGAAATGGGTCTCACTCAAAAAAATCTTGATTTGGTCAAGGAAGCTATTGCTCGCCCATACGGACTCATCCTTATTACTGGTCCTACAGGTTCCGGAAAATCTACAACCCTTTATTCTATGCTTAACGAAGTCGATCGAGAAAGTTTCAACGTGCTTTCTCTTGAAGATCCGATCGAATACAACATGGACGGCGTGAGCCAGTCACAGGTGCATCCTGAAATTGGATATACATTCGCATCCGGACTCCGAACGACATTGCGTCAGGACCCTGACATCATCATGGTGGGAGAGATCCGAGACAAGGAGACGGCGCAGCTTGCGGTGCAGGCGGCTCTTACCGGTCACCTTGTATTCTCTACGCTCCACACCAATAACTCAGCCGGAGTTATTCCTCGTCTCATAGACATGGGTGTTGATCCTTACCTTATTGCACCTACACTGATTCTTGCTATCGCTCAGCGTCTCGTCGGTACATTCCCTGAGGGTGGAGGTGGTAAGCCAATACCTGTCGAAGGCAGTATCAAGATGATGGTCGACAAGCAGTTCCAGGATTTGCCAGAAGAATACAAAAAGGACATTCCATTTTCAGATACCGTGTATGGTATTGCGCCTACTGCAGAAAATCCAAAGGGTACACGAGGCCGTATGGCCGTCTTTGAGGCCTTTAGAATGGATAAGGAAATCGAAAGCATCATTCTTAAGGGTGCCAACGAAGTTGAGATCAACAAGCTCCTCCGCCAGAAGGGTGTCATAACAATGAAAGAAGACGCCCTCATTAAAGCCTTTGAAAAGAAAATTCCTTTTGAAGAAGTTAACAAGCTTTAATTTGCCTGTGATATAATAAGCCCACCATGGAAACACCAACCGCCACAAAAAAGCTTTCAATACTCTTCGTTGATGATGATAAGTTCCTGCTCGACATGTATGCCCTCAAGTTTTCAAAAAACGACTTCGAGGTTCATACGGCGCAGGGTCCCGAAGATGCTCTCAAGCTGATTCGTGAAGGTCTTGATCCAGACATTCTCCTTCTCGATGTGGTTATGCCAGGTATGGACGGTATCGAACTCCTGACACTTCTGAAGAAAGAAACCCTTCTCAAGAAAGCAGTCGTGATCATGCTTACGAATCAAGGACTTTCCGACGATGTGGCACGAGCGAAGAAGCTCAATGTGGACGGATATATCATCAAGGCGACCACGATTCCTTCCGATGTCCTTGCTGAAGTGAGGAAGATTTATTCATCAGTTAAAAAGTAGTAATTGATCTTATAAAATAATGGAACATAGAAAACAAATAGAAGAACTTGTAGATATGGTCATCCAAGAGGGAGCATCTGATCTCCATCTTGCTGAAGGCCGCAATCCTATGATCCGTGTTTCAGGAGGGCTCATTCCTTTGTCAAAGAAGCCTGTCTCAACAAAAGAAGACATGGCCGGCTATATCAAGGAATTTTTGAATGACGCAAACGAGGCACTACTCGAAAAGAATCGTGAAGTCGACTTTGCATATAGTCTCACCAAGAGCCGTTTCCGAGGTAATGCTTTCTATCACCAAGGATCACTTTCAGTCGCTCTACGACTTATTCCAAAGAGCATTCGAACCCTTACTGAACTCAATCTTCCTCCGATTCTTGAATCTTTCACACGAAAGCAGCAGGGATTCTTTCTTGTTGTAGGTCCGATCGGACAAGGAAAGACAACAACGCTCGCAGCTTTGATTGAAATGATCAATCAGACTCGCAGCGAGCACATACTTACTATTGAAGATCCGATAGAGTATCTTTTTGAATCAAAGAAATCGATCATTGATCAGCGAGAAGTTCGAAGCGACACGCCTGATTTCAGCGGCGCGCTTGTATCCATGTTTCGACAGGATATAGATGTTTGCCTTGTGGGTGAGATGCGCGATATCACGACAATGGCTACTGCCGTTACTGCCGCAGAAACGGGCCACCTCGTGTTCTCAACACTCCACACGAATAATGCTGCCCAGACCATCAACCGTATCATCGACTCATTCCCACCAGGACAGCAGGACCAGATCCGTGTCCAGCTTGCAGGAAGCATGACAGGAATATTTTCTCAGCGACTTATCCCAAGAATTTCTGGAGGACTTATCCCAGCTTACGAACTTCTCATCAACAACAGCGCTGTTGCAAACCTTATCCGTGAAAAAAGAATTCATGAGATCAATACAGTCATTGAAACAAGTTCAGGTGATGGTATGATAGATATGAACCGATCCCTCGCAGAGCTTGTCCGAAGGGGAGAAATAACCGTAGAGAGCGCGTATTTGAATTCGTTTAACCCTAAGACCCTTGAGAGGATGATGTAATAAAAAATAATTATGCTTTTTAACTATCAAGCAGTAGATCAGACAGGAGCTCCGAAGACTGGATCAATCGATGCAGTCAATGTGGATATCGCTATCACTTCGCTTCAGAGAAGAGGTCTTGTCATCACATCTATTAACGAAGCTGACAAAAAGACAGGTTTGCTCTCAATGAATATCGCGTGGTTCGAAAGAGTTTCGAACAAAGATGTTGTCATCCTTTCTCGACAGCTCGCAACACTTTTCGAAGCGCAAGTTTCTGCTCTTCGCGTATTTCGCCTTCTTGCTTCTGAAAGTGAGAACAAGGTTCTTGGTACGAAACTGACACAGATCGCTGATGATCTTCAGGCAGGAACAGCGATTTCCGCCGCTCTCGCTAAGCATCCAAAAGTCTTTTCTGATTTCTATGTCAGCATGGTGAAGGCTGGAGAAGAGTCTGGAAAGCTCAATGAGACGTTCAATTATCTCGCTGATTATCTTGACCGCACATACGAGCTCGTTGGAAAGGCGAAGGGCGCCCTTATTTATCCTGCATTCGTCATTATGACCTTCATCACGGTTATGATTCTCATGTTCACGATGGTTATTCCCAAAATCAGCGCGATTCTTGTTGATTCAGGCCAGGAAATACCTATTTATACAAAGATCGTCCTTGGAATCAGCAACTTCTTCGTTGATTATGGTTTCATACTTCTTGGCGTCGTTATTATTGGAGGGTTCCTTGTCTTCAGATTTATCAAGACCCCAAGCGGAGCAGAAGTCTTTGACCGCGTGAAGCTCAGCATCCCTTACATCAGCAATCTTTTCCGAAAGCTCTATTGGTCACGTCTTGCCGACAATATGAATACGATGCTTGTAGCTGGAATTCCAATGATTCGTGCTCTCGATCTCACATCTTCTGTTATCAACAATACTGTTTATCACAAAATCCTTTCTGATTCAGTTGAGGCTGTTAAAGGAGGAAAGGCTATTTCTGAAGCGCTCTCTGGAAACAATGAAATCCCTGGAATCATGATTCAGATGATGAAAGTGGGAGAAGAATCAGGAGAGCTTGGAAATATCTTGAAAACATTGGCGAAATTCTATGCCCGAGAGGTTACCACTGCTGTTGATGCTCTTGTTGATCTTATCGAACCGCTTATGATCGTTTGTCTCGGAGGAGGTGTTGCTGTTCTCTTGGCTTCCGTTCTTATCCCTATCTACAACGTTGCTTCCGCGCAGTAAAGCTTAAGGAGTTATCCCCATAGCGCTTGACCCTATTTTTTCCAGCTTTGCTATACTTATAGCCATAAGCGTAATTATTAAGTTTTTTATAAGTTAATTTATTCGTATGAAGACATATTCACAAAAAGGTTTCACATTGATCGAATTGCTCGTCGTTATCGCTATCATCGGTATCCTATCATCAGTTGTTCTTGCTTCACTTAACACAGCGCGATCAAAGGGAGGAGACGCTGCAGTTAAGAGCAACCTTTCAGGTATGAGAGCTGCTGCAGAAATCATTGGTGGAGATTCACAGGATTATTCAACGGTTTGTTCAGCAAATACGAACACAAAGGCTCAGTTTGATGCAGCTGTAGCGGCAGGAGGAACAGGAACAGCAGTTTGCGTACCAGGTTACACTAACAACCTCTCAAAGTGGGCCGCAGCTGTTCCTTTGAAGACTTCAGGAGCAGGTTTCTTCTGTGTTGACTACAAAGGTACTGCCGCAACATCATCAACAGCAGGTATTGCAGCTGGATCTGATGCAGATTGCAACTAATTTTAGTTAATACTTTTCTATAAAGCTCCGCCGAAAGGCGGGGTTTTGTTTTGTACCAATCGCGTATTATAATTGACGCATGAATAATCATTTTAAAAAAGGTTTCACATTGATTGAATTGCTCGTCGTTATCGCTATCATCGGTATCCTATCATCAGTTGTTCTTGCGTCACTAAGCGGAGCTCGAGCAAAAGCAGGCGATACAGCGATTAAGGCAAATCTCGCAACTCTCAGAGTTCAGTCTGAGTTTTATTATGACAATAATGCAGGGAAATATGGTGTAATGGCATCATCTACAATTAACGCTGCTGGCGTCTGTGGAGCTCCATCGAATAATCTTTATACAGATGCAACAATCCAGAATGCTTTGAAAACTGCATTGCTACAGAGTGGAAATCCTACAAGTTCATATTGTGCTTCGACTGACACAACATGGTCAGTTTCTGTTCCTATGAAATCAAACTCAGCAACGAGCTGGTGCGTGGGGAATATTGGTAAGGCAACTACTATTACTACGCCAGCTTCCTATAACGTGTTCACCGGCTGTCCAGGATAGTTTCTCTTAACATTTGTTGACTTATAGGCAAAAATAAAGCTATCTTATACTTGTAATTGGTTCGACAACACGCTTGTGCGTGTTGTTTTTGACAATCAAACAAAGACAAATAAACACAGAATACGGATACGAAAGTTATGAAAAAAATATTGTTAACAGTGTTTGCAGGAATCATGCTTCTTACAAGCTTGAATGTATGTGGACAGCACTTGGAAAAGAAGCAGCAGAAGCCATCGGAGGTTCTTGAGAATATCTTGGCTGGGATTGAGAAAGGGAAGATTCCCGCTCAAATCTATCCGCCAGGATTGCTTGAAGGGTTGGTAAAGAAAGCTGAGGAAGGTGATGAGCCACTTCAGCTACATAAAGAATCCTACAAATTATCAAAGTTGAAGAAAAGGGGTGGAGTTGAAATACAAAGGCTTTTCAATCCGCTAACTCAGAAGTTTAGGGTGATTGATCTAGGCTCGCTGCCAGGCGATTTCAATTATTCTTTTGCTTTTGGAATCAACAACAAAGGGCAAGTTGTCGGACATAGCACAGTTGGTATTGGTTACTACCATGCCTGCCTTTGGTCGAATGGTTCTATTCAAGACCTGGGAACACTGGGGGGCTTATACAGCTATGCTTTTGGAATTGACGACAGTGGAAAAATTCTAGGTGCTAGTACAATAAGTATGCAGAATAATGATCAATATCCCTATTTTTGGCAGGATGGGTCTTCACAAATAATTGAAACTTTGGGAGGCGGTGAGCCAGGCTACTCAATGTCCAACGGGATGAATAATAGAGAAGAACTTGTTGGTGGTGGACGAGTTGACGGCATTTATCGTGCATTCAAATGGTCAAATATTTCTACACAAGTTCTGAGTACGCTTGGCGGCACAAGTCGAGCTCTCGGGCTTAATGATAATGATCAGATCGTTGGCTACAGTAATATTCCAGGCATAGGTGATCGTATCTGTGTATGGTCTAATGGTGTCATACAAGATCTTGGTGAGTATGGCATAGCCTACGATATTAATAATCTTGGGCAGATTGTTGGATATAAAGGGTCTATTCATGCTTTCTTGTATCAAAATGGCGTAAAGTATGATCTTAATGATCTGGTTGAAACCAACATCAGTCCTGGATGGTTCCTTCAACAAGCTCATGGAATCAATGATAAAGGACAGATTGTGGGAGAGGGATCAGGGCCTGCGGGTTCAATTAGAGCTTTTCTCCTCGACCCCCTTCCCGAAGGTTGGGAAGAAGTAATTGCGGAACAGCCCGATTCCATCCTGTACGGAGCGTTGCCTGACCGTATGGAGGGCGAAACAAATCTCGTCCTCATTACACACGGAAACAATCCGGATATCAACTGGCTTCGTAATCTGACCAACATGGTCGGGCAAGAGCTACAAGGTACTCCTGGTTGGCGAGTGGCGAGCTACGAATGGGAAGAAAGGGCTAATCATCCTTTTAATCCTGGTAAGTCACTCTCGAATGCAATCGAGGATGGACTCAAGGGTGGCAGGAAGCTTGCTACAAACGGTTGGGAGCATATCCACATGATCGGCCATAGCGCAGGCTCGGGCTTCATTGAATACGCAACCCGCACTATCACTAACATATCACCAAATATTGTCGTTCACACAACCTTCCTTGACTCCTTCGTCGGATACCTGAAGGGTCAGGAGGAGGAATACGGCGCATCAAGCGACTGGTCAGATTCATACTTCTCAAAAACCATTCAGCCACGTACGAAAAGTATCCTTCCGAACACATACAGCGTGGATGTGACGGACCTTGATCAGGTGACTCATGGTGTCCCGGTCTTTCTTGACTGGCTCCTTGACCCCTGCACGGAAACGATCGCTGACCACGGCTGGCCATATCGTTTCTATTCAAACACAGTTACCGGAACGGTAACGTCCGAATACAAGGGCTTCGGCTATCCACTCAGCAAAGAAGGGGGAAACTATGACATTGCCAAGATACTGTATCCCAAAGGAAGTTCTACAAACCTTGGTGTGCCACCTACTTGCAATGACAGTATTCTGGGAAGGGACATGGTTGAGGCATCCGTCTCTCCATCCGCTGTTCCTTCGTACAAGATCGGCACTGTTCTTGTGAATGCAGGAGCCATCGAACTCAGGACGGCCTCACCGTCTTGGATCTCTCTGGCGCTCTACCTCACGAATGATGCGGACACGGTGACCTTCGAGGCGAAGTACACTACGACGAATGCCAATCCAAAGGGATTGCTTACCTCATACTGGGACACCAACATCCTCGGCCAATTGGACGAGGAAGCAGTGCTTCCAGGACTTCAGAGGTACACCTACAGGTTCCCGATGTCATCGGCGAACTCGACTCACATGTTTGGTCTCAGGCTCGATCCACTCACGAACGTTTCGTCGAGCATCATTATTACAAACATCACCTATGGTCTTACTGGTCCGCGGGAAGATTTCACTCTTTCCGTTACAACAAATACCGTAGGTGGGAAACCTATATTCGAGCTTAAAGGAGACGCAGGCTTTGCTTATGCCTTAGAAGCATCGACGAACCTTATCACTTGGGAAACCATTGCCAGGCTCGCGAATACGAATGGCACGGTGAGGTTCTACGATCCGTCACCCAACATCTACAGCCAGAGGTTCTACAGGGCTGTGGTTCCTCGTTAGTCTATTGAATCGGTTAGTTATTTCAGCCCCTTCATCGAGTGATGAGGGGGTTTTATTATTTGAATGAAACCATGCTAAAATAGGGCATATAAAAGCTCTATATGAACGAAGATAAAATCACATATTTCGGCCAGACCGACGCTCGGAACCAGAAGGTCACGTTCGGCATCAAGGCCAAGGATCGAACGAAGCACGTCTACGTGATCGGAAAGACGGGTATGGGAAAGTCGACCCTGCTTGAGAATATGGCAGTTCAGGACATCAAGAATGGGGAAGGAATGGCTTTCATCGATCCTCACGGAAAGACTGCTGAGCTTCTCCTTGAATACGTTCCTGAGCATCGCCAAAAAGATGTTGTCTATTTCGCTCCGTTCGATATGGAGTATCCTATTTCCTTCAACGTTCTTGAAAGCGTTGATCCTGACAAGCGACATCTCGTCGTATCTGGATTGATGAGTACCTTCAAGAAAATCTGGCAGGATGCATGGTCTGCTCGAATGGAATATATCCTAACGAACACGCTTCTTGCATTGCTCGAATATCCTGATGCAACACTTCTCGGTGTGAATAGAATGCTTTCTGATAAAGCATTTCGAAATCAGGTCATTTCGTATGTAACAGATGCTTCTGTGAAGGCTTTTTGGACGCAGGAATTCGCAAACTACACAGAGCGAATGGCAGCTGAAGCTGTTCCTGCTATTCAGAACAAGATTGGACAGTTCACAGCGAATGCTTTGATTCGAAATATGATCGGTCAGCCGAAGTCGTCTTTTGATATTCGAAAGATGATGGACCAGGGAAAAATTTTCATCATAAACCTTTCAAAGGGTAGGATCGGAGAATCAAATGCGAACCTCCTTGGAGGTATGCTCATTACAAAAATTTATCTTGCTGCACTTTCTCGCGCAGATATTCCTGACCGAGTTCTTAAGACTCTCCCAAACTTTTATCTCTTCGTGGACGAGTTCCAGTCTTTTGCAAACGAATCCTTTGCTGACATTCTCTCTGAGGCTCGAAAATACAAGCTTAATTTGACTATGGCGCACCAATACATCGAGCAGATGGAAGAGGAGGTGAGGGCGGCTGTGTTCGGTAACGTTGGAACGATGATTGTATTCCGCGTAGGTGCTTTTGATGCTGAGGTTCTTGAAAAAGAGTTCGCTCCGCAATTTACCGCAGAAGATATCGTGAATCTCGGAATTTTCCAGATTTATTTGAAACTGATGATTGATGGCATTAGCTCGCAGCCTTTTTCTGCCACGACGCTTCCTCCGATCGCTAAGCCAGAAAATTCAAGCATGGAGAAAGTTATTGCTATGTCACGCCAGCAATTTGCTAACAACCGAGTTGATGTTGAAAAGAAGATTGATGAATGGATGGCACCGCTTGCTCCTGCAAAGCCAGCTATGAAACCGAAGGAGCCAGCTCCTGTTCATATTCCTGTTGCTGCTCCGGTAGTTCAGAAACCAGCGGCTGCTGCGCCAGTGCCTCAACAGGCAGCGCCAGCACCAGTTGCTCCAAAACCAACTCCTGCAAAAGCCCCAGCAGCAGAACAGCAGTTCAAGAAAGCTTTTGCTGAAATTAAAATTGATCCAGTGCCTGTTCAGGAAAAAGCTACTCCCACACCAGTACCAGTCGTAGCCCAAGTTGCTCCTAAACCTGTTTCTTTGAATTCTCTTTCTTCAAAACCAGGACAGAAGAATGCGACTCCGCAGCGTGTAAATGAATTGAAGAATGCACTTTCTGCTGCACTTGGAGGCTTACCGAAGAAAGAAGAAAAGAAAGTCGAGGAAAAACTAGAGATAAAGGAGGAAGCAAGGCTAGAGCACAAAAAGCCCACACCACAGCCAATTCCAAAAGTTCAAGTCGCGCAACAGAAAGAAATCCCTGAAGATGTACTTCGTGACGTTCTTAAGGTAGAGTAATTCCATGAAAATACTCATATTTTCTCTCGCGTATTACCCTCGATTCGTTGGCGGGGCGGAAGTTGCTATAAAGGAAATAACAGACAGGATTTCTCCGTCGAAGATTGAATTTGATATGGTGACGCTCAATGGTGGAAATGAACCAGCTTTTGAAAAAGTAGGGAATATTTCTGTATATAGAATCTTTAAGAAAGTCGGTACCATTCAAAAATTTCTCTATCCATTCGTAGCTTTTATTAAAGGAGTCAAACTTCATAAGACAAACAAGTATGATCTCGTCTGGTCTATGATGGCGAGCTATGGTGGTTATGCAGGATTTCTATTTAAGAAAAAGAATAAATCGGTACCTTTCGTTTTATCTATTCAAGAGGGTGATCATTTCGGCCGAAGAAAAGGACTCAAGTTTCTCTTCAAGAGCATATTTAAAAATGCTGATCGCATTCAGGTTATTTCGAAATTTCTGGAGGATTGGTCGCGAGAGATGGGTGCAAAGTGCCCGATAACTGTTGTGCCAAATGCTGTTGATTTTAATTTTTTTTCAACAAGAAAATCAGAAGGAGAACTTGCTGAGCTTAAAAGTAGACTTGGAAAAAATCAGGACGATGTTTTCTTGATATCGACTTCGCGTCTTGTCCCGAAGAATGCCTTTGGGGATGTTATTGATGCGATGCAATATCTGCCAATCAATGTTAAGTTCCTCATTCTGGGTCAGGGATATTTGGAAAAGATTCTAAAAGACAGAGTTGCTAAGCTTCATCTCAATGATCGTGTGAAATTCCTTGGCTTCGTACCCCACGCTGAAATGCCGCAGTATCTACACGTTTCAGATATTTTTGTGCGTCCATCGATTACGGAAGGCTTCGGTAATTCATATATAGAAGCAATGGCAGCACGACTTCCAGTGATCGCCACACCTGTCGGAGGCATTGTTGATTTTCTTAAGGATGGAGAGACCGGATTGCTTTGCGAAGTTCGAAATCCAAGAAGTGTTGCACAAAAAATTGAAAAGTTAATTAAAGATAAAGAGTCTCGGGATTATATCGTTAGGAATGCAGAACAGATGGTGAGGGAAAAGTACGATTGGGTAAAGATAGCGGGGGAGATGAAGGAATTTTTTAACCAATAAAAAACAACCCCAAGTTTGCTGTCCTTGGGGTCGTATTGAAATATGTCGCGTTACGCAGCGACTGCTTCCTCCTCGGGTTTTTCGTTCGGGAAGAATGAGTAAGGTGTGTAGCCCGCAGTACCCGGATCGCCACCTTCTTGGTGCATCAGGCGGAACGGCCGCTTCAGAAGATCGGCAATTCGCTGGCCATGCTTGATGAAATCCGAATGAGGGATTGAATCTTTTCTCAGATCGCCCTCAAGCAGTTCTGCAAGCTCAGGGCAGAAAGCCGTAAGAGGGACATTGTGGTTGTATGCGCGACCCCAGCCGAGACCTTTTACGAACACTGTCACTGTGGGGCCGCGAGACAGCAATGTGAAGTTGCGCACCGTGAATTCCACAGGGCACTGCGGGAATGTATCCCAGACTTCACGCAGCAGAGGATGGCTTTGTGTCCAGCAATCGCCCGCAGAAAAATCCTTGGTGTGCTCGAAGATTTTTTTCTCGAGCTCAGCCGGATCGGTCCCATGGAGACGGAGTGTTTCCTCTTGGAAGCGTTTTTTGATTTCCGGCGTATTGGGCTGCAGGTTCGTTAGGATGTCCATTCTTTCGTTGTTTTTCATAACTGGTTCAGTAGTTTGGTTTGTTTGGAGAGCGTTTGAGAGTCTATCTAGCCGAAAATAGGGTATCATTTTAAACATCGAATGTCAATATATAAATTGACTTTTCATGTAAAACATGCTATAAAAACAACAGCATAAAGGTGTGCCAGATGCCCATCTTTAATTTGAAAACACAGTGAACCATCAACAATTGCGGTTTTTCGGATTTTGTTATGAAAACTTCAGACCAAACTACCATTGCTGTCGTCCGTACGTTTCAAGCGCAAGCGACTATGGAAAACTTCGACCTGGAAAAGTTCAAGAAGGGCCGCGTGAAGCCTATCAAAAAGCTTCTTGATGACAATCATCCGGACTTGAAGGCTATCGTCGTCGTTGTGTGCGGTGATCAAAATTCTCCTCACGGCGAAATCGTGACGCAGGGTTCGACGCCCACCATCAACCATCTCCGGCAGGCTTTTCCTACGGAAGTAGAAAATGGCAAAATCATCCCCATCATTTGTCGGAATTGGGGCGGTAACGTTGGCTCGTCAACGGCTCTTAATGCAGGTATTGATGTGGCGCTTAAAAACGGCGCTCACAATGTTCTTGCCTGGAGTCCTCGGGTGCCTCTCACGGGTTTGATGCTCGACGAGATGCTTGATCATCAGGCCAAGCACAACCTTACGCTTGTCGGCTATGTGCGGAGGAACTGGTACCGCCAGATGTCGTGGATGTTCGCACAAAACAACTGCGCATTGTGGTCGGCCGAGCTTCTTCATATGATCAACGGTATGAACCCTGATTGCAACGGCATAGGGGAGACTGTTGAAGTTGGTGAACAGCAGGTTTCGCTAGCCGGCATGGAAGACATCGAAGGATACCTTCGTGCCTCACGGAGCACAAAATGCTTCTTTCCCTGGGGTATGGTTGGCATCGAGCATCCGGTGGAGGGGGATGAAAGCTTGAAGCTTCCGGGAACTCTTGAATTCGAGAAGCACCAAATGAAAAATCTGCGACAGAACGCCGTGATGACGGCATACGCGCAGAAGCACTACCCGGAGCTTTCTCCTGAGGAAGTTTTTGAGAATATTTTCTGCGTGGTGCGGTTCGCATAAGATTGAATAGCAAATTTCAACCCCGTTTCGCGTTTGCGGAATGGGGCTTTTGTTTGACTTTATATGCCTTTGTCGGGTTATAATCAACCCATAATGACTAATGACCGCTACCAATTCATCCTTTCAACTGTTGTTTCTGCAGGCGATTTGCTTTTGAAAGAAAGAGATAAGAATTTTACTGTTTCTATAAAAGAAGGTGACTATCGAAACTTAGTAACCTCAGTTGATATTGAAGTTGATTCTTTCATTAAAAAATCTGTTCAAGCCGCTTATCCTAGCGAAGCTATTTATTCTGAGGAATCGGCTGAGAAGGGTTCATCACAAAAAGACTCTTTCTGGTCTATTGATCCCATTGACGGCACTTCGAACTTTTCTCGAGGAATACCACACTTCGCAGTTTGTCTCGGTTTTGTAGAAAATGGCGTGTGTGTTTCTGGTGCAGTCTACAACCCTGTCACCAAAGACCTATTTAGCTTTGAAAAAGGAAAAGGCGCATTTTTAAATGGAAATTTAATAAAAGTTTCAGGAATAAAAACTCTCAAGGATGCTTATGTGCTTCTCCATATCGGTCGTCCGCAGGAACTTCGTCAGTGGGGAATCGATCTGCAGAAGAAGCTTCTTGAATCTGCAAAAAAGACGATCAATCTCAGCTCGTCAGCTCTCGATCTTTGTTATGTGGCATGCGGCAGGGTAGATGCAACTGTATACGGAACTTTGACGACGATAGACTGTGCTCCAGCGATAGGAATCCTAAGAGAAGCACTTGGTGAAATATACGATGCTTCTGGCAAGCCAGCTCTACTTGCAGAAGGAGCTCAAAAGATTTTCGCAACTTCAAGCAAGGAATTATTCGATCAGATTACGCTTTAGCGAATTCTTTTTGTCTTTTCTTCTCTTCCTCTGATCTCAATGAGTCCCTTTCCTTGATATATGAATCAAGGATTTTTTGATCTAATGGAGATTCGTGTATGATGGATTTGAGTATTGCAAACCAGAAATCGATTCTTGCCATAGTAAGCTTGTGGAGATCACCTTCTGTCTTTGAAAGCGATTGCACATAATATGAAATAAGAAAGGCGATTTTGTATATTCGCATGAGCTTGAGATTCAAATACTCTTCCTGTCCAAAATTATCCTCGATGTATTTTAAGAGCAGCTTCTCAAGGTTTGGATTGTGGATGACCATGTAGTTGAGAAGGCGAGCCCATCCTTCGTGCTTGTTGCCGAATTGCACCGCTGAGCCATCGAGCATGTATATCATGCCCTTGCTGATCCTGAAGTTATGAGGGACGAAGTCAGTGTGAGTAAGGTAATTAGAGTATTTTTCAATTATTTCTTCGTTCTTTTTGATGAAATCGAAACATTCTGACAGAAGTTGGGCAAGTTCAGTTTCCTTAAATTTTGAGCCGATCTTTGCTGAAATTTCTTTGAATGATCTTAAATAATCTTTTGCGAGCCAGACCTGAAAAGTTTTGTTGATGGACTGTTCATGCTCAAAGGTGGTCATGTGAAAAGCTTCCTGTGCTTCGAAAGCTCGGAGTATCATGAAAAATTGATCTTCGAGATCGTGATCAACGAACACTTTCTCTTGAGAAATGAATCGCGTTATGAAAATAAGATAACCTCGCTGTGTGCTGTAATAGATTTCCTCAGGCATCGAAAGCGTATCACTCGCGAATGAGAGTGACTGGAGAGTGTCCCGCGATTTCTTTTCTGTCTCGATTTCTTTCTTTCCGTCGGGGTGATTGCTGACCTTGATAACGACTTTCAGTTTGTCCGAATTCCTAATGCCAGTCAGCACCATTTTATTCTTCATCATGAGGTATCTTTCTCCTCCGATATGGAGCTGCTGCTCATCGAGAGAGAATCCGAGAGGGGCTAGTATGTCTGAAATACCTTTCAGTTCAGCCGTTGATTTAATCATTTTTTCATTCTACAATAAGAGCATCTTTTTACCAACCTTATGAATACTGTCATTGTAACCGGCGGAGCCGGCTTTATAGGCTCAAATTTCGTGGCCTTACTGCTTGAAAAGAAGTACAAAGTCGTCTGTATCGATAATTTTGATGATACTTATGATCCTTCTCTCAAGGAGTCTAATATTCAAGGATTTTTAAAGAATCCAGACTTCGTACTTGAAAGGGTAGATATTCGAGATATTGAAGGCTTAAAGAAAATTTTTAAAAATCATGCACCAAAGTTTGTCGTTCATCTTGCAGCTAAAGCTGATACGCGAGATGCAGTGAAGACTCCGCAGACATATACCTCAATAAATATCGATGGAACTCTTAATATACTTGAATGCGCGCGCGAATTTCCTTTAACGAATTTGGTTATAGCTTCGTCTTCTTCCGTGTACGGAAATAGCTCAAGGACACCTTGGAAAGAGGAGGAATCAGCTGATCGACCGCTCTCACCTTACGGTGCAACAAAAAGAGCGACAGAACTCCTTGCTTATACCTATCATCACAACTTCGGGATGAATGTTACGTGTCTTCGGTTTTTCAACGCATATGGAGAAAACAACCGACCGAACATGGTGCCTTACAAATGGGCTGATGCGCTTTTGAAAGATAGGGAAATTGAGTTGTCAGGAGATGGGACACGAAAGCGTGATTATACCTATGTCGGCGATATCGCTGAAGGAACACTTCGAGCGATGGAAAAGCCTCTCGGTTTCGAAATTCTCAATCTTGGAAACAAAAATCCGATATCACTCAATGAACTTCTTGCTGTCTTTGAAAATAAAATAGGGAAAAAGGCACAGGTGCGAAAGCGAGAGAGCCACTCGGCGAGCGTGGAAATAACTTTTGCTGATATTTCAAAAGCAAAAAAACTTTTGGACTGGGAACCGAAAGTATCTATTGAAGAAGGGATTTCAAAACTAGTTGATTGGTTTAGGAACAACAGACTTTAATATTTTATTGAGTTCTGAAAGGTGTGTTTCCCAAGAGAATTTCGTTTTCAATAATTTAGTTCCATTTTGAACAAGACGCTCAGAAAGTTTTCGGTCAGTAAAAAGTCTTAGTAGTGCATCTGCAAGTGCTTGATCGTCTCCAGGATTTACCAGAAGTCCTGTATCTTCATGGTAGACTGCTTCATTTGTTCCAGATATGTTCGTGGCAACAATCGGTATTGCTGCTGCAAAGCTTGTAAGAACTACATGAGGTAGACCTTCGTAGGTTGAATTGAGAACATAGACAGACGATTTTTTTCGAAGCTGCCACGTTTCTGCGCGGGAAACATTTCCCTTGAATACAACATCATCAGAAACATTAAGTTCTTGAGCAAGCTTCTGGAGGTTTTCGAGTTCTGGTCCGTCTCCAGCAACGATTAGTTTTATGTCTGGAATCTTTTTCTTTAGGATCGCAAGTGCTCGTAGTATTCCGTCGACGCCTTTCCAAACAACTAGACGGGCTGTCGTTATGATTTGATGAGGAACTCTTTGTGCCTCGAAAGGAACTATCTCTGAATTTTCTGAAGCATTGTAATTGACGACAGTTCTCTCTTTACGAACGCCATACGTCTTTATTATTTCTTCGCTCAAGTATGCGGATGGCGTAGTCACTACAGCAGCTCGTCGCAGGACGAAGCCTTGTATCTTCATCATCATTTTTATTTTCAATCCACCTTCAGGGTTTTGCAGGAAATCTTCAAGCTTTTTTTCTGTAAGTTTATTTTGCGTTGCTCTTTCCCATGCTTCATCACCGACGAATTTCAATACGAACGGCACTCGGAGAATAGTACAAGCGATCGCTACAGGGAGCCCTGCCGCCATAGCATTTTGTACATAAACAACATCAAAACCCTTTGCAATTTTCATGAGTTTCAGAGTGAATTTCAAAAGCCTTTTGGGGAGGGGTTGGTATTTGCTTATAGCAAATAGCGTGGTTTTGGGGAGGGGGTTTTGAATGCTTGTGTAGGCAATAACGGAGATATCGTGCTGATCATGGAGCCTTTCGCAAAGTTCCTTGATGTATGTTGCTGGACCGCCGATTTCGGGCGGATAAATGGGCGTCGCCAGAAGTATTTTCATAATTTTTACGATGTTAACATAGTATATATCTTTGTGATACTATGTACAAACTGAACAGATTATGAAAATCCTCATATCAACAGGGATATATCCGCCAGATATCGGAGGTTCGGCACAGTATGCCCGTAATCTTTACGAAACCTGGAAGAGCCAGGGCCATGATGTAAAAGTCGCTGCCTACCGATGGGAGAGGGCATTTCCTACTATTGTGCGCCATATTCTCTTTTTTCTCAAAATATTCAGGAAGGGTTGGAATGCTGAACTTGTCATTGTTCTTGATACATGGACGGCCGGCGTGCCAACGATGCTTGCGTGCCGACTCATGCGCAAGAAGTACATAGTCCGAACGACGAGTGATCATCTCTGGGAGAGATATGTCGACAGAACGGGAGACCTTGTTCTCTTTAGGGATTTTTATCAGACATCTCTCGGCAAGCTTTCGATGAAAGAAAAGCTCATCTATAGATTCGGAGGAGATGCGCTGCGACACGCGTCGGCTGTCATTTACAGTACTCAATGGCAAAAGAATATTTTTGAAAAAGCATACAAGCTTAATGCATCGAAGGGTAGTATTGTAGAGAATTTTTGCGGAGCTCGGGAGGATTTCCGTGATCCTGAAGGCAGGGTTTTTATTGCGGGAACCCGTGATCTTAAATGGAAGAATATTGAAATGCTTAAAAGTGCATTTCAGATCGCACAAGACGAAACGAAAAAGAAAGGCTTTGAAGCAATTGAATTTGATACGACCAAGGCTATTTATGAAAATTTTCAGGAAAGGATGCGACGCGCATATGCTGTCATGCTGACTTCGCTTGGTGATGCGAGTCCAAGCATCGTTTTTGATGCGATTCGTGTCGGGACACCATTCATTGTGACCAAGGAAAACGGAATTGCTGATCGTGTAAAAGATTGCGCCATCTTTGTTGATCCGAAAAACGAAAAAGATATAGTTGAGAAGATAGTCTGGATATCTGATCCAAATAATCGAGCAATCCAAGCAGAGAAGGTGAGGAAGTTCGCTTGGGTCCATACTTGGGAACAGATAGGAAAAGAAATCATTTCTCTCTATGAACGCATATAGCAGTGAGTACAAGGACTATTCAGGATATGCGGCCGTCATGATTTCAACCGACCGATCCATTTTTCTTGAGAACAGCCCAGCACGTGCACGCATGATCGAGCACGCAAAGTCGTACAAGGAATTGCACATAATTATTTTTTCTCTTAAAAAATTTGAATCAGTCAACATATCTGATCGATGCATTATCTATTCGACTAATTCTTTGTCGAAACTGCACTACGTTTCCTCAGCCCGCAAGAAAGGAAAAAGAATTCTTAAAAAAATAGACAAAACTATACCTGTACTTGTCACATGTCAGGATCCATTTGAGACGGGGCTTGTTGGAAAATGTCTTGCGCATGCCCGTAAGAATTCAGAGTTAATGCTTCAGCTTCACACAGATCTTTACAGTCCCTACTTTGTAAATTTAAAAATTGGCTTCAAGAATTCGTTCTTAAATATAATTCGGCTTCAGCTTTCGAAGCGTGCGTTGCCGCAGGCAGATGTCATTCGTGTTGTATCAAAAAAGATAGCTGATTCTCTTGTTGAGAAAGGGATTGATGCTTCGAGGATCGTGGTCAAACCGATTGACGTAGATGCGGACGCGATAAGGAATCGCGAGGTATCTTTTGATCTTCATAGAAAATTCCCTCAATTCAAGAAAATAATCGTCATGGCATCTCGTCTTGAAGCGGAAAAAAATATCACAATGGCACTCGGAGCAATGAAAATTGTGCACGATCGCCAGCCCGACGCAGGGCTTCTCATTATCGGTTCCGGGTCAATGATGTCTTCGTTGAGGAAACATGCTTACAGGCTCAAAATTGAGGCTTCCACGGCCTTTCTGGGGTGGCAAACTGACCTTCTGCCTTACTATAAAGGCTGTGATCTCTTCCTCGTGACTTCGTGGTATGAGGGCTATGGAATGACACTCAAAGAGGCCCAGATAGCTGGATGTAAGATAGTTTCAACGGATGCCGGCATTGCTCAGGAAATAGGTGCAGAAATTGCTGGATGGAGTGTTGAAAGCATCGCTGAATCAATCCTAAGAAAACTTTAATACCATGTCGGATACAAGAAAAAAAATTATTTACATAGCAAATATTCGTCTCCCGACCGAAAAAGCGCATGGCATCCAAATCATGGAAATGTGTTCTGCTTTCGCAAAAGAAGGAGTGAAGGTTGCACTTGTCGTGCCTAAGAGATTCAATCATATAAAAGAGGATCCTTTCGTATATCATGACGTCAAAGAAAATTTTGCGATTAAGCGTTTGCCATGCATAGATACAGTTAAGTTTGGGAAAATTGGTTTCCTTTTTGAAATTTTTTCCTTCACCTTTTTTGTTGTTCTAAGATATCTTTTTACTTTCGGTGCAACTTTTTATACTCGCGATGAATCCGTAGCTTTTTTTCTTCGTGTCTTGGGGAAAAAAGTTGTATGGGAAGGGCATAGGGGTGAGAAAAATATTGTCATTAAATTGCTTATCAAAATGAAAGTGAAGATGGTTATGATCAGCAATGGCTTACTTGATCTGTATAAAAGAATGGGTGCGTTGCCTGCTCGCATGATCGTTGCTCCAGATGCAGCTGACGTGGAAAGATTTGATATAGATATTTCTATAGCTGACGCAAGAAAGAGACTCGGACTTCCACTTGATAAAAAAATAATTCTTTACAAGGGAGGAATGTTTTCGTGGAAGGGTCCGGGAACTCTTGCGAAGGCTGCCGCGGGTATTAAGAGTAATAATTTTCTAGTTGTGTTTATTGGTGGAACAGAAAAGGATGTTGCCGCTTTCAATCGGGAATTTTCTACCGTTCCAAATATTCTTGTTCTCGGAAATCGTCCTCGCCAGGAGACCCCCGTATATCAGAAGGCTGCTGACGTTTTGATCATCCCAAATAGTGCAAAGGATGATATTTCCAAACTTTATACTTCGCCTATGAAGCTTTTCGGCTATATGGCGAGTGGACGCCCAATCGTTACATCGGATCTTCCAAGTATTCGAGAAATACTGGACGAATCGAATTCTTTTTTCTTTCTACCAGATGATCCGGCAAGTCTTGCGGCAGTGATTGATTCTGTCTTGAATGATCAGACTGAAGCTCAGAAGAGGGCGGGTGTTGCACTTGAGCAAGTCCGTCAGTATTCTTGGAAAAATAGGGCGCAGAATATATTAAAATTCATATCATGAACCTTTTAATCATCACTCAAAAAGCAGATAAGAATGATCCAATACTCGGCTTTTTCCATCGATGGATCGAGGAATTTTCAAAGCAATTTGAGAATGTGATTGTGATTTGTCTGTATAGGGGTGAGTGCAGTTTTCCCGCGAATGTAAAAGTTCTTTCTCTCGGAAAAGAAAAGGGTGAGTCAAAGTTTAAATACATAGCCAATTTTTATCGATATACCTGGGGCGAAAGGAAGAATTACGACAAGGTGTTTGTTCATATGAACCAAGTCTACGTTATTCTCGGTGCACTTCTTTGGAAATCATTGGGAAAGAAAATTACGCTCTGGTATACGCATCGGATGGTTGGTACAAGTCTTCGAATTGCGACAGCGCTTTCAGATACTATCTTTACGGCGTCGAAGGAAAGTTTTCGTCTTGAGAGTGAAAAAGTCATGGTAATGGGGCATGGAATTGATACTGATATTTTTTCTCCTCTCGGCGCTCAACAAGCACATGATCCGTATACTATTCTTTCTGTGAGTAGGATTTCATCTACGAAAAATCAGCTCGTGATGGCGGAAGCCTTTGCAATTCTTAAACAGAGAGGATTCAAAGGGAAACTTGTTTTTGTCGGTTCACCCATCACTGCTTCAGACGAGGCCTACCAAAAGAAAGTTATTGAGTACATAGAGAAAGAGGGCTTAAAAAATGAAATTTCTTTTGAGGGATCATCGAAACCACATCTTGTCATTAATGCATATCGCAATGCCGACCTCTTCATTAACCTAAGCACGACGGGCAGTGTTGATAAGGCGGTTCTTGAGGCAATGGCGTGCGGGTTGCAGATAGTGACTTCGAACGAGGCATTCAAGGATATCGTTCCAGAAAAGAATTATTGCAGCTTGCAACCATCGGAAATTGCAGAAAAAATCCTTGCGCTTTCGAATGAAAAAGCCGATTCTGCCTTGCGACAGCATGTAGTTGAAAAGAATAATATCAAGAATCTCATTCCCGCAGTCAGCGCTCTCATCAAAAAATAATGAATAATCCTCGCATCAATATTTTCCTTTTGCCGGCAGTGAACAAGAACAATAAATACATTGATCTTTTTTCCTCGTCGTTGAAAAATGCTGATCAGAATGTCCATATTTATTCTCTTGAGAAGGATAATTTGATTAGGATATTTTCACATCTTTCTTCTTCTGATCTGAAGGGTGCCAAGAATATAATTCACATCCACTGGCCGACCATACTTTATGGAAGTAGGTTTTTCCTAAAATCACTTTTTCTTTTGATTAGGAATTTCCTTTTGTTTTGCGCATTCAAATACTTTTACAAGATAAAGATTGTCTGGACAGTCCACAATTTTTTTGCGCATGATTATCCATATCCAGTCATCGATAAAATGGGGCAGTGCATGATTCGATCTTTGGCGGATATGATAACAGTTCAGCAGAAGAGCACGCTTGAAGCCTATTCTCAAAAATATCCGAAGAAAAATATTCAATTCGTCCCGCACGGGAATTTTATTGACGCATACGGGCCTTTGGTTGGGAGGGATTCAAATTTAAGAAAGTCATTTGGGTTTGCGGATAGTGATATTGTTTTACTGTCGCTCGGTGCTGTTTCGCCTTATAAGTTGAATGAAAAAATAATCGATGCAACTGATCCTGCATCAAACATTAAACTTCTCATTTGCGGAAAAGGGAAAGAGAAATATATTGAACAGCTCAAGACGCATGCAGCTAGAAACAAAAATGTGGTCATTAAAGATGGTTTTATTCTTGATGAGGAAATCCCACGATACTTATCAATCGCTGACTATTCTGTCTTTTATTACGATAAATCCGAAATGACTTCTGGGGGCATCATTCACTCGCTTTCATATGGTGTACCAGTTATTACACGAGATATTCCAGCATCTGAAATTATTTCAAGTAATAATGGATTTGTTTTTAAGGATCTGGATGGATTAAAGAAACTTCTTGAAGTTGGACTTGAAAAGAAATTCGACAAGAATGCTATTATTGATTCAATTAGAGAATATGATCGTTTTGATGCTGCAAAGAAATTAATTGGTTTCTATAGAAAATTAAAATGATTTTAAACATCTTTAGAAAAATAATTACTGTTGTATTGAGATACTCTCCATCTGGGAAGCTTTCCAATATGCTTTTGTGGCCGATCTCGAAGCGCCTTTTTGGAAAAGGTTATGTTGAGACCGTGATAATGAAAAAAGGTCTTTCAATTAAGACATACGGGGACATGGAAGACATGGTCAACAAGCTTCTACTTTTCACAAGCGCATACATGCCGCTCGCATGGGAGCCGGGAACTGCACGGCTTGCAGAAATTCTTGCACCACAGTCTAAATGTTCTGTTGTGGCAGGGTCTCATATAGGATATTACCCATTGATTCTTGGATTCGGAAATCCCAACTCGAAAGTATTTGCGTTTGAGCCGAATCCTTTGAATCGAGAGCGATGTAAAGAAAATGTTGTACTTAATAAACTTGATAATGTTGAGGTTTTAGAATATGCGCTTGGAAATACTTCCGGGGAGCAGAAAATGTTTTTTGATTTCGGGCAGTCTTCTTTTGTAGACAGTGCTCGACCACATGCCGGATCTGGAATGGTGAAGGTAACAACGCTTGATGATTTTTTTAAGAATAAAAATATGAAACCGGATTTACTTGTGCTTGATGCAGAAGGATACGAACCACAGATTCTCAAAGGTGGAGAGAAATTAATAACTGAAAATCATCCTGATATCATTTTTGAGCTCAATCCTAAAGCGCTTGAAGCAGCTGGATCCTCATCAAAAGATCTTTGTGATTCTTTTATTCAAAAAGGGTATTCGCTTTATGTGATTGATGAGGGGAATCATGGAATTCTTTACGAACCTGATATGAAAATTAAGCTTGTGCCATATGCCGATTTTGCGCTTGAAAACGTGTCTTTTGTGAACATTTTTGCTACTATTCATCCTGAAAAGACACAAACCTATGTCCATCCAGCTTAGAGAAGAAAACGTTAAATTATCGAGGACATTTAAGAATATCCGCTCACTTTATGGCCTTCAAGATAAGGCTGTTTGTGATATTGGGTGTGGTTTCGGCGAATATCTAAGACTCTTTGGAAAAGGAAGCATCGGCATCACTACGACTCAGAATGAGATTGATTATGGAAAAGAGAATAATCTCCCTATTGTTTTTGGTAATGCTGAAAAGATCGATGAAGCGTCTTTTGGTGGAAAGAGATTCGAAGCAATTTGGGCAAACAATCTTTTTGAGCATCTTCTTTCTCCGCATGCTTTTCTTATTAAACTCAAGAAGATTTCTAGTAGTAACACCAAAGTTATTTTAGGAGTTCCTGTCATTCCGAAAGTTGTTTCTTTGATTTCATTGCGCTGGTGGAGGGGAACTCTTGCAAGCAATCATGTAAGCTTTTTTACGCATAAGACGCTCGGATTGACTGTTGAACGAGCAGGGTGGAATGTCCGAGCAGTCAGACCTTTCTTTTTTAAAAATAAATTCCTAGACACTCTTTGCAGGCCGTTCGCGCCCCATATGTATGTAGTTGCTGAGAATAATTCTGATTTCAAATATCCGCCGAAAAAGCTCAAGGAGTGGGTAAATGACGCGCACTATGCGGAGCTTTTGAAAATAACAAACCAACATGTTTAAAAAAATCACACGAAAAAGCCTTGAGCCATTTCTCGCAAAATATGCGACAGATAAGAAAATCCTTGATATCGGTTCAGGAGGATCTTCTTATCATCGGTTTTTTCCAAATCGTCTTTCTGTCGATATCGATCCTGAGCGAAAGC
>ERZ1292625.426-Hain-H41-01um-R1-426-length-65035-cov-12_pt2 | contig 27467 bp, 23 predicted proteins | sample MGYA00564400_ERZ1292625 | MGnify/ENA primary metagenome ERZ1292625 (study PRJEB36523, sample SAMEA6512639) | groundwater metagenome | collected 2019-01-08 | study: AquaDiva: Metagenomics assemblies of 32 groundwater samples | reverse complement strand
GCATCTACATTATCTGGTTTTTTATGTATGGCATCTACATTATCTGGTTTTTTATGTATGGCATCTACATTATCTGGTTTTTTATTAGTATTCTTAATGTCATCAGTATTTTTACTATCTATTTTTTTATTATATTTAATATTTATTAATTCATCTTCATCGGTGTCGCTATCGGTTTCATCCGATTTATAAGTATTTTTTCTACCACCGTAAAAATCTAATATACGTCTTCTTTTGTTCGCCAATTCATTAAATATTAATCGTTCTTCATTTTCTATAACTTTTATTATATTATTATGATATTCTTTTTGTTTTCTTTTATTAGTTAATAATTTTTCATAAGTTATTTTTTCTTCTTCAAGTAATTTAATTTCACTGATAATTATGGATTTGTCCATTTTTTAAGAATATAAAATACAGACTGGTTATTATTTATACGTAAAAAAAATTCAATTTTTACAAAATTTGAATTATTTTATAAAATAAAAGCAATTAATATATAAAATGGATAAAACTAATAAAAGTTCATTTGTGGAAACTGTGGATGCAGTAGATAATACGGATGTTAAATTTGTAGATCTAAATACACAAATAGATGATAAATATAATACGGATAAATATAAGAATAATAAAATACCTATTAATATAAGTAAATTTGATTACTCTATAAATGGCGATGAATTGTTTTTAATAGGTGATTCATTCTTGGATCTTAAAGGTCTCGTTTCTCATCATTTGGAATCGGCGAATAATTTTTATCTAAATGGTATAAAACAAATTATAACACAAGGTTTCAAAATAGAAAAAAAAATTATTAATCGACGTAATATAACTCCGGAAGATAAAGAAATAGATTGGATACATTGCGAAGTTATACCTACTGATGTCCAACTGAAATCACCAACGACATTAAGATTTCTCACAGGTGCGGAAACTATGTTATTTCCTAAAAATGCATTAATTCGCGAAAAGAATTATAGCGGGACTTTATATATAAGTTGTATTGCAAAAAAGACTGCTCATTATAAAAATGGAACAGAACGCACAGAAACAGATGAATTAAAATTATTTCGTATCAGCAAAATACCAATTATTAAAGGTTCTGTCGCGTGTAATACATATGGAAAATCCAAAGATGCGTTGATGCAGATGGGTGAAGATCCATCAGACCCAGGTGGTTATTTTATAATCAGTGGTGAGTGGGCAGTAGACTGCACTGAGAACATCACATATAATCAACCCAAAATTTATATAAATGAAGGATATGGTAAGTCTCGGGTTCGTTGTGAATTTATGAGCAAGCCTGGTGATGCATATCAAAACTCTGATATGTTGCTCGTTATTTTGAACTCAGATGATACGCTGACGATTGAAATTATGAGAAATAAGTTGGTAGGTGTGAAGATACCATTTTATTTATTATTTCGCGCCCTTGGTTGGTCGACAGACAGTGAATTACTGCAATGGATTATTTTCGATTATGATAATCCTATTAATCAGCGATTAACGCGGATAATTAAACAAGCATTAAAGGTAAAATACACATCAACTACACAGAATACGCAAAATATTTATGGTCAGGTAGATGCACTAACTGCAATAATAGATATGATTCCAGAAGAACAATATAAATATTTAGATCTTAAATCCAAACCGGAAAATTACCATCTGGCAATTACTGATTTACTGAGTGAAATAGATTTACATTGTTTGCCCCATATCGGCACTGGTTGTGAGCATCGATATGAGAAATTAAAATTTTTAGCACTGATAGTAAGGAAAACTATATTTGTTTGGTTTAGATATATACCACAAACTGATCGCGATAGTTTTAGAAATAAACGTATTCATTCAGCGGGTATTAATTATGCAAAAACTCTAAAAACATATTTTCATCAAACATTTGTGATGCCTATTAAAAGGCGGATGCTGAAAGATTTTAATAATACCACATTTTCACATGTCAATTTACCAAATATGATTAAATCTGCAGTTTATGCAGACGACTTTGAAAGATTAATAGTGCAGACCATTATAAGTGGAAATAAAAGTAATCTTCGTATTAGGAAGAAAAATATAACTAACAGATTACAAACTCAGCAACTCCATAGGAAGACGCAACTTAATACAATTGCAACGATGAGACAAGTATCTGCGACATCTGCGGACAGTGCAAAACAATCAGAACGTGCCATTGAAATGAGGAGAGTTCATATGAGCGGTATTGGTTATATATGTGTTAATCATTCACGTCCCGAAGGTGAAAAAGTGGGTATTAATAAACAACTTGCAATATTCGCGTCGATTGCACCTGCAAGTTCAAGTGAGGTTTTGAGAAAAATTATTTTATCAGATCCTGAAATAATTTTAGAATCTGCATTAACACCCATTAGTATTTTTCGCGGTCAGTATGCTCGTGTATTTGTAAATGGATACTTCTTAGGATATACAAGAGATAGTATTCCATTCACAAATAAATATCGCAAAATGAGACGCCGATTGGAGATATCACCATACACCACCATTTATTGGGATAATACGCAAAATGAAATACAATTTTTCGTGGATATGGGGCGTTTATGTCGTCCTCTAATTATAGTTTATAATAATTGGCGAGATAAAGAATGTTTTGATAAAAAATATTTAGCGGAAATAGATAGAATGAAATTAGATTTGCCATCTGGTGTCGATAATTTTATACAAGGCGTACTAATCACCGCAGATGATATTAAACAACTTTATCAACGTAAAAAAACAATTGATGATTTACTGGTGGAACAAAAAATAGAATACATAACACCCGAAGAACAAGAAATATCTTTAATTTCGTGTAGTTTTGGTAATTTATTAAGTGAAAAACATAATCCACTGAGACAATATACACATTGCGATATTCCACAAAGTCAATTAGGAATAACCGCTCTAACATCGCCATTCGCAAATCATAATCAGGGAGTGCGTATCACATATCAAACATCGCAATCTAAGCAATCGTGTGGTTATTATACGTTAAATTGGCCTTTTCGTATGGATAAGGAAACATCTTTACAATATATAAATGAATTGCCATTAGTTTGCACAGTGGCAAATAAATATTTATTTCCAAACGGTAATAATTGTATGGTTGCGATGATGTGTTATACTGGTTTTAATCAAGAAGACTCTTTATTGATGAGTAAGGCATCCGTGGAACGTGGTATGTTCGATGTTAGCAAATTCACAACCTATCGCGTTGAAATAGAACCAAAGGAAGATCTTGGGACGCCAGATGCAAGTAAAACGGAAGGTATTAAATCAGGTGCCAGTTATGCGAAAATTATAAATGGTAGTGTCCAACGCGGAATGATTGTGAAACCTAATGATGTCCTGATTGCGAAATATATGGAATTACCAAAAAATAAAGATGACAAATATGAATATATCGATCGCTCCTTAGTTTATAAGGAAGACGAACATGCAATTATACACGGCGTCGTTGTTGGTCGCGATGAGGAAGAAAAGAGGTTTTGTAAAGTGGCAATGAGGAAAATTCGCCCAATTGTGGTTGGTGAGAAATTTTGTCTGCGACCTACTGCGCAAGTTCTAACATCGATAGGTTGGATTACATTACGCGATATTGAAGACAAACATCTCATAGCAACTATCGACCCCATAACTCATAAATTAAGTTATGTGAAATCGACTGAGAAACCAACATTCCCATATAATTCTTCGCTCGATGGCAAGATGTACTCTTTCCGCAATGCAACTACTAATATACTATGTACTCCAAATCATAAATTATTTGTTAGTTTCAAAGTGAATAATGTATATCAACCATATCGTTTAGTAGAAGCGAGAGAATGCTATGGAAAGGAGAAAATGTTTCTCCATACTGCACAAAATACAAACGCGGATCTTAAATCGGTACGCCTCACAGAAGGTTGTATTGGGTTTGTCCATGATGCGACACAATTTTTAACTTTGTGTGGTATATATCATAGATGCGGTAAGATAGATAAGCAATATATCTGGTTCAAACATCTCGATGGCAATGAACTACAATTCATAACGAAAACTATCGATCGACTTAATATACGGGCAAAACTCATATGTAGTTTCTTGCGAATTGATAAGGCAACAAGTAGATTACTATATGAGTATTTTGCAAAACATTCAGGTATAGATCGTAGTATAATTCATAAATTAAGTATCAATGACGCGAAGGCAGTGTATAATGGTATATATATGCAAAATCTTAAATTTTGCCCAACTCAGGATATATTTTCACAAATTATACTGCATGCGGGATATAATCATATATTATACAATAATTTAGATTTGGAATTATTTAATGATTCACAAACTAAAAACACTATTCATAAAAAATATAGTATATGTATTAATACTACGGGTTATTTAGATATAGATGATTACCTGAGAACTGGTATAAAACCTAACCACACTAAATCTGAACTGGATATAATTTCCCGTGATATACTACGTATAAAAAATATCCCCGATGTGGAGTCGTGGGTAGATTATGTTGGTTCTGTGATGTGTTTAACGATACCCGATACAAATTTATTTTATTATCGCGAAGATGAAAATTCGCAACCCGTATGGACTGGTAATTCTGCGCGTAGTGGTCAAAAGGGCATCGTCGCATTAAAAATGAGAGAAGCAGATTTACCTTTCACAGAGACAGGCATTCATCCAGATATTATATTTAATCCACATGGTATCCCATCGAGAATGACGGCGGGGCAACTTATAGAGGCATTAGTTGGGAATGTGTGCGCGATTAAAGGCACTCATTACGATGGGACAATATTTAAAACCGTGGATTTGGAATCTATCGCGGAAGAATTAGAACAATATGGATTTAATCGATATGGTTATGAACGTATGATAAGCGGATTAACTGGCGAGTATATAGATACACTCGTTTCATTTGGACCCACATTTTATCAGCACTTACAAAAGTTCGTCGCAGACGTAGAATACTCTGTTAAGAATGCGATGACTGATGTTATCACTCTGCAACCACTTGGTGGTATGAGTTCTAATGGTGGATTGCGTATCGGGGAAATGGAACACGACGTCATCTCGGCACATGGGTCAAGTAGATTATTACAAGAAAAGTTTTTCAATCACTCAGATGGTTATGTGGAATATATATGCCGATGTGGAAAACCTGCGATTATTAATCACAAGGAAAATATATATAAATGTTTATATTGTAAGGATAATGCGGATATTTGCGCAATTCCCACAAGTTGGACAAGTAAATTATTCATGCAGGAAATGGAGTCTATTAATATTGGAATAAGACGCATACCGAGACCATTCACGTATGAAACGCATCAATCACAAGACCAATTACCGCGCATTGATGAATATAATGAACAGACCATGATTAAATTGGCATCACTTGTAGAAGATATGGTAGATGATGGTGGTGTTGGATTAGATGAAAATTAATTTTATATAATTTATTATGTATGGATTTAGATTTGACATTATTGCTGTTGATTTGTATTGCAGTATTTGTTGTGTATTTATGTATGAAGAGAGGTTATTTTGTTCTCGGTGGAAATGGAGATCTAAATCCGGACGAGATAAATCAAAAAGTATCACAGATAGATATTGAAATAAAAAAATTAAATGATGATGTGGAACGGCATAAATTAGATTTAGATAATTTAGAAAAAGAAAAAAATAAATTAATCGAAGAAAAAGAAAAAGAAATAAATTTTATAAAAGGTGTAATTAGTGCAACTGAAAAACAAGTTAGATATTTTTGGATGGATAGGATGAATTTACGACATAGATTATATGAAATGGGAATATTAAAAATAGAAAATAATATTTCTTAATATATAATGATGGACTTAGACGTGCTAATAATATTAATATTACTTTCTATTGTTGTGGGTATTTGTATGTATATCGCTCATAGATATATAGATTATAATGATCATCCTAAATCAGGTGGGTTTGAATTAAGTAATGATGCTAAAATTAAACAATTAAAAGTTGATATCGGACAAAAAAAATCAGTAAGACGATTACTCGCTGATCAGAATAGAAACGAAGAAGTTGCTCAAACGGATGCAGAGATAAAATCTCTCGAAATGGAGATAGATAAATTAAATAATGCAGAAAGAAATAAATCAAGTAATATGAATAAAATTAAACAATTAGATGTTAATATTAGACAAAAAGGATTAGAAAGACGATTACTCGCTGAGCAGAATAGAAACGAAGAAGTTGCGCAAAGGGATGCGGATATAAAATCTCTCGAAATGGAGAGAGATAGACTTAAATCTGGTTTATAAAATTTAATAAAAAATATTATTTTTTTTTATATAAATGGCAGAACAAAAGCAAGTTAGGAAATATCTACCAGGTGTCAATAATCCAGAACTAAAATTAAATACGTCGCATATTGCAGTATATAGGGGTATTAATAATAATATACCACCGGTTGAACAAAAAAATAATGCAATTAGAAATATTAACGCGGGTAAATATGATAAACATTATGCATTTATTCTCGAATATAAAGATATACAATCCGTCAATACTTTTGCAGATATTAAAAATTTTCTAATGTTGGATAATGACGTTATTATTTTACATGATATTCCATTACATCCAAGTTATAAAAATGATATTAAAAAATATTATAAAATTGCAGATGTCGATATTAATAGGGTATATGAGAGTTTCGTATTTGATGTATCCAGATGGTGGGATATGTTTAATGTATTCCAATATTTATATTATTTACCAAGTAAAAAGGATGAAATAATAAAAAAATATCTAAATAAACTAAATGTAAATAATAATCCATATATTCAACTGATTATAAATATTGGAAAATTTTTATCTGGAAAACATATGCAGAATAATGAAAATGAAAATTTAAAAAGTAAAATAATAGATATTAGTAAAAAATTTTCTTTAAAATACCAGTCAATTCATGCAAATATCACAGAAGATAAATTTACAGAAAATGGCGAATATAATTATATATTACACGATGTAAAAAACACGATATTAAATAATATTATTTCTTTCATTCCAATCACTTATAACAATACAATAATAATAACCACAGATATAAATAAATATAAATTAAATAAGGAATTTTATAATGGATTTGTAGAAATAGAATTGAATAATTTTTCAATCAGTAAATTGGAATTTGATAAATTGCTGAATGAGAAAAATATGATGCCTATGAATACATACGCGGATTTTTCCGAACTTGGTATGTTAGAAATGTATCATTATACTTTTCCGACTGGTAATATTTTTTTATTAGGTGAACGTCATATTGAAGATGATGTAAATTATAAAATATATGCACCTATAAAATACAGTATGTATGTGTTAAATATTTTATATAATTACTTTAAAGAAAATTACCCAGCAAAACATGCAGATTATATGAATAATATATTACTGATGAATAAATTAAAAGAAAATAATATTACATATGAATCAAAAACCGAAGATATTAAAAAATATACAAATGATTTATTATTTCATTACAATGAAAATAATAAAATTGTAAAAGATGTAGAAATAGTATATATTATAGAACGAACAAATATTATACGTGATCTTGGTGGAATAAATAATAATGAATTTATGGACGAATCCGCAAATTATAGAATGCATTCTATAATTTGTTGCTCTGATAATTTAAGAGGATTTTTAGGATATATATGCGTCCCAACAGAAAATTTATATAGAAATTTTATTGAAATTTATAATAAAAAAGTTTATTACGAACATGTGGAAAAATTACATAAAAATATGATAAATTTTTATTATGAAATTTTTTCTAAATTAGATAAATATGATATCAAAGAAATATATAAAAAAATGAAAGAAATTATATTTCAATTTAAAAATGATGTGATAAATATAGTAGGTACTAAAAATTATGATAAAAATACATCAACGATACATTTTCAGAACATGTACGAAAAACACATAGAAGATAATTTAGATTTTTTTATTAATGAAGATGTATTTAAACTTATCAATATATTAAAAATTATGAAATCAGAAGATATTAAAATTTACAATGATATTATTGAACATTTTAATAGAATTATAGAATCATTAATGGAAAATATAAATGTTACTAATGAAAATATTTTAATTCCACAATTGACTTTTATACTTGATTTTGAAATTGTGATAAATCTATACGAATGTATAAAAAATAAAAAAATAATATTTATATCATGCGGTCTCAATCATATACAAAATTTACATATCAATATTATGTTTTTACAAAATATAAAAAAAATATATTTAGAGAGAATGTTAAAATCCACATATAATTATGTTGATATCAAGATAGAATATACTACGGATAAAAACATCACTGATTATATTATCAAAAATTTAAATTTTAAACAAGTGGATATTATTAAACTCGGTGGTAAATTAAATATAAATATCACGCAATGTTTAATTGTGCTGATCATTATTTTGGTAATTTTAATATTGTATTATTTAAGTTATGATATATTAATATATGGCAGAACAGAAGATAGTGCAGAAAAATAGATATTTACCAGGTGAAGATATACCGGACTTAAAGTTAAATACTAACGGTATAACTGTATATCAATATATTTATCCTAATATCCATCCTGAAAATAAAATAATGTATAATAATGCTATTAGAAATATTAATGATGGTGAATATAATAGACATTATGCATTTGTCCTTGAATATAAAAATAATCCCGACAACTTTAAGGATATTAAGAATTTTCTAACTCTCGATAATTACACTATTATATTACATGATATTCCATTAAATCCGGATTTTAAAAACGATATTAAAAAATATTATCAATTATTGGATGTAGATAAAGTGTATGCGGATATCGTGTTCGATATAACCCAAATGGGTGATATGTTCGGTATATTTCAATATTTATATTATTTTTATAGTAAAAAAACAAAGGAAATAATTAAATATTTAGATAGTTTTAACTGCACTCATATCCAGTTAATTAAAATGTTAGCGCGTTTTATATTTGATAAATATGAAGTGGAAGAAAAATATAAAAAAAATATACAGGGTATTATTTTAAATTTTGCAAAGAAATACGAACCGATACATAAAAATATCACGAAAGAAGTATTTTATACTGATAAATATAATCACATACACGAAGAAATAAAAACATCAACGATGGACGTCATTTCATTTTTACCTATCATCTGTAATAATATGGTTATTATAACTGCAGATGCAAATAAATATAAAATAAATAAAGATTTTTACTATCGATCGATAAAAACTGATAAAAAAATTAAAGATGAATTTTATAAATTTTTGGGAGATGCGGATATGGTGATACAAAATACATATGGTAGAATTATAGATGAAGGTATTCAAACGTTTGCTCATTACTCATTTACAAATGGTAATATATTTTTATTTGGTGAAGTTCATCTGAGTCAAGTACCTTATTATATAAATAATAAAGTATCAAAATATGATTTATATTCTTTAAATATTTTATATTCTTATTTTAAAGAAAATTATCCAGATGAATATAACACTTATATGAAAAATATTCATATAATATATGAATATTTAGATAAAAATAAAAATATTACGGATGAATCACCTCTCTGGGATTATAAAAGAGTTTTAGAATATATCATACCATATTATAAAAAAAATGTAGATATTATGAAAAAAATACCGATAATTTATATTTCAGAGTGCAATGAAGTTTCTTTACTGCATGGACAGTATGAAGTAAATTGTATATTGAATTATATATGGCATTCTATGATAAAATGTTCTGATAATTTAAGAAGTGTTGTGAAAATATTAAATCCGAAAAATTATTATGAAGATTTTGTAAAAATTGAAGAAAAAAAAGGAAAAACATATGGAGAAATTCAACATGAATTTCGAAATGAAATTATAGATTTATATTATCATATGTTTTATAATTATAAATTATATGATGTTGAAGATAAAATAAAAAATGAATTAAAAATTAAAATTGATAGATTTATAGAAGATATTAAAGATAGAATTACGTATGTTGATAGTAATAAATACGGGGATTTCATTTATAAATATAAAAGTTCAATAGAACGAAAAATGGAAAACATCGTTAATATTTTATTTAAAATATTAAATACACTATCACGTATGAAAGAAAAACATGTAGAAATTTATAATAACATTATGAAACATTTTTATGATGATATTGAGAGTTGTAAAAAAAAACCCATCAGTGTAGCAAATCATATGTTTTTATATGATTTTAATTTAATAATTACATTATACGAAAGTATTATCGATGGTAAGGAAATAATATTTATTTCGACAGGAGACGATCATATTTCAAATATAGAAGTAAGATACATGGTTGATTTATATTTCATAAGACATGAAAGAACTGAATACGTTAAAAATAAAAACGAAACACCATATGGGACGTATTTTTTCTTAAATTTTGAAGACTTAAAAATAAATATATTTGATTTGATGAATAATAGAAAAAAAGACATCATTAAACTCGGTGGTAAATTAAATATAAATATCACACAATGTCTAATTGTGCTGATTGTTATCTTGATAATTTTAATATTATATTATTTAAGTTCTGATATATTATCATATGTGAGAAATAAAAAATGAATATTTTACTACTCATTAATATTAAAATAATTTAAGATACAATAAATCGCGATGGGTAGTAATCAATTATTATATTTACTCGACGCCGAAAATTTTAAATTTTGGACGATTTATATAATAATTTGTTTCTATGTATTTTTATCATTCAACGTAATAGAATATTATATTCATCGTATATTCACGGGTAATACATACAGACCATTTATAAATATTTTTAATAATTGGTATAGATTGCCGATAAATATTAATAAAAGATATAAAACTACTAATTATTTATTTACGTACGAAATATCACATATATCCGTAATAGATATAGACAGTAAATATGCAACCAACATTCCACACGTTGGTATATTTGCAGATGATGTTATTCGGTCGAGAAAAAGACTTTGTAATTATTATAGATTATCAAAATATGAGTCCATTATATATGTGAAAACTATATATCCTGATATTTTTAATATTGGTTGTTATCCATGTATTATGCATTTATATAAAGTGCATCCAGGCTATAAATCTCCAAAATTGCCAAATGTAAAATGGTATCTAAGAAGCGAATTACTATCACGGGCGTTAATAATTAACGGACTTGAAAAAAAATTACTCGAAAATTACCATATATAATCTATACAATCCATATAATTGTATATAATCGTATATAATCATATTATTTTAAATATATTTGGTCGTATAATTTATAATAGAATATCAATTTATTTTTTTTAAAGAACACCACTCATATGAATGTCGCATGTTATGCGTAATACACTAAGCGCCACATATCTGTTTTTTTCTCTTCGTTTTATAAAGGATACAAGTTTCTGCATATCACTCCAATTATCCATAGTTATGTGTTTATATTCTACTTGTTCATTATTTACGTAGTTTTCGTAGTTTGATATTACCCTTTGTAGTATAAGTAATGAGTAATGTTTATTAAAAAATCTAAACATTTCTGTTCTTAATTCATATAAGAAGTCTCGGTTTTGTAGTGAATTTTTAATCCGTTCTAATGTATAATCAGGCACTAATTCGTATGGATATACAAAATAATTAACATCAGGGGGCACATAAGTTGGGCAATATTCTATACTTTTACTAATAACATAATCCATACAAACTCCACCTGATTTATGCCTTAATCGTAAATCTGCTAATAACTCTGAAACTCTTCTTCGGGATTTTCTTGACCAACTATTTACACCGGCATCGTTCAATCGGCGATTTATTGTTTCCAATTTGCGTCTCTGCGTTGGGTCTGTGGATAATTTAATTTTAGTCATTTTATTATTAATTCGCTTATGTTCAAAAAACTTAATTATAGTTTCATTCTGCTACGAGGCAACAAGTTTAATTTATTAAATTTATTGATTTCATTAATTTTGGCATTCTGTAATTCTTCTTTCTGTAATAAATAATGATACATAGATTTATCTTTTTCTGAACAATAACGAACTGCATGTATATTTTTATTAAATCGAAAATTATCTAAATCAATCTTATCTAGATGTTCTAATAAATAACTGACTGCTAAATCTGACTCATTATATGAAAAACGCAACCAGTCTATTTTATCTGGATGTTCAATCAGGTATTTTACTGCAATTGAATTTTCATTAAACGAAAACCCCCAATTTATTTCATCTGGATGTTCCAATATATAATCAACTGCTAAATCTGCCATATTTGATGCAAATCTATACAAATCAATTTTATCCGGATGTTCCAATAAATATCTCACTGCTAAATCCGATTCATTTCGTGAAAAATATTTCCAATTTATTTTATCGAGATGTTCCAATGAATATTTCACCGCAATACTTGATTTATTTTTTGAAAACCAATGCCATGAAATTTTATCTGGATAATGTTCGATCAGAAATTTTACTGCGATATCTACTTCATTTTGTGAAAAATCACTCCAACTTATTTTATCTGGATGCTCAATCAAATAACGAACTGCATTAATATTTTTATTCCTTGAAAATCTATATGGATTAATATTATCTTGATATTGAATTAAATATTTCACTGCAACATCTGTTGTATTTCCTGAAAATTCATACCAATCTAATACACGTAAATAATTAGTATGCGATGGTATTGTAATTTTTACTAGATGTTCCACCAATTCTTCTATATCAATACTTAATAAACTACATACACCATATGTGTTAATCATATTTTTTATATAACTTGATATATCTATTTTATCTCGTAATACTTCCTTTATATAACTAATATCCGCATCAAGTGCACGATATCCTAATTCTACCAATATGTCATCCAAAGTGGAAAACCATTTTTCTGTAAATTCATATTTATCAAGATGTAATTTATATTCTATTGGTTTATTAATTTTTTCTTTAAAATCTGTAATAGTTTTCTCATCGCATTCTACTTCTCCTAAAAATTTAATAAATTCGTCCATTTATTAATTTATGAATTTCAAATTTAAAAAAAATATAAATTTTATGATATCCAATTGGTTAATGTTTGTAAGTCCTCTGTGTATTCTAATATATTTATATAATCGATTATAATTTTCAAACTTGGTATCAGGATTTGTAATTCGCCAATATTATGATTAATTGTTAAATCTTTTTTCTTTGTTATTAATTTATGAATATTTAGATTTCCGGAATCAAAGCGAAATCCTACGATATGTAATTCATCGTCATTTATCAAAACTCTCATTATATATTATTATGAATTTGATAATATGTAATTTATTAAATAACGTAGGTTTTAATAATGTGCTATTTTATATTCTTCCATATTTTGAACCCCCATTGACCTATTACAACTTCTACATACTGCGCGCAGATTATTAATATTAGTTTTGCCACCCATACGTTCCGCAATTATATGCCCACATTCATGTTCTCTAAAAGTAATTTTCGAACCACAGCAATAACATACACCATCCATAATATTATTGAAATCACGTCTCCAGACATCTTCTTTTAATTTTGGTGGAATCGCCTTTTTCTTATATTTTTCAACTTTAATATGAACTATATCACCTATTTCTTTATCTTTAATATTTCTTCTGTCGTCGACGGGTTGGACTTTATTTCGAAAAATACAATTACCCATAATGTATAATTTATTTAATATATCCATATATTAAATATATTTTCAAATTTAAAAAAAAATTGAAATATTAATCAGTATAGTAATCTACACAGTAAATAATTATAAAATATTGAAATTTATGTCCCGATGGCGGAAATGAAAACTAATAAGAAAACTGGAAGAACATCTGGTAAAACACTTAAATGGAGAAAGGTTGCCCGTAGTGAAAAATCATCTGCGGTATATCACGTGGAAATAAAAATCGATGAAGATATTCCAGATACTGCGATGAGTGTTATTCCTCGTTATAATGATATTGCACTTATCTGGGTCGAAATTACCACAAAAATTAAAGAAAATTGCGTAAAATTACTCGACGTCAGCGATGGAAAAACAATTTACAATTATTATGCAGTTTTGAATTACGAGCGACATGATGCATTCATTGTAGTTTATAAATCAAAAAATCAATATTTTATCGATATGAGAGAAGTTGGAAAAAATCAAACATTGAATACAAATAATTGGTTTTTCACAGAACTGATGACGCCAATATGGTATTTATTTGACATACGTATGGGTTTTTATAATCGCCAGATTATCTCATATGAAGAATTGGTTCGCACTTATCAGATCAATAATCTACGCGTGCAGAATAAACCAACCGACGAAAACGTTGAAAAATCGATTAATATTATTATCGGCGAATTCAAAAAGGATACTACTTACAATTATGCATCTTGTGATACGATCGCGTTATTGAATAACAGATATACGTTTCAACGAATGAATGACGCGCTTGTTGAAAACATTTCTGTAATTTTCGAGCGAGTGCTGTCAACGGAAAATTATAACGAGATGATGTCATTGTTGTTTATGTTGTCAAGAATGGATATTCCGGATCGAAAATATGAAGTTTATATGAGAAGAGTGCAACTTCGGTTCGTTTTTGAAAAGCATAATATTCAAAGTTTTGTAAATTGCAATTTATGTATCGAGAAATTTGCAGAACATAATTGCGATCCTATTATTGACATTTGTAAGTCGTTTAAGTTTGGAACTCCGCTGATTTGTATTACTGCTTAAATTTGTGAGTTTATGAAATTGCTGATTTGCGGAATTGATATATATTTAATCCACACTTATGATTTTCTTTTTTTAAAAAATTGAATTATTATTTTCTATATTGATAATTACTTACGAAATTAAGTGAAGTGAATACAAAATTCAACAAGAAAATAATTAAGATGGCCAGCATGGAAATTACATCCACAAAGGACGCATCTGCTGATACTAAGAATGTGAGTTCAAAAACCACAACCGAAGTTCCGCAGATGGAAAAGACTGATGTGCAGATCATTCCATTCGGCACTATTAAAGTGAGTTCCAAGTTTAGTCCTGAACTCATAATTGAAGAGATTAACAAGAACGTGAAAGTTCAAAAGGATGGAATGAATAAAGAAGGAACAATTCTTTATTTCTATGCGATTTTGAGTTATCAGCGACACAATGCATCTCTCGAAATTATTAAAACAGAAGATGGAGATTATCTCGTTTATATGAATGAGTTTGGTATAAATCGAGATTTGGTTTCTATGAGTTGGTTTTATGTTCATCTGATTGCGCCGATTATTCATATCTTTGATGATCCGAAAATACAATCAACGATGCTCATTCAATATGAACGATTGAATTACGCACAGCAAGAAATCATCAAAAGAAAACAGCACGAGTCTGATAAGAAAGATATTGAGGCGACTATCAGAATGGTTATCGTTGAAATCGGTAAGAACGTTGATATTATCAACAGTGCAATTTCGATGCTGGAAAACAGAAATTCATTTGAATTGATGAACAGCGCATTGGTGAAAAATCTCAGTTTTATCATCAGTGTTTTGTTTGATGAGGAAACGGAACTCGAAGTTTCGAGAGGAATTCTGTTTATGCTTTCCAGAATGTCGATTGCAGACAACGACCCCAGTATTTCTCATTACAAATGTGAATCAAAGGGAGTTCAATATCAAGGAAAGGTTGCATATCAAATGAAGATTGCAAGTGAAGAATTTCATCACCATTTTTCGAAATATGATAAATCGTTCGCATTGTGTTGCACTCAGTTTCGTTTTGACAAACCTTTGATTTGTGAGTTGATTGATTAAGAGTGATACACTTACTCAAAATGGTTTTAACCGATTAACCATATCAAATAACCGAAAATGGTTTTATTTTTTATTACGATTAATTATATCATCTATCGATTGTCCAATATTATCAATATTATTATTTATATTTGTTCCAACGGCATTAGTATCAATATTCTTATTTATATTCTCTCTAATATCATCATTAGTATCGCCTAAATCACCCATCCAACTCATAGGGTTCATCATAGAAAATATTTTACCGCCTCCAAATATAAATATAACCGCGATACCCAATATAAATATTATCCATATAGTTCCCAAACTTGTTAAACCCTTAAATACACTATCAATCATCTCTGATATGGGATTTGTTGTTACCGCCTTTGCTTCTGAATCCGCCTTATTATCTATGTCTTGAACTGATTTTATTTTATTCACAACCTTTTGAGCGTTTGTAAAAACTATATCTGCGGTTTGTTCTTGACTAAAATTTTTAACTATATTATGGTCGCCACGTATTATTAATTCTTGTGTCGCGTTGGAACTATTAACTATTTCCGCGACTGTCTGCTGATTAACACTATTTTTTATTTCATTTTGAATATCAATATTTGTTCTTGAATGACTGGCGCCAACCGCAGATAATACGCCAGAACCCTGTGCGTCTGCCAATTCTTTAATTTTATTCGCAATTTGGGTTTGTAAATCTTGCATGTTTTGCGCATCTTGGGCACACGTGGAACTTAATTTTAAGTATTGAACTTGTTTCACGTTTTCAACCACATTATAACTACCACTGACACTAAATGTTTGCGTCATAGTTGCACTTGTGGAACATTTCATAATATTTTGAACCATTATATCAGTAATTGCTTTTGTCGCGACACGAGTTGTTGCGGTTGATGTAGTTCCACCCATTTATATTATAAATTAAAAATAATATTTTATGAATAATGCATAACGTTTCGTATAAAACTATTATATCGAGATATAAAAAATCTAAGAAACCGCAACTACCATATGCAGAATATGTGATTGATTTTCACAATATAAATGATAATAAAAATGATATAAAAAATATCTCTCATAAGGAATTAATGTATAAAAAAGTGAAAGAGGCAAAACATATATATGATTTACCGAAAATTAATACTACATTCTGTAATTTTGATATGGGAATTATTTCTGCAGTTTTCACACAGGCGACGCCTGAATGGTGTTCGGGTTATTATTTAGGTAAATATTTCTGTGAAAAAACACCGTCGGTAATTGCATTCGATTTGAGTGATGAGTTTATAAATGGATTATCATATTTGGTTAGCGCGGAGAAATTTATGGATATTCGTAGTCTTAATAAAAAAAATATATCAAATGCCAGATTGGAATTTAAACTAAAAAATATACAACCGGATATATTAATAACGAGTGGATTATTTGATATGTTAATTCCTGCGAAATTTGTAATATGTAGATTACCACCTACGGAAGAATGGACTACGCATACTTGGAATTATATATTTCTAATAATCAGTGAAAGTTCTACCAGTAGTTGCAAAATATTTAAATCTATTTGGGAAAAATGTTATTATATTATGTTCAGTTATAAAATAAATGGACAAGTTAGAACTACATTAAATAAATTTATGGAATTGCAGAATACGAATATTAATTTCTTCGATAAGGAATGTATAGAATTATTACCGATAGAATTGATAAATACGTTAGCGAGTAAAATAGACAGACCAGACGAAACATTATGGATATCATCTATAATGACGTCTATAAATACTAAAAAAACAGATATAAATTTAGAAATATTAGATGATATGTTTAATTAGATTTGTGATCAGTTTATTATTAGGTTAAGTTTATTATTGGGTTAGGTTTGTAATTAATTTGTTGATAAGAAAAAAATAAGTCAATTAAAAATTATTATTACATATATCAATAATAATCTTCAATCGATCTACAAGTATTCAGTTTGGATAGACTAAATTACCTGATTAATATTAACTGCGTTTGTATAATTTAAAAATATTAAATATTATTTAATACTTCTAAATCATATATGCGTCCAACATACTAAAATTATTTAGCAATTGCAGTTATACTATAAATTACAATATATTTAAAATATGTATTATTAAAAAATAATTTATTAAAAAATAATTTATTAAAAAATAAAATTTATTATTAATTTGTAAAAGTATTTATTAATTTATAAGTTATCACTTTACTTTGCGAATTGTTTTTTTAGATGATTTTTCTTCTTCTTCGTCTTCTACTTCATTTTCTTCCTCTTCTTCTTCGTTTTCCTCTTCATTATCTACTTCTTCCTCTTCATTTTCTTCATTATCTACTTCTTCCTCTTCGTTTTCTTCTTCCTCTTCTTCTTTCGTTGATTTTTTAGTGTGTTCTTTTTTTACTTTATTTAATTTTTCAGTAATACTTAAACTTTTAGTTTTTAAATCATCTGGCGCATCCAGCACTTCATCCACTTCTTGTTTATCTTTTGATTTACTATTTTCATGCTTCGAAGTCTCATCCGTGGATTTAGTTTTTCCATTTTGCTTTTTACTACCTTTCTTATCTACTTTTTTCCCAGTTGATGGTTTTTTAACTTTTTTGACAGGTGGGTTCATTATTAAATCGAATGAATAAATTATATTAATAAATCCCATTTGAATACAATTTGGTGATGTGTTTTTATATTTATTCATATATTCTAAATTACCAATATTCAAATTACGAACCGCTGAACATATGACGCCTAAATTAACACTCTTACATGATGTTTCCCATAATCTATTTGCAATAAATTCCGCAATCAGTTTAAAGTAATTTGTAATATATCTTGTAGCGTATTCTGCATAATTATTACGTTTAGTAAAATATTGTTGAATTCTTTGATTAATATATGTATTGAATTCCATTTCTGTTATGTGGTCTGTGCTTGTGGATAATCTATTCACTGTGCTAATAACAACATGTGAAAATTTCATACCAAATACGCTCGGTATATTTTCAAACACAAATTTAGTAAATTCCTCTTCACTTTTACAATTATTACCTTCCTCTACTGAAAATAATTCGAATATAAATCTATTAACTAAAAATCCCAAACAGGCTTTACCATTTTTATTTATTTGAGTTATATTGTGTTTAGTTTTCTTCTTGTCATCGGTTTCAGCATCTTTATTATGTTTGGTTTTCTTTTTATCATCTAAATTACCATCCAATGTATCATCTTTATGTTCATCCGTGTCATTTTTAATTTCTTCTTTCTTACCTGCTTTTTTAGGCATTGCGGTTTTAACTAATTTATTTACTTGTTTATTAGTCGATGTTTTATCAGATATTAAATAATATTTATTTTCAGGAAATGGATTAACGCTGGAATTAATACTACGTTCATTTTCTTGGAGGCAATTAATAAATTCTAATATATACAGTTGTAAGGCACTTCCGCATTTTTCATAAAATGATCTGCTATTCAATGTATCAAATTCTCCTATTATTTCCTTTGTAGTAAATTGTGAAATAACAGATAAAAATCTTTTATTTTCAATTATAGTTTTCTCATTTGGTGTTTTCTTTCCTTTTTTATTTTCTGCCATCGTAGTATGATATATTTTATTATGATAGTGTTTTCGGTTGATATAAATGTATCGGTTGATATAAATGTATCGGTTGATATAAATGTATTGATTGATTTGGATATATTAATTAATAGGATATACTTTTAACTTATTATAATATTTAATTTATCTTAAAATAAAAATTCAATTTTTATTAATATATGGAAAACAAAGAAATACTTGAAACACCGGAAATATTGGACATAGAATATGAAATACCAAATATAGATGATAATGAGGAAATACCAGATATAAAATATATAGATGAGAATAAGGCAGAATATAGATTTATTGTATAAAAAAATAGACGAATATTTATTAAAAAATCTATATTATAAACAAGAACATTTATTAATAACTGGCGGTTTTAAAATAAATTATATATACATTTTGATTATAATTTTATCAGTAATTTTAATTATATTGATATATAATATTCATAATTATAATAAATATGATAACTATATGAAAAATAAAAACACATATATGTGTAATTATCAACTATAAAATATAATTATCCGTGTGATATATTTACCGCGTGGAATATATTTATTTTACTAATATTTAATTTTTATTAATATACTTAATGGTATTGTTGGAAGGCAAAAAAAGTAATTTATCTCTCTTCATTGCAAGAACTCCATTGGTTGGCGACGTGGTTGTTTGTATTAGTATTCCTACTGATTGTAGTGGATGCGCCCTTAATAAGTTAAAATCCGGTTGTTCTTCGTGCTGTTTAAGTGGCACCGCGTGCAATCCGCAATATACGGAGGAGACTTGTGTATGCTATGCACAATATCTTGTTATACAAAACGCCTTATGTGGCACTCCTCAGGCGGTTTCAAAATCCAAAGTTGGGTTAGTCTGCTGTGGTATTTCCGAGAACTGTTTTTCGATAACTTGGAAAACAAAAGGCACTGGTTCCGCAGTTCGTAAATCTTTGGGTATTGTATTGAAGAATTTAAATCCAGTGAAATTATTTTCCGTTTATTCTCAATGTATGCGCAGTATTGGTAATAAACCCGACAGAGAATGTTTTAATCATTGTGCTGGTCAAATTGCGAGCGAATTAAAAAATAAAATTTGCTGTGGTGTTATTGGCAATATTAAAACTGCCGGAAAAGAAAAGACGCTGATAGATGGGATGTTGGATGTGCTTGTAAAAAAAACTAATATTGTTGTGGGTGAAAAAGGTAAAAAACCAACGGGGCATACGGAATGTTCGTGTGGAACTAAAATATCAGTCGTAGGATGGAAGCAATTTATAACCAAAGATTATATCAACCATAAAATAAAAGGACTACATGTGCTATCTGATTCGGACGGTTTATATATATCATCTGCACAATGGGCGACATTAAAAAATAAATTAAAAGACGCGGTGGAATTCGTCAAGGCAAAATATAATCTTGGCAATGATTTAGGATTAATTTTAGCGTATAGTATGGGTAGTTCTGGTTCGGTATGTTGTTCGAGTATTCAGCAGATGATTAAAAGTAAATTATCAACCGCAGATGCTGCGAAGGCGATTAAATTAAATTAATTGATTACTTTGATATATTTATGTCGAATGTATAATACATCCCGAATTTCGCATACATCTACATCTATTATCATTAGTATAATAATTATTTTTTTTGTTCAGTAGGATACCACTTATGGTTGAATAACGGATTTCGCAATATATTAAACATATCAGTAAAACTATGATGATTACTAATTGTAGATTATATGAAACGTCGTCAAATGGAGACCCACCTTGCGCGGAACTCATACTACCATATTTTGAATTCGGTGGATTTGGTCGTGGTCTTGGTGGTATTGGTGGATTTGGTGATGGTCTTGATTGATTTGATTGTGGTAGTGAAATTTTATATTCACTATCTCCTTGTTCTAGTTGACCCATCGATAAAACTGGATCTGGTTCTGATCTTGGTTGTCGATTTGATACTTCAAATTCATTTTGTCTTCGTGGTCGATTTGATACTTGAAATTCATTTCGTCGTCTTTGTCTTCTTTCCATTTGCCTATTATGTAAGTCCAATAATTGCTCATCCAATGTTCTCGATTCACTCCAATTATATTCACCTTGATGACTTTTGTTGAATTTTTCTTTAAGTTCGTCACGCTCTTTTAATTCTTCTACATTATATAATAATTGTTCACTTTCTCTTTTCATTTTGGCAAGATGTGGTTCTTCTGGTCGTCTTGCTATACTAACAAGATGTGGTTCTTCTTGTTTTCTTTCTATTTTGGCAAGATGTGTTTCTTCTGGTGGTATATGTATTCTTTGAAATTCACTTTTTTTACGTTTTTCTTCTTGTTCTTGTAATTTACGTTTTTCTTCTTGCTCTTGTAATTTACGTTCTTGATAATTAATATCAACAGCAGGCATTCTTCCACCGTGCGGAATTTGATATTCCATATTATTTATTGGATTTTTATTAAATAATTCATAATAATTTATGTCTGAAATTTGATTTATATTCTGAATATCACCAGAAAATTTATTTATATTATTGTAAATGTGCTCGATAAAACGTTCAATACCACCTTTTATTTTACTATGTATAATTAAAGATTTGAGTAATATTTCTATATATATCATTTCAGATACATATTCATCACGTAAATTACCTCGTAAATCTGATAAAATATATTTTATGAGTTTTCCACACATATAACCCGATATCTGTATATTATTATTATTAATCAATTGTATTGTATGTTCATAATATCCATTTGATGTTATTTTACAATAAAATCCATCCTCATTAGATAATTTAATTTTTACTGTACCATCGACATAATCATTATAGGCAATTTTATTAAATAATTTAATTTCGTCATTCATATTATTCATATTATTCACATTACCTACACTTTCTTTACCAACGCAAGCGCCCATATATTATATACTTCATAAATCAATAAAATTATTCTAATAAAATACTGCTTACAGTTGAGTAATAGATTTCACAATATATCAAACATATTAGTAAAACTATGATAATTAATAATAACCGATTATATAAAAAATTACCACGGATAGAACCACCTGTTCTTTTTTCAAACATTTGTGCAAGTTTCAATACATTGCTTCGTGGTTGCGATGGTGGCGGTTGCGGTGGTGGATCTGATGGGGGTGGTGGTTGATATTCATCAGACACCTGTTGTTGCCTTAATCTCGCTAATTGCGGTGGTCTCGGTGCAACCATTTCATTGGGTGGTTGTGGTCTTGGTGGTGGTCGATATACTTCTATTGGGACTTTTGATGGAGATACAAGTTCATTCGGTTTCATCAATGACGGTGGTGGATATGATGGCGGTTGTGGGGGTTGTTCTAATGGTGGGGGTGGTATATACGGAGGTGGTGATTGATAATCATGATTTCGTGATTGCGGTGGTCGCGGTGATGGTGGTGATAATATATCGTTAGATAGTTGTTTATTTTTTGACTGAAATTCTTTCGAGTCTGAATTCCATATTATGGGTGTATGAGTTCGAGTTGATGATTGTGGTTGTGGAGGTGGTTCATATGTAGACGTCTGTGATTGATATTCACTTTGTGGTTTTTGCTGTGATGCTGTTCTATCTAGTGCTCGTGAAAATTTTCTCTCACTTGGTTCTTTTGGAATTATTTTTTCTATGGGGTCTTTACCAAATAATTTCTTATAATTTATCGTAGGATTTTGATTTATATTTCTTGGTTTATCAATGTCATTATTTTTACGAAAATAATTATTGAGACCTTCATATAATATTTCTATTAAATAATTAATTGCATCATTATTTTTATCAACTAATTCAACTAATGAATCAATAATAGTTTTTAAATTTTTTATATTTTTAAATTTATGTTTAAGGTCATTTAATTCATATAATTCATTCATTAAATCATAGTATATATAATTCATAATAATACTGAAATTAAATTCGATGACATTATATAGATCGTTCGGATCTTTTATAGATACTTTTAAACATATCATTTTATTACTACCATCACCATCTCCATAATCAGGAAATATTTCACATGTATAACCATCTTCATTTTGTAATACGATTTCTATAAATTTTCTATTTAAATCTCCCTCCGGTTTAAATCTTGTTATAAAAGATCTATCACATTTTGCACGTATTATTCTTATGAATGGTTTATAACCTAAATCTTCATTCGCCATCTATATAATTCACAAAAAAATTAATTACATTAATTATATTTATTAATATTTGTTTCATCTATGCTATCATATTCTGTATATTTTGCATAATCTGTTTTTAATTGTTTAATATTTGAAATCTTAATAACTGGGTTTTGTAATTTTAATTGTTTTTGTTGTGCTGAATTAGATTGTGGTATTAAGTTCTGTTGTGGTTGGATTGAAAATGATTTAAATATGATATTACCGTTTTTATGTTTTTCATCAATTCTTTCATATTGTTCCTTATATTTAAAATCAATGTGATTATAATTAAATGCAAAATATCGATCCAATTTAATCCAATTTTTGAGTATTATTACATCTTCGATAAAATTAATTAATTTAAATATTACAATATTTTTAATACTCAGTTCTTTGAGTGATTTATAAAATATATAAATATAATTATTTGAATTATGATTTGATATTCTATCCATATCTTGTAAATATGAAATAAATTTATTTTCTGTTATAAAATGTAATTCGAATTCTTGATCATATATGGAACATATCATATTCATAAATCCAATTAAATTATTTTTAATATTTGGAATTTGATAATCGCATCTTGCTTTGAAATAATATTCTTGATTTCCCCTCAACATAAAAATTAACTCTGTTCTAAATGGATTATTGGAAAAAGTATAATTTTCGATTGTTAAATTTAACATTGAGTCAGTAGATAGATTATTCCCCATACGTAATATTGCATCTTTTTTTCTGTTTTCTAATAAAATTTTTTTCTTATTTTCATAATAAATTTGTTTATCATCAATGAATAAATTAAATTTTTCGCAAAAATAATATCCATTACTGCATCTAAAATTATATTTACAACTATTATTTATAATCTGTATAATTGCGTTGATATGTTTTTCTTTTTCACAGGTGTAACAACTTGGTTTTGGTAGAGTTTTATTTTTACTATATTCTACAATCAGCAATATTTCTTCACTGTGGTATTGATATTTTTTATCATCTGTGTCAATTTGAATTATCAGTTCATCATTTAATGTAATTTTTATATTAATATCATCTTTAATTAAAGTATAATTATAGATATCATTTATAAATATACATTCACCAAAATATCCATAAATATCATCCATCATAAAGGGAAATTATGATTTACATATTACCGTATAAAAATATTCAATATTTTTTTAATAAATTAAACTAATTAAACTAATTTTTGTGTATGTCTCAATGCTATATAATTAACCATATCTAAATTCTGTAATTTACTTTGTTCCACTTCTTCACGTATTGATTTACGAACCTGATTAACTACAACCGCCTCTTTCACATTATTATTATCGTCATAATAATTATAATATTTAATAATATCAGGAAATGTCTCGTATTGACTGAGTGAGTATTTCATTTCGTTTTCATAACTGTAAATATCGATTATAGTTCCTTTTTCTTTACATGCCTCACCATCTGCAAAATCTGAGAAACATTTTTTTATAATTGCACACATAGGATATTCCGCATCATTTACTTTTTTTGAATATTCTACCGGATTTTCTATTAGTTCATTTATATCCACGGTTATATATTCTTCGGATAATCTATTAAGTTTTTCTATCAATGAAATTGCATTTTTTGAAATACCTGTATTAGTTTTTTTCATAACTCTAAGCAATCTTATTGTGAAATAATATAAGTCTATACAAGTTAATAATTTAAAAACCGCATCAAAGTGATTTTTAAATAGGACAATTAATTCTTCTTTTTGCTTTATTTTATTTGGGAATGTCTGTATATATAAATTTATAATAGCAGTAATCTCATTACTTCTAAATTTGTCATCATCCGCGACTAATTTAAAAGTGCTTGGGATACTGTGGTCTGTAAATCTCATATAATCGGTTGTGTCTATAATCGCCCTGCTGAAATCTATAATACATGCAAAATATCCGTTATTGGGGAATAAATATTGATGTTCATTATCCACTGCATACAAAACATGCGCAGATTTCATAATCTTTTTTTCATCCGTGATATTATCTATGCTGTTTAGTGCTGGATCGAAATATGGATTGTCCGTTTTACGTAATTCTGCAAGTGGATAATACAACGCGCCTATTGTTGCATTATTTAAATGAAAATCTCCGTGTATAATACGCAATTTACTATTTACACAATACAGTGCATAACAGATTTCAAACATATATTTTGCAAAATAATGAAATCCTCCCACGGTGAAAGGTTTTCCAATCATAGCATCATATTTCGAACTTTGCTTCACAAGCTGTATAGTATCCATAAATGTGCGACCTACATATTCACTTGTGAAAGACATCGTTACCTCACTCATAATAATTTCCTCAATTGAGTAATTTATGGGGTCTTCTATTTTCTCATTTAATTTTTTAAATTTATTGCTTATAAATTGTTTTATTTGATTATCAGTTCGGAAAGTATGCAGATTTTCAGATGCCCAGTACGTGCCACGTTGTGCCTCATATAGGACGTGTAAAATATCTTTTGCCAATTCACTATTTCTCATTCTATCATACTGTGATAAATTGTCAAAAAGACCTTTGCGGGAATTTTTAATATAAAACCAATCTCCTATAATGGAAAAACTTGGCGAAATGGAATTTATAACTAAATCATTACATTTAGCACTAATAAAATATTCTCTCCATGGTTTATATCGCAACCGCAAGGGGTCTTGAACTTCTTTAATATTGAGCGGTATCATCTTGAAACCACTTGACAGATAACGTATCGCCTGTGGGGATAAACTTTTTGTTATGGAATGACTTGTGGTAATTCTAAATTGTTCTATGATATCCACGCCATATGATTTTATTAAATTTTGTAAAAATTCGATATCTATTTCTAAATTTCCGTGAAATATTTCCTTAAACTGCGCATTAATATGAGTTTCTGTGATACCTACTAATTCGTTATATATAGTTTGAAACCAAGTAATAATTAATAATGACAATGGTATCCCTTCTGATTTTACTGCGGATTCCACTATGGTATTTTTCGCCTCTTGTTCCATCTTTGGATAAAAGCAACTCGAATATAAAGACCATTGGCGACGTTCTTTATTTCTTATCATAAACTCTTCTAAATCATTCCATAATCCATAAAATTTCTTTTTAACTTCATTAATTCTAAACATACAAAATTTGCCCCTATACTCGCCATCACAGGAAATAAAACTTGGAGATGCGCTATAATATGTAAAGGCAACGTCGCCAATAACCGCATCTTTTAGAACCGTCTTTCTACGTAAATCGGGCATAGAACTTATTAATTCGCAAAATAAAACCGCATAATTGGTCTCTTTTTTGAGACCATAATCGTATAATTTCATTGTTACTATAATCATATCCATGGTATTGTAATTCAAATAATATTTACTACTCGCGATATTCCCCATACGTAAAATTGAACCATAATTTAAATCTATCGGTATTTTACTTATTTTATCAGTTGCTATATATTGTAAATTATTCTTATAAGTGTCGGTTTGCCATAATAAAAATCTATCGACGGGTATTTTTTCGATATCTAATCTTATTTTTTTATTTACATCTCGCCAACTTTCTTTTGAAAGTTTGTCAATATCTATCGTATTGAGTCTATTAACTTTTACTGTATTTGATTTATTAATTTTCTTATGTTTTTTAACCATATATTGTTAATATTATATTTAACTTAGATTAAACAAAATAAATTTATGATTTTTTAA
>ERZ1292625.1493-Hain-H41-01um-R1-1493-length-27482-cov-21_pt1 | contig 27482 bp, 33 predicted proteins | sample MGYA00564400_ERZ1292625 | MGnify/ENA primary metagenome ERZ1292625 (study PRJEB36523, sample SAMEA6512639) | groundwater metagenome | collected 2019-01-08 | study: AquaDiva: Metagenomics assemblies of 32 groundwater samples | reverse complement strand
ATGAATATTGGAAGAAAAACAACTGGTGGAAAATACCATAGAAATAGAAAGAAAAGATGGTATGAGAGCCAGTCACAAGAAAATAAGACAACTCTAGGCGAGACTAAGAGAAAAACAATAAGAACAATGGGTGGATCAAAAAAGTCTGTTCTATTAAAATCAAACAAAGCTAACTTAACAATTGGAAAGAAAACAGAGCAGGTTGATATAAAAAACGTTATTCAAACACCTCAAGATGTATTCTTAGCACGTCAAAACAGACTAATCAGGGGTGCAATCATAGAAACCTCCAAAGGAAAGGCAAAGATAACAAACAGACCTTCAAGAGAAGGCATAATAAACGCAGTTCTAGTCGAATAAACTAGAAAGGTTTATAAAGTCATTTCTTCGCAACACTATATAAAGTTTTCCAATCATGAGTTTTGTCAAAAGATGTCCGGAGTGTAACAGCATAAATCTTACGCACGACGATCAAAAAGGAGAGATTATCTGTGGTGATTGTGGTCTTATTGTAGAAGATAAAATGGTTGATACTGGCCAAGATGTAGGAGGTCAGTTTGATAAATCAGAAAAGAAAGGAAGAGGTGGAGCTCCTATCTCAAGACAAAAGTTCGATCAAGGTCTAACAACTAACATTGGAGAAATCTCAGATATTTACAAACTAGAAGCAGGTCAAACAAGAAAATTCCTTAGATTAAAGAAATGGCAGGAAAGAGTTTCAACATCTATTGAGAGAAACTTAAGACTTGCAATGGCAGAATTAAGGAGAGTTTCTTCTTTCTTAACATTACCATCAGTAGTTAGAGATGAAGCATCAAGAGTATACCAATTCGTTCTTCAAAGAGGTCTTGTTAGAGGAAGAAGCATGGAATCAGTTATTGCGGCTTGTATATACGCAGCATGCCGTTCTTACAATATTCCTAGAACACTAGATGAAATTGCAAACGCTTCAGACGTAGCAAGAAAAGAAATAGGTAGAACATATAGATTTATCATAAGAAAATTAGGAATCAAAGTCAAGCCAAGTTCACCTAAAGATTATATCTCAAGATTTTCATCAATCCTTCACTTAAGCCCACATGCTCAAAATGAAGCAATCAAAATACTAAAAAAAGCAGATATTTCAGAATTAACTTCAGGAAGAGGCCCAGCAGGAATTGCTGCAGCTGCATTATATGTTTCAGCTTTAATTAATGATGAAAAGAAGACACAGAGAGAAGTAGCAGATGTAGCAGGAATAACAGAAGTTACAATAAGAAACAGATACAAAGAACTAATAGACAGATTAGGAATTGAAGACAAATTAAAACTCAAAGAAGTGGAAAATAAAGCGGCTAAACAAACAGCACAAATTAAATAATAAAATATCCTCTGATTAATTACTACTAAATTAAGTAACAAAATAGCAAAAAAATTTAAAAACGGCAATTTTCTAAAATATACATGAGAAAAAATTTAGCAACATTAGGTGCATTATTATCATTAGGAGCTTGCTCAACAATTCAACATCTTAATTCACCATATGTTAAAAACAGTATGGGTAGTCGCAATCAAAACCAAATAGGCTTTGATTTATATTTAGCTAATGTTGCTGGAAGTTGGTATGGAATAAAAAAAGCAGATGTTGTAAAACCAAATGAATGGATTTACACAGGAGATGCAGTAGCAAATTCAAGACTAAGAGAATCTAGAAGTGCTGGAACAATAGATTTAGAATCAAAAACAAATTCTTTATTCGTTCCTATTAAATGGGATAGAGATGGAGACGGTAAACCAGAAGATGAGGTTACATTCGCAATAACAGGAGCATACGGAAATAAAGCAGAAGTAAATCTTCCAGAGTTAAAAGGTCTTGCAGGAGTAGCTACTCTTAAACCTAAAAATGTAAAATCCTTTGTTCCAACACCTTTCTTCGGAGAAGAACATCAAATTTACACAATAATTTTAAGAAATGAAAAGGGAGATAGATTAGGAACATTAATCTCTCCAGCAAAAGACGCAGTAGTACTAACAGATCTAGCTACTGGTGAAATAAGTTTAAGAAATCCACGTCAAATATACTTATGGACTGAAATAAAGAGGGAAGTCTATGATAAAGAAAGAAATGAATACTTAGAGCAGCAAAGAGCTGCAGAAGCTGCCTCAATACAAGCTACAGAGGATTTAAGAAAGTTAGAAGAATTAAGAAATAAAGGATTAATCATACCTAGTGTAATAGTTCCTGATCAAAAACCTCAACTGCAGCCTGAGTCTCCTAAACAAGATCCTCTAAAGTAAATTAAAGATATTTAGTTCAATTTCCCATATCTTCTGGGTAACACATTTGTTCTTGACAATAATAATCTTCTTCATTTCCTCCCTGAACGTTTGCGCACTCTTGAGGATTAGTACAATTAGGAACTTTCACACAAGAAGTGATAACAACGCCACTAGTAACAGCTAAAATGTCTAAATCGCATCTACCTTCTATATTTGTAACCCATAATCTATTGTTTAAAAATTCATACATTCCATCTCCAAAAGTTGTTTCAACAATATTTCTGCCAGCTTCTAAAAATCTAATTTTTCCTTGCGCACTTACACTCCCTATATCTTGAGAATTTTCATCCAAGTAAATTCCACTTCCAAGCAAATAAATTCCTGTGTAAGATTCATCTAGTAAAATATAAGATCTACTTCTTCGGTTGTAAGTATCCTTAAAGCTCAAAATTCTTTTTCCACTAGAAGACATAGTAGACCCAGAGTTTACAGAACCAAATAGGTTACCATTTCCATTATACCTTACCAACGAACTAAAAACTTCAGCACCACTATTTCTAAAGATTTCAATAGAATCAGATGTATCATAAACTCCCCATCTCAACAATCTACTCAAAACTACTACTTCTGAATCAATAGAGACAACCTGATAGTACTTTCCAGAAGCTGTATGTAAATAAACTGCATCCAAGTCAAAATCACCATAACTATCTACAGAAGTATAATCATTTTGGTTGATAACTGCACTCTCAGATGTACTTTGAGGAGCATTTGAAATCTCTATTTTGTCAAGAGAATTAATGAAAGCATTTCTGTATGCATTTGCTTTGTAAAGCAGTATCTCTGCCTTGTAATGATCAAATGCAGCCTTTGCAAATAACCCATCTAACTCTGTAATAACACCGCCAATAGTAATTTTATCCACTTTATCAACATCAGATTTAATATCATTAAGACCAGAATCTAAATCAGCAGACGATTCATATCTCTTTCCTTCATTCAAATATCCTTTCTGAATAGTCTCAACTTCACTTAATGTTTGGTTCTTCAATCCAACATTTATATCACTTATTGCTTCATCAAGACTATTCTTATCAAGCCAGCATCTGAGTCTTTCTTCTCCACAATATCCAACATCAACATATCTGCTAGGCTCTGTCTTGCTTCCAGGATTAGATGTAGCACAAACTCTTACAATTCCTCTATTATATATTGCTGGATTAAATGCCTCTTCAGCAGCACTTTGTAAATTAGGATTAAGAAGAGCAGAAGGATTAACGCTTCCAGATATACATTCAGTTTCACTAACAATATTATTTCTAGTCAATTCGTCAGATACTACTTTATCTCTAACATAATTTATTGCAAAACTAGATGAAACTTGTTTGAATCCACATTCTTCTTTATCGTTTATTCTTACACACAACTGCTGATATCCTTTAGGCGCAGTAAAATCTTTACTTTCAGTTGCATATTGTCCCCTAGCAACAAATCCCGTAGCAACTGTTATTATAGGAGCGGAAGCATATTGAGAACTAGAAGGAGGATCTCTCAAATAAACAGAGTAAGAAACTCCTCTATCCTTTCCTGCAAATATATGATAAAATACTTTATACTGTGATGTCGCAGGAACAGTTGCATCAGTATAATCTATTGAGCTATACCATGCGTGAAACTGGGAAGGGGAGTCAGGTTCAACTAATGTATCGAAACTACTAGGAACTTTAGCAGATATAAATGCTCTACAAATTTCAGTACCTGCCTCTTCAACACTTCTTACTCTAAATGCCTCAAATGAATTAACAGCATAACTCTGTGTAAAGTAACTAACTGAATCTTGGGCATTTTGCCATGAAGAAGCAACAGTCATATATTCTCCTCCACCCCTAACTGAACCTTGTCCTCCAGAGTAAACACTTTCAACTAATTTTGGAAGTAATGTCTTTGCAAGAGGAGCAGCCTGTCTCCAGAAGAACTCGCACAAGTATACAGAACTTATTTGATCACAAATTCCAACATATCTTCCAGTATCAACAGCTTCCTGCAAACATTGTTGATGACTCTTCAAGATACTCAAATAACCATCAATTCCAGCTTTTATTCCAGTCAAACAAACAGGAGCTACAATTCCTTCTTTGTAATTAGGCAAACAAAGTAAAGCGCTTCCCACAATACCAGATTGTATTACATCAGACACATAATATTCTCCTCCAAAGTTGCATCTAGAAGCAGGACAAATTACAGGATCACAAACATTGAAAAGTATTTTACAATCTTCAGGACTCATATAATCTTGACATTGCGAGCCAGGTAAAAGAGACGCTGCTCTTCCAACATTCATCTGATTACCTAAAATTCTAACGCTACTCTTTCCATATTGTTGAGAAGCCTCATTTAGTGCTTTTATCGCATTATTTACAATTGTCTTAGTTTCTTGTTCTGTCAATCCAGGGAAGCTACTAAATGACTGCCCAGTGTAAATATTAAACTGAACACATTCATCATCTCCATAATTAGGAGAATAAAATCCTATGTTGCTATCTTTCATAACATTACATACAAAGAATGATGAAGGTCTTCCATTATCTTCATAAGACTTTGTTCCTCCAAATATAGGAAGAGCTTGAGTAGTTGCTGCATAAAATCCTCTATTCAAATCAAATGGAACAACAGCAGGCAATCCTTTGTATGGTTCTGTCTCAAAGTATCTAACAGTACTCTCTCCCGGAGCAAACTTATTATTGTATGATTTAGAATCTCTAGTTTCAAATCTCGAGAATTTCTCTTTTACAGTTGTAGCTTCAGCAAAACTAGAAGGAACAACATAACCCTGTCCTTCCTTACTCAAAGAATAAACTTTATCAGTTACTAGTTTACCTCCAGCCTCTTCTTTTAATACAAATAAATATGGCTGAGAATTATAATAAACAACTTGAGCAGGTTTACCTACTTCACTCGAAGGAAGACCAAAGTCTAAAGCATTTACTTTACCACCATAATATTCTCCAATAATGGCTTTATCATTTCCAGCAACGTAAGTAGGAGCATTTGCTAAACCTGTTCCACTAGATGCAGTCTGTAAACTCTTTATATCTGAATCATACTTTAGTCTCTCACTAATAGAATAACCTATTGAGTCAAGCTGAGATCTAGCTGCTAAATCTCCTCTTGAGCTTCCATCTCCATTAATAGTCTTGCAATTGAAGTAAATATCTCTAAGCTGAGTGTAAGAGTATGAATCAACATTATATCCAGCAGGGAATAAATCTGGAACAGTATTGTAAGGTGTACTTGCTCCAGCACTCTTAGGCCCTAATTGTTGAGAAGAACATTCTTGTTTTATTTTAACAATCAAAGCTTCCTTAGCCTTATTATCGTCAAAGTTAGTTCCAGAAAATACTCCTTCCCTATTGACATATTTAGCACCATCTTCTACCTGTTTTGTAACAGCGTTTGTTTCTTCTATAGCGTCAACTCTTGCATTTACATCTTTCCTTATATCTGCAGAATTTGCATTATAACAAGCAGTCAATGAACTTTGCCTTCCAGCATTAACTTCACTCTGACAAAATCTAGTCCACCCATCATCTCCGGACATGACACTTCTTCTAGCAAGTGCCTCTCCACTTAGTCCAGTAAAGAAGTTCTTAACAGTCAATACTCCTGCAGTAGCAAAACAAGCAGTCTTTAATCCAGTAACAACCTCTCCAAGTTTCTCAGATATAGCCTCCCACTTCTGTATACTCTTATTCAAATTCTCAATCTTCTTTCTAGCCTTATCGGGGGTCAATTCAATAACTCTTTTTTCTATTCCTATCCCTACAGTAAAGTTTCCAGTAGTCCCACTTCTTGTAACCGGAGAAACTCTAAGCTTAACATAATCTTCAAATTCTATTGAATTAACTCTTAATGAAACTCCACATGCTGTAACCACAGTAGGAGAACCCAATCTAACACTATTATTGAAATCCTGAAGATTTCTATTATTACAAACAGCAGATATATCAACGGTCTGTCTATCCCTTACTTTTACTAATGTAATTCTTCCAACATCAAAACCAACTGTCTCTCCATAATTAACTAATTTTTCAGGACCTGATCCCCAAGATATCTTAGCATTTGATTTCTTCGCAATAGGAGTTATATCAATAAGTTTAAACAAATGATAACCATCATCACTCTGGACACTCTTTGTTCCTAAAGAATTATCTTTTATATAAAGATCATTCAAAGCCCTTAAGTATCTATCTTTGTTCTTTCCGTTAGGGTATGATTCAATATATTTATTTATCAATCTATCAGCAGTAACTTTCTTACTATAATCTATAGCAAGATCTATAGCAGCACTTAATGCAACTTCCCCATACTCTTCCCCAAGTTCCTGTTGCTTTCTTAAATTACCATACTCATTAGCAATTGTTTCATAATAACTTGTAGCATTAACAATGTAATCTTCATATTCTCCATATGTTGCCTCGTATAAAACTTCTTGTGAAACAGGTCTTAAATAAGTAGATGAAACAGGTTTCTCTACACCCTCAAGAGTGTAAGTTGTACCAGAAGGCTCGTTATTTATCTTAGAAATAGTATATTCTTTATCCCTAACAACCTCGAATTTAGCATTTACGAGATAAACTCTTTCTCCAACATCAAAAGATCTTGCAACAGTTGTAAGATTAATTATTTCTCTTCCACAATTTATATCAACAGAATTATCTGTAATTCTTCTAACAAGACATTTATTATTTAAAAATCTTGAACCCTCATACAAATCAAGAACATCCTCATCAACCTGAACTCTTGCAATAGCAGAGGGTGAAACAAAATCATTGTATGTAAATTGCAATGCTGTCTGACAATAGCTTCCAGGTAAATATACTGCATTTGACTGAGGAGAATTCTTTTGCAATGTAACTTGTGAATACTCTATATCTCCAGAATATAACTGCAAGACAATAGAATTGTTTGAATCTGTATCTTTAACACGCACAGACATCTTCCCTCCAAATAATGTCTGTCTATTCTTTGCAACCTCCCACTCTTCATTATTAGTTTCTTTAAGAAGCATTTCTGTAGCTCCAATTCCAACAGCATTTCCCGAATAATAATCAATACTTGCACTTAATGTAAAGTTGAAGAATTCTGGAATTTCATCTTCATTAGGATTTCTCTTCAACACAACTACAACATATCCTATGTTGCTCTCTAAAGGAGTGCCTAAAAGAGAATTAGTAGTACGTAAAGCAGCATTCGCAGGATGGAAACCAACACCAGCCACATATTCAGGATATCTGCCTCCAAATCTTATATTCCTAATCTGTTTTATATTTATAGCAGGATTAACCTGTAATAAATCAAGTTGACAAAATACTGGAACATTCTGTTCAGCCAATAAATCACTCCTTACGACAGCAGGCTGACAACCTATAGGAGAAACCTGTATCAATATATCCTGACTGCCCATACAAGAAGAGTCTCTGTTAGAAAGAATAGGCCAATAAGTATTAGCATTAGAGCCATAATAGCTACTAAAACTGCTTCCATAATTTACAAAGCTGGCAGTTCCAGTTCTACTCCCAAAGAAATTATTGTTTCCATCAGAACCTACTACTTGCGCCCCAACAAATGAAAGTAAAAACAATGCAATACTAAAAATTAAAAATAATTTTCTCATTCAAAATCAACCTCCAATCCAAGAGTATCAAATACTTCATAATTATACTGTAATTGCTCAAGAGAGTTAGGTGTTGCAAGTTCACTTACATCGATAACAATCTTTCCAGTTGCAATTTCCTCAGCAAGCAAGTAATAATCTTCAATTTTCCCGCCTCCCCTAAGCGCATAATCTATTCTAGTTTCAGGGATTTCAACATTAATACATTCTTCTTTTGTACTTCCAAATATTCCTGCAATTCCCCCTCTGCTAACTGTAAAGCATTCTGTCTTTCTTGTTGATGGAATAACCACATTTGAGCTTCCATAAACAAATGCTTCTATTTTGTAAAGACCTTCCTTTAATTCAACAGTTGATGAATCTGGAATAACAGCACTACTTGAAAAGTCTTCAGACACAAAATGAACAACAGCAGTAGCATTTCTTATTGTCTGTCCTCCAAGTTTAATCTCAACATCAACAGAATATTTCTTCTCTAATATTATTTCAGCAAAGCTTTCAGAGTTTGAAGAGAAAGTAATCTTCGAATCAACATATCCATCACTTGTAGCAATTAATTCTCCATTAACACATGCAGGTATTCTTCCTTCAAATACAGCACCACTAGGAGCAAAAGAAGTTTCTCCAAGACCACAAGTATTGTCAAAACATTTATATGAAATATTTGCAGCAACAGGATTCAAGTAAGAGTCATAAGTATTAACTGTAACATCATTTTCTGCAAATGAACAAATATCAACTTCCTGAGTCTCTTCAACAAACGCCCCAGTATTAGAATCTGAAACTAGATTGTTATTAATATCTACAACCATAGGGAACTGGAAATTGTCTATTCCGTCTCCTATTTGTACAAGAACAGGGAATCTCAAATCATAAATAAAGTGATAAGGAACATAACAGAATCCCATTATTCCCATTCCTTCCTGCGTTCCGACAGGTTCAGCAACCATTAAAGTCTGAGAAGCTGGAGTAACTTCTATTTTGCTGGGAAAATTCTGAGGCATATATAATATATTAACAGGTTCATCTATTCCTAAATTCTGACTGAAATAAGCGTCTCTTGAAGAATCTCCTGAGAATGATATTGTTCCCATGTTTGTACTCAATCCATTCTGAATCTCAGAAACTATATCGTCTGTCTTCCATATTTTAGGAGAGCATTGTATCTCAACACCATCAACAGGAGCGTATGATTGCAAAACATCCAAAGCATAATTCCCAAAGAACAAATTCTCTCTTTCACTATTATATATAGAAAGAGCATTAGCATACAAAGTACCAAGTTTGGTATCAATAGATATTTCATGAGTGGATTTTCTCGCAGTAGTTTCTCCAAATGAAACAGTCAAAGGAGAATCAAGAGCAACAGAAACAAAACTATCTTGAATATCGACAGAAGCTGAAGCTTCAGATTTATCTATCAAGAAGCCTTGAGAGTAAAAGTCAGAAAAATCACAATCATTAACCCTATCACCAATAAAATTTTCAAGTTCATTTTCCATATCATTCATGCTAGGTACATTCTCTATAACCAAATTATTTCCAGAAAGACCATGCCAATAAGGAATCTTGAATCCTAAAAAGTTCAAGTGGCTTGAAAAAGGATTGAAATCACTAGCATAAGATAATTCTCCTATGTCAATTCTTCCGCCTTGAGATTGCATTAATTTAACACCATTAGAAACTTCCTGTGAAACACATTCAGTATAACGAGAATAAACAGGTTGAAGAGAAGCAGGGATATTATCCTCAAATAAACTTCCTCTGAATGCAATAAATAAACCAATAACTGCAACAACAATCAAGGCAACAATCACAAATCCTGTAACTTGTCCTATTCTATTTGTCATTTTTTATCTCCCCTATTGACTTTATCTTTAACAAGTTCCATCAAAGCACTATTAATATCCTTATCTATACTTTCCTTAAACTTCTCCCACAATTTCTCATCCTCAATTAATAAAAGATACTTTTTCAAACTAAATCACCTAAATAAATCAAATAAATGATATATATAAATATTAGTAACTTAATGACTAACTTACTTAGTAAGTAAAATTAAATTGCCTGAGCAAATGGCCTCGCCAAGAATCGAACTTGGGCATCATCCACGTCAAAGATACAGTCTACCATTAGCTTACGAGGCCGTTTTAAATGGGAAGAGAATATCCCTATAAAAAGGTTTTTGATAATAATCTACAACATCGTTTCGATAAAGAGTATTATTGTTATTAAAACGTTCAATATATCTAACAATATGTCTTAAATTAGAACTGCCAATTTTATTAAAGTATTCTTTTATTTTATCTGATTTATTAGTTCCAATACACTTATCCCTTTCAGAAAAGAATACAAAGCATTTTAAACAAAAAACATATGAAGAAACAATGACTCAAAGAAAATCAGAACACAAAATAAATCCCTTAATTCTAAACAGATGGTCTCCTAGATCAATGAGTGGAGAAGAAATATCAGATAGCGAACTGATGTCTCTCTTTGAAGCAGCAAGATGGGCACCTTCGTCATACAACTCACAACCATGGAGATTTATTTATGCAAAAAGAAATACTGAAGACTGGGATAATTTATTCAATTTAATGGATGATTTCAACAAATCTTGGGCTAAAAATGCAGCTGTTTTAATGGTTGTAATATCAAGAAAAAACTTTGAGCACAACGAAAAACCATCAAGAACCCATAGTTTTACCGCAGGTTCAGCTTGGCAAAACTTAGCTCTCGAAGCAAGTTCTAGAAATCTAGTTGCTCATGGTATGCAAGGTTTTGACTATGATAAAGCAAGAAAAGACTTAGATATCCCAAATGATTACGAAGTAGAAGCAATGATTGCAGTAGGAAAAAAAGGAAAAATAGAAGATTTACCAGAAAACCTTCAAAAAATGGAATCTCCAAGTGAAAGAAAACCTCTAAAAGATATCATCATGGTCGGAAAATTTAGAAAAGAATAAAACAAAACCTTTTAAACAAAAAAACATTAGTAAATGTATGTTTGGGAAGAAAAAGCCTGGTGAAAAAGATCATAAATTCTGCCCTGTATGTGGTACAAGACTTCACCTCACAGATACATTTTGTGTAAAATGCGGGTATTCATTTGCAGTAAGAGCTGAAAAAACAAAGAAAAAAAGAAAAAGAAATATTATGATAGTGTTAATCCTCATAATAATAGCTTACTTTGGATTAAGATATGCAAATGGACAAACTCTTTTACCTAACTCTTTTGCGGACGCATTAAGAACTATTTTACCAATATAATTAATTCTTTTTCAATTAGCAACGTTTAAAAAGCACTATTTCTGAAGATTAAAAGCATTAACCCTCAAGTCCAGTGAGCCGATAAGAGGTTAGCTAAATAATCTGCTCACTTTAACATGAAGTTACCAGAAAAAACAAATAGATTTTGTCCGTATTGCAAGAAGCAAACATCTCAAAAAGTTAGCGTAGCGAAGCAAAAATCACGTTCATCTGCTCACCCATTATCGAGAGGTTCAACAGCAAGAATACAAGCAAGAGGGTTAAAAGTAGGACCAGGTAACCAAGGAAGATACTCAAAACCAGCAATCAAATCATGGAAGAGAAAGACAAAACAAACAAAAAGATTACCAGTTCTATACACATGCACAGTATGTAACAAATCTAAAGGCACAAAGAAAGCCTTAAGAGTATCACGTATTCAAATAGGGGAGAAAATAGCTAAATAAAATGGCAGAAGCAGTACAAGCAAAAAAAATAGTAAAGAAGAAATTCTTTGAAGTACCAGTTCCACTTACATCGACAAAGGTAAAGTTGTATGCAATAAGTCCTGAAGAAATAGATAACAAAATAGTAACTTTAGATATGACAAAAACTCTAAAGGGAAAGAACTTAGAATTAAAAGCAAAAGTATCAAGTAAAGAAGGAAAAATTGAATCTGAATTAATTAGCATGGTTCTAATTCCTAGTTATATTAGAAGAACAATGAGGCGTGGAATAGATTACGTTGAAGACTCATTCAAAACATCATGTAAAGATTCAGAACTTTTGATAAAGCCATTTATGATTACAAGAAATCACGTTTCAAGAGCAGTTAGAAGAGAAATAAGAAACACTGCAAGAAAATTCATAGAAAGTCATGCAAGAATAAAGAGTTCAAGAGAATTATTTTCAGAAGTAATGATTAATAAGCTTCAGAAAGCTGTTTCTCTTAAAGTAAAAAAAGTTTACCCCTTAGCATTCTGTGAAATACGCTGGATAGAGATAGTTGGTCCTGCAAAGAGATTCCAATCAGCAGAAACAGTAGAATCTTCATCAAAAGAAGATGTTCAATAAAACAAAAGTTTTTAACCACCCATTTTCTTCAAGTTTTACGCCTCTGTAGCTCAATGGTAGAGCATTAGTTTTGTACGGAAGACCCAAATGAACTAAGGGTTGGGGGTTCAATTCCCTCCAGAGGCTTTGCAAAAGATTAAAAGTAAAATAAATATTTGATTCATATGAAATTATATCAAAGAATAATATTTCATCTTATTTTCCCAATAGTCTCTCTAATTATTGTAAGTTTATTTTATCACAATATAGGCCTAACTTCAATATTACTAGCTGTATGGTCCACGATAGCATTAGTTTTCTGGAAATCAAAAACTACACTAATAATATTTATCTTTTCAGGATTATTTGGGGCAACTCTAGAAATAATAGCAATAAAATTTGGAGCTTGGAATTATACAAATAGTAATTTCCAAGGAATCCCTACATGGCTATTCATACTATGGGGTGAGACAGGAGCTTATTTTCATCAGTTAGGTTTAGATGTGTCTAAGATACTTAAAACAAAATGAAGAAGCTAGTAAGAGATAATATACCTCAAATAATAAAAAGCAAAGAAGAAAATCCCAAATTTTATATTGCAGATAATAAAGAATATTGGTCATCTCTAAAAGACAAACTAAAAGAAGAAACAAATGAATTCATTAAGTCAGAATCAAAAGAAGAATTTGCAGATATATTAGAAGTAATAGATGCAATAGGCAAGTTCAAGAAATTTAACAAAAAAGAGATATTAGAAATAAAAAATAAGAAAGCAAAATTAAGGGGTAAATTCAACAAAAGATTTATCCTGGAGCAATAATATCGCAAAACTCTGGTGAGTTTTACTCCACTCTAAAGGTTGTAGATTTCAAAGAGTATTAATTAGATTTGGGTACGTGTAAACAAATATTTATGATTTTTGTCTTTTGAAATTAAGTTAAATACAGCACAAAGAAATATAAAAAGCTATACTTTTACTGCTTTAGAGTTCCCTATTAAAATATCAGCTATCTTTTTATCAAGAGAAGTATTTTGCCCCTTAACAAATGGCCCGACAAAATCTCCATTCATGCTTACAAAAGACTCAACATCTTCAGTAATTAATAAGTTAATAATATCTTTCTCTACATGCCCATTAAGTAGAAGCATAGAAATCAATTTATCAGTCTGTTCAACAGACCTTATTAAAATATCAAATAAATCCTTTTCAAAAGAAAGCATATTCTCAAAATCCTTCTTCATTATTATAGTCTCATTTGCAACAAAAACAAGATTGAGAAGCTTCCTCTTTCTGCGAAGCATAAGCTCTTTGAATATAACCATTGAATTCTCATATTGCTTCTTATCCCTTATTATCTCGTCAGCAAAAAAGTCTCCGCTGTTAGTTATCGCCTTCTTATTATTGTGAATAAACTCTGAAAAGTCTCTCATGAAATCGTTAGGCAACTTCTGTAAACCTTCGTTAGTTTTCTCACGGCGCAGAATCTCATACAAATCTTCATATTTCATCATAAGAAAAACCATCATTAGTATTTTATAAAGATATAGCTAATTCTTTTTATAATTAGTAAGAATTAGATATTAGATAATCTTCAGATTAGCGCTATAGCTAATTCTTTTTATAATTAGTAAGTTATCTTAACAAAGTCTTTGAAAGTAATTGTCTTCCATTAATTGCTCTTTGTTTAATAGAGTATTTCTCTGCAAACCGGTTCTTACTCTCTTTTATAGAATTAAAGTCAAAAAATAAAGCTGGAACAGGGTCTGAAGTATGAGCCATTTTCCTGCATGATGTAGTATGATCTGCAGTAACTACCATTTTAAAGTCTAAATCACCTTTTCTAATATTACCAAAAAACTCTCGATCAATCATCTCAATAAATTTGACTTTCTGTAATGGTTTATTATCATGTCCTGGTAAATCTGTCTCCTTAAAATGAATGTAAAAATAATCTACAATATCTCTTTGAGATTCAATCATTTTAATAGAAGATTTTATAGCATTGCTTAAAACTTGCTCAGCATGACTGTAAAAATCCTCATCAGACATAATCATCTTTCCAAAAGAAGAAACCCTCATCCCCAACACTTTTGAAACACCTATCTCTAAAGGCATATATCCAAAACCCATCCATAAACCTGGAAGTTTACGACTCTTAACAGGTCCAATCCCGGGATCTCTACAAAGGAGAAAGTTAGCTGGTAAAAAACCTTTTTTCCTTCTGTTAGCATTTACGACACTATTTTCAAGTATAACATAACTCTTACGAACAAAAGTATTAATCAAATCAGCAGTTACAATACTCTTTCTCGAATCATCAGTAGATTCAGAAAAAGAAACGGTATTTTGAGCAGATTCAACAGATAACCCTCCTTCATAAGATGGATCTACATTAGTAATTTTATCAGAAAAAGCTCCTCTAAATATTAAAACTCCTCTATGCCCTATAGTATTAATAAGTTCAAATTTGAAAGGTAGCTTAAGCTTGGAATTAACCTCATTAGAAAGTTCAACAGCTTCCCCATCGGTTAAAGTTCTTCCTGCCCTTCTGTCCATTAATTTCATACTGTTCAAATTATCAATAGTAGAAAAGTTCACTCTTAATGCTAAATCCCCATCATTCAAGTGAATACCAGCCCCAACAGCTTCTAGAATGCCCCTAGAATAATCCCTAAAATCAGCTCCAAAAAGAGAAATAAGTCCACTAGATGATTGAGGAGCAATTCCCTCTGCTATAGGAAAACAATTGTAAAGCTCTCCATTCGAAGCAAAAAAGTCAAGATTTGGAGTCTTGGCATATTCCAGGGGAGTCTTATTATTAAGTTTTATTAGAGGTTCATCAGCAACACCATCAATCACAACAAAAATACCTTTCATATAATTAGCATATGTAAAAAACTTATAAACCTTCTCCGCACTAAATTATTATGTTTAAGTTACTAAAAGACAAACTAAAGTCATTTTTCGGAAAGTCTGAAAAAACGGAAGATAAACCGAAAAAAGCTAAAGAAAAGAAAGTAAAAGTTGTAAAAAATGTCTCAAAATCTAAAAAATCAGATAAAACTAGAAAAGTTGAACAAAAAATAGAAGAAGTACCCATAGAAAAATTAGAAAAAGAAGTAGCTGAAAACGAAATAGAAGCAGAAATCAAAGAAGAAAAGAAAGGTGGATTCTTTTCAAATATATTAGGTAAATTTACAACATCAAAAATAACTAAAGAACAAGTAGAACAAATATTTGAAGAGCTAGAAATAATACTTGTAGAAAACAATGTAGCACTAGAAGTGGTTGATAAAATAAAGGAAAGTCTCGTATCAAGTCTAGTTGGCCAGGAATCTAAAAGCAAAGAAATAAAAGAAAAAGTAATAAATTCAATTAAAGAAGCAATAAGCAATGTTTTAATTGATTCTCCAGATCTCATAAATGAAATAAAAAATCATCAAGGAACCTACACTATCCTCTTCTTTGGGATTAACGGAACAGGAAAAACAACAAGCATAGCGAAACTAGCAAATCTTCTGAAAAAAAATAATATATCTTGCGTTCTAGCAGCGGCAGACACATTTAGAGCAGCAGCAATAGAACAGCTAGAAATTCACTCAAATAAAGTAGGAGTTCCAATAATAAAAAGCCAATACAATGCAGATCCAACATCAGTAGCATTCGATGCAAAAGCCTATGCAGAAAAACACAAAATCAAATGTCTATTGATAGATACTGCTGGAAGAATGTATACAAAAGAAAATCTAATAAAACAAATGGAAAAACTAATTAGAGTAATAAGACCAGATAAAAAAATATTTGTAGGAGAATCAACAGCAGGAAACGATATCATTGATCAGATAAAGACTTTTAACGAAGCTTTGGGAATAGATGGAATAATTTTAAGCAAAGCAGATATAGATGAAAAAGGTGGAACAGCATTATCTGTTTCTTACATTACTAACAAACCAATTTATTTCCTAGGCATAGGTCAAAAATACGACGATCTAAAAGAGTTCAAAAAAGAAGACATAATCAAAAGTTTAGGCTTCAATTAAAAAAGATAAAACACTATCTATATCCTATTATTTCAGCGCCAGCGTCATAATATCCATCTATCCTAGTAGGTAGATTAACAATTAAACGTCTATCATTAGTAATTGGAAACCACATATTCTCTGAATTAGAAACTGCTGCGGCGTTGTCGTTATTAACAACTAAAAACTTTTGATAATGACCTTCAGGGGTAGTTATTGCATAATGAATAATTCCAGTACTACTTCCTCGAGATCCTCTTGAAGCCCACACATAAACAAGAATTTCTTTAGCACCAGATGGAACAATAGAAGTCCCATAAGAATGGGCAACAGTTTGAGGATTATGAACTCCAGATACATCGGGGAAAGAAAGAGCAGGAAGAGGTTGACTAACTGCAGTCCATCCTCTATCTGATTTATCCAATTCCAGATTAGTAATTAAGCTATTCACGCCATCGCTCCAATCAGTTAAACTCTGACCAACGTTAGTAAGTTGTATCTCTCCATCAGAATGACCCATGTTCTGAGGATTATTTCCTCCATAAGCAATAACAATTCCCACCAAAACAATCACTCCTATAACAGCAAATAAATATCTTTTTTTTATCTGAATTTTTAGTTCCATCAAACACCTAGTAAAATAAAACAAGGTCAATTAATAAAGATATCGTATCCTCTAATAAAAGAATGTAGTTTGTATGAATTATATAGATTAATAAAATTTATTTTCTAAGTCTTTAAAATTGCCATTCTTTTAAAAGAGCTTAAAATTGAAATAAATGCAGCAGCAATTCCTGAAACAAGAATTACAAAAACCATCCAAAAGATAATCTTTATCTCAGACTCTTTCTCTTCATTTAAAGGTTGCAAAAGTGGACTCTCTTCTTCAGATAAATAAACATAAAGCAAATTTGAAGCCAGCTTATTATTTACCAAATTAGTCTCAAAATAAAGTTCTATATCATCTCCTTCAAAAGCTTCATCAAATAAATAAGAAAGATCCTCTCCTATTGTCCAATCAATAGTAACCCTATCTCTTAAAAATTCTCCGGATAAAATCGTAGCATGATCATTAAAAAATAAATCATCTTCATAGACCTCAAAATCTATATCCTCTCCATCGCATCCCTCTCCATCAATATATATAGAAACAGTCTTTCCAATTCTAGCAACAGTATGACTTGAAGAAATATCTATTATTTGACAGCCGATGGAATCAGGGCTCAAAGAGATACCAGTCGAAGATTTAGAAGATTTAAATGACTCTGCAGGCTGCTCAAATTGAGTATCTGAAAATATCTGTTTTCCAGTTATCTGAAGAAAGATTTTATCATGTAAAAAAAGAGTAAAAGATAATGCAAAAATAGAAAAAACAACAACACCAATCAACACACTTTTTTTCATAATTTATAAAAGTTAATTTAGTTTATAAGAGTTCTTAAAAACACAGATTTATTAACCTAATATAAGCTCGCATTCACATGCTGGATAAACTATCAAACGCAATAAAAAAAGCAACAGACAAGATAGCAAACGCTATGTTTCTTGATAAAAATCTAGTTGACCAGATAATAAAAGAGTTGCAACGTTCACTAATAGAAGCAGATGTCAATATCCAATTAGTTCTAGAAATAACAAATAAAATAAAAAAATCAGCTCTAGATGAAAGACTAAAAGGAGTAGAAAAGAAAGAACATATAATCAAGCTTCTTCACGATGAATTGAGAGCAATTCTTGGAGAGAAAAAAGAACTCAAAATAAACAATAAAGAACAAAGTAGATTTATGATGCTTGGTCTTTATGGTGCAGGTAAAACTACTACAATATCAAAACTAGCACTATATTATTCAAAGAGAGGAAGCAAAGTATGTGCAATAGGTCTTGACATTCACAGACCAGCAGCTTCAACCCAATTAAAACAATTATGCGAAAAACTAAACATAGCTTGTTTCATTAATCCAGATGAGAAGAATCCAAGTAAAATATGGAAACAATTTGAAAAAGAACTAAACAAATATGACTTAATACTAATAGATACGGCAGGAAGAGATTCTTTAGAAGAAGACCTAATTAAAGAAATAAAATCTATAAACAAAATAGCAAAACCAACGGAAACTCTTCTAATAATACCAGCAGATATAGGTCAAACAGCAAGAAAACAAGCAATAACTTTCAAAGAAGCTGTAGACATCACAGGAGTCATAATAACAAGAATGGACTCAACAGCTAAAGCAGGAGGAGCACTAACTTCATGTTATGAAGCAAAGGTTCCAGTAGTTTTCATAGGAACTGGTGAGAAACCTGCAGATCTTGAGCCATTCAATCCAGAAGCATTCCTTTCAAGAATGCTTGGCATGGGAGACTTAGAAGCATTAATGGAAAAAATTAGAACGGTCACAGATGAAGAGGCATTAAAGAAAGCTCAAAAAAACATAGAGCAAGGAAAACTAACACTAAGAGATGTCCAATCTCAATTAGAATCCATGGAGTCAATAGGGGGAATGGATAAAATAATGTCTATGATTCCAGGCTTTGGAAAAGTAAAAGAAAAAGTATCAAGTGAAAAACTAGAACAACAACAAGCAAAACTGAAAGGATACAAACATGCTATCAATTCAATGACTCAAGAAGAAATAGAAAACCCTGAAATCATGGAAAAAGAAACTAGCAGACTTCAAAGAATATCAAAAGGTTCTGGAGTAAGTACAACAGACATTAGAAATCTAATAAAACAATACAAAGTTCTTAAAGAAATGATTCAATCAGGCAAGGGCGGAGAAGAAGGGATAGATCAAAAGAGTCTAATGAAAATGGCAAAAAAACTAGCAAAAAGAGGAATGAAATTATAAAACCAAAGTTTTAAATATAAGTATAACTTCCAGTATAACATGGTAGAACTAAGAGTAAAACTAGGACTAAAAGGACAGGTAGTAATCCCTAAAATATTTAGAGACCACTATAAAATGTTTCCAAATCAAGAGGTAATAATAACGGAAAATGAATTTGGGTTAACAGTCAAAAAGCCACAAAGTAATGTTTCAGAATATTTTAAGGAGCAAGCAAGCAAAGTCTCTAAAAAAGGATCCCATTACAATAAAAAAGAGTTCTATGAACAGTATGAAAAACGTCTAAAAAGAGCAGGACTGTAAAATGGAAGAAGTTTATTTAGACTCTAATCTTCTTATTTATGGTATATTAAATGAAGATCGAATAGGAGATTTAGCTAGAAAATTTATCAAAGAAGTAGAAATTGGGAAATATAATGCTAATATATCTGCTTTAACTATTGATGAATTCATTTGGAAAGTGCAGAAAGTATTAGGTAGAGAAACAGCAGTAGAATCAGCTAAAAGAATAATAAACATGGAAAATGTTAGAATATTAGAAATAAATTCAGAAGTTTTAACAAATATGCTAAAATTGTATAAAGACAATAAATTAGATCCACGAGATTCAATTCATTTAGCAACCATGCAGATAAATAGGATTAAAACAGTTATAAGTTCTGATCCAGATTTTGATAAAATCAAAGAAATTAAAAGGATAGATTTTTCAAAAGAATTATGAAATCAATAGTAATAGGAAGAGGAGCAGAAGCAATAATTACAAAACAAAATAAAACAGTAATAAAAGATAGAATAGAAAAATCATATAGGTATCCAGACTTAGACAAAAAAATAAGAAAGCTAAGAACAAGATCTGAATCAAAAATCATGGAAAAAGCACAAAAAATAGTTAACGTGCCAAAAATAATAAGTAGCGATGAAGTAAAATCAAAGATTGAAATGGAATATATAGATGGAAAGAAACTAGCAGACCATCTTGAAAGAACAGATTATCAAAAAGTATCAGAGAAAATAGGAAAAGAGTTAGCAAAATTACACGACAACAATATCATACATGGAGATCTTACAACATCAAATCTCTTATTAAAAGACGAAGACATTTATTTTATAGACTTCGGTTTAGGATTCCATTCAAGTAGGATAGAAGACAAAGCAGTTGATCTTCATTTAATCAAGCAAGCCCTGGAAGCAAAACATCCAACAATAAATGAAGAATGCTTTAATGCATTAGTCAAGGGCTACACAAAACAATCAAAGCATGCAAAAAGAACTCTTGAGCAATTAGAAAAAGTAGAAAAACGCGGAAGATATAAAGCCCAATATTAATTATTTTCTGGGAAAGATAACTTTTTTGTTTAACGGATACAAAATACCTTCTTTAGAAATAAAATGTTTTCTTGAAACAACTTCAAATATTAAACCATCAATTATCTTCTTTTTCATAGGTCTTAAAAGTTCACGAAGTTCATCTTTACGAATGTATTGATATTTATCAATAAGATTTTGAACATAATTTGTAAAAGAGTCAATTAAATCGTAAGTATTAACACACTCAAAAGAACAAAAGTTTTTAGTTTCTCCATTAAAAATAGTTATTTCTTGTATAATGCTATTACAAGTCTTACAATTATCCACAAAATTAAATATATAATTGAGTTATAAGTATTATTGTAGTCTACCTAACCTCATAAGTTTCAAGATCAACTCTATCCATTTCAATGAGTTTCTTTTCTTCAAGATCATAAAATGAATTCTGATATGGACTTTCAGCCCAATTAAATTTGAAAGGATTTAATTGAAAAAGATAAACTATGGTTTTAATAGGTCTACCAGGATAACACATCAAAACCCACTTCTGATTATTTTCAATGAATTCATTTGGAAGCTTCACTTGATTTTTAGAAAGTAAATAAACCATTAGTGCTTCCTCTAAAAAGAAATTAACTTGATTTTCTTTCATTTCGCGACCAAAAACAGTACAATCCTCTTCAAGATATTCTTTAAATTTAGTATCTTTTTCATAAATCTTCTTTAACTTTGCAAATAAATCTTTGAAATCTTTAGTGCCCACATATAGTTGATTCCAAACCAAATAATTAAATGCATGTTGTATCTGAAAATCTAAGTGATTTTTTTCAAGTATCTTTTGCATACTATTCCTATGATTAATTATTTCATTCATAAAAGAGTTTTTCAATTCAGGTGCAGGCTCATCACTGTACATATAAAGAAAGTCAGTATAAATAAAATTTAAACCAATCAAAGGTTTACTCACTTTAGATGGAGAAAAGTTACGAATATCTTCCAAGCATTTCTCAGCACTCTGCCTATTAGCGAGTTTATTCATACTCAAGCCAAAAAGCAAAAGTCCTTTTTCAGCAGGCAACTTGTTTATATCAAAAAATTCATTCTTCTTGAAAGGTTTAGCCATAATTATACAATAAAATGCACATTTAAATAAATAGCCCCGCCCGGATTCGAACCGGGGTCTCAGGCGCCAAAGGCCTGCGAACTTGGCCAGCTATTCTACAGGGCTAATATCTATTATAATTTCAAACCACCAGCTTTAAAAACCCTACTAACAAAAAACATTCATGGCAGAAAAAGCAGACTGGACTAAAATAAAACCAGCAGAAGTTGAAAAAATCATAGTTGATCTAGCAAGGCAAGGTATTGGTCCTGAAAAGATAGGTCTAATCTTAAGAGACCAGCATGGAGTTCCTAAAGCTAAATTGTTAGGAATAAGAGTGGGAAAGATACTAGCTAAGAATAAATTAGATATAAACTCTGAAAATAAAAACATATCTCTTAAAATTGATGGTCTAAAGAAACACTCTGAAAAAAACAAACATGATTACACAGCAATGAGAAAAGCAGTTATGTATTCTGCTACAATAAATAGAAGAGCAAAGATAGCAAATCGTTAATAAGTCTAATCAAAATAAAAATGAATAAAGGAAAACTAATAAAAATAAAGTGTCCTAGGTGTGGAAATTATCAAATTACTTATGGTAGGGCTACAACTCTCGTAAAATGCATAAGATGTAACAAACTTCTTCTCAAACCCCAAGGAGGAAAGGCTAAGATAAAAGCCATAATCAAATATGTCTTCCGTTAATTTGAAAGAAGATGAAGTAGTTCTTTGCACTGTAATAAAAATAGACTCAAGTGGAGTTTTTGTAAGAATAGAAGAATACAATATTGAAGGTCACATAATCTTAGCAGAAATATCTCCTGGAAGAATAAGAAACATAAGAGAATTTGTTAGCGTAGGAAAGAAGATAGTCTGCAAAGTTCTTAGAAATAAAGATAATAATCCTGTAATGAGTTTGAGAAGAGTATCTGCTAAAGAAAGAGATACAATACTAGAACACTATAAAAAAGAAAGAATATTTGCAAGCATATTAAAATCAGTTGTTGGGGATAAGACTCAAGAATTAATAGATAAAATAAAATCAAAGGAAGATATTTCTCAAATAATAGAGAATATAAGATCAAATCCAGAATTATTAAAGAAATATTTATCTCAGAAAGAACTTGACAAATTAAAAGAAATACTAGCTCAAAAGAAAGAATCAGATAAAGAAGTTCAAAAGAAAATAAGTCTAAAATCAGATAAAGAAAATGGGATATATATAATAAAAGAAGTTATTGAAACAAAAGAAGCAGAAATATCTTATCTTGGCTCATCTAATTTCTTAATAAAGGTTAAAGGTAAGGAATACAAATCAGCAAATTCTCAACTAGATAGAGTAATAGATTCAATAAAAGAAAGGGCAAAGAAAAATCACGCTCAGCTAGAAATAAAATGAATATCAAATATTACATAGATGAAAAAGGAAATAAAGTTTACACTTTAAAAGAAAGCAATGAAACAAAAGATGCTCATTACAAATTTATAAAATTCAGAGATGCTGGAGATACCCATCACAGCAATCATTAAATAACAATCAAATTATATTCTTTAATGGAAGAATCTCAAAATAAAATAAAAGAATTCAATGATATAAGGGGTTGGTCTAGACCGAGCTCGATAAAAGATCTTCTTCTAAATATGAATGAAGAAATAGGTGAATTCTGGAACTTAATAAAATGGGTAGATGTAGAAAAACAAATAGAACTAATAAAAAACAATAAATTAACTTGTGAAGATTTCATAGGCGACATGCTCTATCTCGTTCTAAAAATATCATATTTGTGCGATGTAAACTCAAAAAAAGCAATTAATGATGTTCTAACAGAGTACGAACAAAGATTCCCAATAGATAAAGTAAAAAACAGTCACGCAAACCTAAAAGCAGGTGGCTTTGACGATAAATACAAATAAAATGGTTGTTGAATTAGAAAAATTAACAGAAGAAAGATTTGATATACTAAACTTAACATTAGAACCAGCAGGACAAGGATCTGTTAGATTACCTCAAAAAAGATGGTTTGTTTTATATTGTTGGGCATAATTCCATCTCCTCAGAAAAGATACGAAAGAGCAGTTGCTAAGTTAGCAGAGAATTTTAGAGCAAATGCAGTTTATGAGGAGTTCATAGCATGTATAACAGGCCCTGATCAACAAATTGATTTAACATTTTATAAGTTATAAAAACTAAAACAAACTTTTCTGCGTGATCTCCTTTTTAACAATCTCTATGTCTTTCTCCCATTCACTAAGTAAACTACGATTGTATATTATAGCAGCCGGATGAAACAAAGGAATTAACTTAACATTTTTACCATGCAATTCAATAATTCTAACTTTCCCATGAACTGAAGTTATTCCTGGCTGATTTTTCATTGAATCAACATCAGCCCCAGCTAAAAAGAACTTAGTAGCATAATTTCCAAGAGAACATATCACTTTAGGGCTTATTTCATTAATCTGTTTAAGCAACCAAGGAGTATGAGCTCTTATTTCATCATTTGACGGAGCTCTATTCTCTGGAGGCCTGCACTTCAATATGTTTGCAATATAAACATCATTCATGCTTAAGCCAACTTTCTCAAGCAATTTATCTAAATTCTTCCCAGCGGCACCAACAAAAGGAAATCCCTGTTCATCTTCGTTGCGACCTGGAGATTCTCCAATAAACATTATCAGAGCATTAACATTGCCTTTTCCAATAACAATATTCTTACAAAGTCCAAATATCTCAGTACTCTTGACAAGCGTAGCCTCTGGAAAATTAAACTCGGAAGATTCTTTATTACTCATAAAAAAACAACAAAAAAAGACTATTTAATAATTACTAGTTTTGAATACATCTGAAGTCCAACCATCTTTAGTAAAAAATAAACTTTCAAAATAATAATTAGATAACTATGCTCCGCCGTAACCCAATCTCATTTCACAAGGATAACGTATCTTAAAAGTACCACCCAGTCCTTGATTATCTTTAGCTTCTATCTCACACATAGCATCAGTAGGACATAAAACCGTAGTTTCGGGGCAATCATTCTTAATTATCTTAGTTACATTAGATTTACCATTATAAATTCCAAAACCTACAATAACTAAAATCAAAACAATAATTGTCAAAATCAAAGGTTAATCTAAAAATTCACAAACAAATTAGTTTCTTGCTAAATTTAGTCAATACCTCGCATCCATTCTTAGTAACTAATAAATCATCTTCAATACGAATACCATACTTTCCCTCAATATATTCTCCAGGCTCAATGGTAATAGTCATTCCTTCAGAAAGTTTAGTTTTACTATTAGTTGAGACAAAAGGGAACTCATGAACTTCTATTCCAAGTCCATGCCCCAAAGAATGAATCAGTTTCTGTTTTAAATTTTTCTCAGCCTCTATGCACAAATCTCCAATAATCTTGCCGGGTTTAACAAGACCAATAGCTCTTTCCTGCTCATTAAGTAAATCATGGTATTTCATCTCTTCTTCAATAGTAGGCTTTCCAAAGTAAAAAGTTCTAGTAATATCAGAACAGTATCCCAAATACTTAACTCCAAAATCAACAACCAAAAAACCCTTCTGCAACCCACCAGAAGGAGTATGATGTGGCACAGCAGCATTTTTACCTGAAGCAACTATTGGCTCAAAAGACTCGACACAACCAAGTTTTCTAGTTTCATAAACCAAAAAAGCAGCTACTTCTTCTTCAGTTTTAAATTTACTGAAATTATCAACAAATTGGTTAAGTATTTTATCTGTTATTTTACAAGCTTCCCTCATCTTCTTTATCTCATCTTTATCTTTAACAGCTCTCAATTCATCCATAAAAACACTAATATCAAAAAATTCACAATCAAACCTTTCCTTTAACATATTGAAATCAGTAACAGAAATATTTACAAAATCAACCCCTACTTTTTTAGTATTAATCCCAAGTTCAGCAAGAGATTCAGATAATTTTTTCCCTGAAGAAACAATAACACCATTAACAGTTTTAGCTTCGCTTAAATCACGATTAGGCACATGCAATACAGCCTTTCCTTGAGAGGGAATAACAAGAAACCCTGCTCCTTTGTATCTAGTAAAATAAAACAAGTTAGGATTAGTTTTCTCATTAGTCATGAATATAGCACAATCAAATCCCATTTTAATCAACTCTTCCTGCAATGTCTTCATTTTCTAAAGTTATTCAACCCACTTGTAAGTTGGAGCACCTAGAGCAATAGTTTCATCTACATCTTTTCTATCTAGCTCTCTTACTAATGGATCATCTGGATGCATTCCCTTGACACTATAATAAACTCTGCTAAATAAGTAAAGAATTCTTTCATATTTATTAACTGCATCTTCATATTGTTCCCATACTCCACCATGTTCTTCAACATGTTCTTGAACCCAAAGACATAAATCATTCCTTAAGTTATCTAAACGCTTTAATAATTTTAATCTATCCACCAAATTCTATTTCTTGAGAATATTTAAAACTTATCTTATCAAAACAACAAAGTTTAAAATCCCTCCCCTCAAAACTAAGATATGATAGAAAAAACACTAATCCTCTTAAAGCACGATGCAGTGTATCGCGGATTAGTAGGCAGAATAATTACAAGATTCGAAGATATAGGTCTAAAAATAACAGCAGTAAAAATGATTCTTCCTGATGAAAAACTAGCACAAAATCACTATTTCTTAGATGAAGAATGGGCCAAAGCAGTATATGATAAAACAAAATTAAGCTATGAAAAAGATGGAAAAATATTCCCTTACAAAGACCACATGGAATTTGGTAAACAAATCCAATCATGGAATATAAACTTCTTAAGAGAAGGTCCTATAATTGCAATGGTTCTTGAGGGTCCACATGCAATAGAAATAGTAAGAAAAATAGTCGGCTCAACAGAACCTAAATCATCTCCTCCAGGAACAATAAGAGGAGACTATGCAATGATGGAATCCTATGCGATTGCAGATGTAAAAAACAGAGTTCTAAGAAATCTTATACACGCAAGCGATTCAACAAAAAGTGCAGATAGAGAAATTGCCTTATGGTTCACTCAAAAAGAAATTCTTTCATACAAAAAAGACCTAGACAAACATTTCTAAGAATAGATTGAAATTACAACTAATCAAACTTAGAATAAAATTTTTCTAAAATTTTACCTATTTTCTTATCTTCCCCTACTTTAATATTATTCTCCTTATAGATTTGAATCATTTTTTCGATTGATTTTTTCTCATTCTCTAATAGTTCATCTAACTTTTCTTTAGAAATTTCCAGTTTAACCCCTTCAAAATAAATAGAATAATCTTTTCCATAAATAAATTCAAAGAAGAATTTTGATTTTTCAATATGTAAATCTGTAGTTATCACCAATATTTTTCTCCACTTATTAGCAAGAACTATTTGTTTTGTGAAATAAGCATTTCCTTGAGTGTCTCTTGACTCTTTTTCTAAAAGAATATCTTTGCTAGAAACCATTTTTTGGACAGCATAATTTTTCATTAATTCCGCTTCAGAAAGTCCTTCATTTTTCCTAACTTTTAGAGAATATCCACCAGAGAATAAAAGCTTAGTTTTTGTTTTAAAGTAAAATTCTATTGCTCTATCAAGCCTACTCTTTGCAATTTCCGAAAGAAAACCTTTATTGGATTCGTGCCCTAAAACAATGATTATATCATAATCCATAAAGTAACATAAATTTAGAAAGTTATATAATTATTGGAACCTCAATTCCGAGCAACGCCATCAAGAACATTTATACAATACAATAAATGGTAAGACTTAAATACTAGTAATACTGTAATACTTCATGGAAGTAAAAACAATAAAGGGAATAAGCGACGATAAATGGATGAAGCTTAAAATCTTAGCAGCTAAAAATAAAGTTGCAATGGGAAAACTAGTTGAAAACATGATCGATAATTATGAAAAGCAAAATGATGATTTTTGGAATGAAATTTTAAGTGGAGAAAAGA
>ERZ1292625.1163-Hain-H41-01um-R1-1163-length-33535-cov-5_pt2 | contig 27482 bp, 24 predicted proteins | sample MGYA00564400_ERZ1292625 | MGnify/ENA primary metagenome ERZ1292625 (study PRJEB36523, sample SAMEA6512639) | groundwater metagenome | collected 2019-01-08 | study: AquaDiva: Metagenomics assemblies of 32 groundwater samples | reverse complement strand
TCTTTGAACAGCCTTTTCTACTTATCGAAGCTTTTGATGTGGTCTATTCTACTATTTCTCAGTATGAGAAAATAAAGATGGATAGTTTAAGTAAAAAAGGAAAATCTATTGGCTTGTGCAGGCGTACGGCAATTATTAGTCTATGAGCATAAAGTCACAGGTACTGGACAAGTTATAGCTTCAAATGAAGCTGTTAGAAGGTCTATATTTGGATTAAATAGTGCTACAGATGGATTAAATAGAAAATTTCTTGAGAGTGGTCAACGAGTTGATTTTTTACGATTAAGATTATCTGGTTTTAGAGAAGATATTTCATTATTACGAAATAACTTACTCTTATTTGTATTTGCTACGGGTGGTATGGTACAGATACTTAATAAAGCAGTGGAGGCATCTACTAAATTTCAAACAGCTTTAGCAGGCTTGTCAACAATAGCTTTTAATACAGGTAATCGTATGGATGATGTTAGACAAGCAGCCTTACGATTAACCGATGATGGTTTATTATCTATTGCAGGTGCAGCAGAAGGATTAAGAAATCTACTTGCTACAGGTTTAAATTTAAAGCAAGCTATAGATTTAATGAATGTATTTAAAGATGCCGCTTCATTTAATAGACAAGGTGTTTTAGATTTTGAAGAAGCTATTATAAGAGCTACAGCGGGTGTTAAGATGCAACAAGCCAAATTGATTGACGACGTAGGTATTAGAACCCGTGTTGGTCAAATGCTTGAAAAACAAGGTTTTCAATTAGAAGATTTAACTAATGAAACTACTAAGGCTGCAGCTGTACAAGCTTTATATTTAGGCTTAATGAAGGAAGGTCAATTCTTTATAGGTGATGCTGCGAAATTAACAGAAACTTATGCAGGTACACAAGCTAGATTAACTACACAACTACTTAGAACTTCTGCTGCTTTTGGTGATGTTTTAACAGGCACAAGAGAATCTCCAGGCATTTTTTCTTCTTCATCTCAAAGTTTAGCAGATTATTTAAAGAAATTAGAAGATTGGATAAGAGCTAATAAAGAATTAATTGGGCAGAAGATAAAGAATTATTTCGAGACTTTTATGTCTGCTGTAGAAAAACTTATGTTAGTTTTTAAAGCTCTTTGGACTGTACTTGAACCAATTGTAAATTTCTTTGGTAAAGGGTGGGTTGGACCTTTAGCAATAGCTGGTTTTGCTTTAGTTAAATTTGGAACAAGACTTGTTCATGTTCAACAAAAATTGAGAGAGTTTGCTGGAACTTTTGGTAGTACAGAAGGTTTAAAGTATGAGTGGTCTAAGTTAAAATTAGGTAAAGATTTAGAAAAAGTGACAGCATCTTTTGTAACTCTTCGTAATACAGGTGTTAATGAGATGAAAAATCTTTTAACTGGATTAATACCTTCACTTAAAAGTATTGAAGATTTGATGAATCGTCCTCGTTTAGGAAAATCTTTAAGAAATCAATTTGGAGATTTTTCTAGTTATAAACAATCATTAAAAGCAGATTTATTGTCTGTTCAAAATTTAATGAAAGATGCTAACATCAATAATGTTAAGGAAATAGAAAGAGCTTTTGTTGGAATTTCTACACGCTACCGAATTCCAGTACAAGATTTACAGAAACATTTAAAAGATACTTCTTCATCTATATCTTTCTTAACTAATAAAGTACGCCTTTTAAATACAAGCGGAGGTGCTATGTTATCTGGGTTCTTTTCTTCCATTGCTGCGGGAGCAAGAAAAGCAGGTCAAGCTTTCAAATTATTAATTGCTGATATTTGGCCTTTACTAGCTTTAGAGGTAGCTGTTGGTGGTATAATGTGGTTTTTTAATCGGCAACAAGAAGATGCTGAGAAATTAGCTGCCTTACAAGATAGAATTAAAAATCAAAATGCAGAAAGATTAAAACAAGATAAAGAAGGTATTGAAGATAAGCTAGCTGAACTAAATAAGCTTCAAAATTTATTAGAAGAATATCAAAATCTTAGCAATTTATTGGGTAAAACTTCTACTGATTATGATAGACTTTCTACAATACAAAAAGAAGCTTCTACTGTGGCAGAAAAATATGGTGTCACTATTAATTTAGTAGCAGATTCACAAAATACTTTAACAGATGCTATTAATAAAACCTCCACAGCTACTGAAAAGATGAAGAAGTCTTTAACAACTTTTAATCTTAATCAATTAAACACGACGTTAAAATCTAATCAAGCTTTATTAATTTCTCAATTTAAAACAATGGATAAAGGAGACTTTAAATCAGCCTTTGAAGATATATTTAAAGGTTACACAACACAAGACATAGGAAGTAAAAGAGGTCACGAATTTTTTAGAGAATTATTTCCTTCTCTTAAAGATGTATCTTCTATGAAAGGAAAATTTCTTAAAGACGGTAAGTTTGAAGAATATTTCGATGTAGTTAGTTCTAAGCCTTTTAAAGAACAAGTAGATATAATAGAAAAATTAAATTCTATGTTATCTGACCAGCTTGATTTTCTTGAAAAATATAGAAAAGAAGGTGTCTTTAGTTCTGTAGAACAAGTGGATGCACTAGATAAAGAAATAGATAAATTTACTGAATTAAAAAATTTGTTTGGTGGAGATATTTATAATAATGTTAAGAAATTACGAGAGCAAATAGAAAAATTATTAAATCCGGAGGTTCCAGATGATATTACACCTATTGTAAGAGGTATGTCAGTAGCTATAAAAGGCTTGAAAGCTGATATAGACGCCATGTTATTAGAATCTACAGCTTTTGGTAAATACTCTACTTCTATAACAAAGATGCAGAATGAGTATATTAAACGAAAAAATGAGATTGAACAAAAAGCTCATAAAGAATCCAACGAGCAACAACCTTATGCTAAAGAAATCTTAAATAATTTAGAAGTTTGGAAGAATCTTGAAACTGAAAAAATTAATCGAGAATATATTCGTCCTTACGTAGAAATGCTTTCTACTTTTGGAGAAGGTATTAATACAGAGCTTAGTATTATAGAATTATATTCAAAAGGTTTGATAAATACAGTTAAAACTTTAAATACACTTGAAGTTCCTACAAATTTAAAGGTATTAAAAGAATTAACTGAAATTGAAAAGTTAGCTAAAAAAGGAACCTTAGAATTAGCTGTTGACCGCTTTGGTATGAGTCAGCATCAGCAAAAATTACTCGATGCTGAACTTAAAACAAGAAAAGAACTTTATGATGCAGATACTAGAATAGCTGATGCGCAAACTGCTATGGATGTGGCATTAGGAAATAAAGCTCCTATTATGACACAAGAGCAAAAGATTCTTACCGCTGAAGCTTTCTTAAAAGGGCAGAAAGATATAAAAACCATATTAGAAGAAATAGGAATTTTAGAAAAAGAACAAATAATAAGAGCAGAAGAATATAGAGTTAAAGTAGAAAAACTTCAATCTTCTTATAATATTACAAAAGAAGAAAATAGTATAAAGAATAAAATTAAGTTATTAACAGTGTCTAAAGATGCTCAAGATTTATATAATGCTTCTTTAGAAGAAAAAGATGCTTTAGATGAATTAAATCAAAAACAGCAAGCATTATGGCTAGATATAGATAAAAATTTAACTGAAAACGAATACGAAAGAGTAGAAACATTATTAGCTGAAAATGAATCTTTATACATAAAAATAGACCTTTGGAAACAATATTTTAAAATGCTTGCACCTCTAACAGCAGCGGAAAAAGCTTTAAATATTGAAATAGCCAAACGAAATCTAGCTACACATGAAGCAACTACAAGAACAGGAATTTCTGGGGCTGCTATGGATATTCTTAGTGGTGGACAAACAGTTGGGTTAGATATTGCAAGTATTTATAAGAGTTATTCTACAAAAGCTAATATTCAAGCTGAAATAGATGCTTATAAAAATAAAGGTCTTGACTTTGATAAATTGGTAGCAGATGGTGATGAAGCAGCTGTAAAATTAAAAGATTCTCAAATATCTGCGGCAGAAGCTACAGCTGATGCTTGGGAAAATGCTTTCTCTAAAATTGCTGGTTTATTAACAAGCACTTATGACTTGTTTGGATTAAAAGAATTTGAACGCTCTGTCTCAGCTAGAGAAAATCTCAAAACTGAGTTATTCTTATTGGAAGATTCATTTAAACATAGAGAAATTTCTGCTAAGGAGTTCTCAATACAGCGAGATTTACTAAATAAGAAAGCTGCTATTGAAGAAGTTAAAATGTCTAAACTTCGTAGAGCAGAAGAAGAGATAACTTTTGGTAAAATTTTAGAAGGTTTAGCTATTGAATTTGCTGTAAAAGCTTTAGGTGCTTTAGCTTCTGGTAATTTTGCTAGTGCTGCTTTGTATGCTGCAGGTGCAACATTAGCAGGCTCACAAGGAGTTGCTTTACAGAAATCTGGTTTAGAAGCTCGAGCAAAAGCAGAAGCTGAATATAATCGAGATATTCAATTAGCTGATAGAGATGCTCAACGAAAACTTGGTAATTCAGGCTCTGGTGGAAGTGGTGCATCTTCAAATAATGGTAGAAGCATAAGTGGTTCAATTACTGCTCAAGAATTAAAAATAACAATAGCACCGAGCATTACTATTCAAGGTGAGTATATCAATATATCTAATACAGGTATTGAAGAAGCTTCTCGTATATTAGGAGATGGCATGGTAAATCGTATTCAAGAAGCTATTGACAATAAAGAGCTGAACTTAGTTAATGCAGTCAATTGAACTACATATTAGAAAGTAACTTTTAATGAGTATGCTAGTATCAACCTTGAATTATTATGGTATGGTGAATATCAAAGTATCAACTGAAATTTATGTAAAAGGTGTGAAATGGGTCTAATAAGTGCATATATAGCATGGTACACGACTACTTTTAATTATAGTACTCCTCAACCAGCAGATATTGACGACCCAACCTTTCATAGATTATGGCAGCTTGGTGTTAATGTACCTATACCTAATTTTCATTTTACTTACCCTAAAAAAATAGTAAAGACTGTATTTAAGAATATCACTGCTAGTAGTTCTACTAATTTTGCTATTCAATTTGATAGTGCTTTAGAAAGAGATAAATTTAAGAATTTAATTGTTGAGAATCTTTTTGTATTAATAACGAATAATAGTACAAAAGTAGGAGAGATACAACAATTAGCAGGTACTTATGCTAATGATGCTACGAATTATGGTTTAGATATAGATATAAAAACAGCTGACGATTTTGTTAATAGCTATACAGGTGGTTCTACAACAGTCGAATTCTATACTCCTCAAATAGCAGAATCTTGGGATGTTGACCATAACTTATTAGTACCTAAAGGATTATATAAAGGATACCCAGTAGATTTTGAAGATATAGATGGAAAACTATTTGCTCAAAGGCTTAATATAAGTGCTGGAAATTATAATGCTACTGAAAAGATATTTGAAACCTCTATACCAAATTTGCAAGAGTTTGTTCCTACTATTGCACCCAATTTAAACGATATTTATTATAGAGTTGGGCTGAGATATTATTTAAAATTTTCGAGTAATCCCACACTCGTTACAGAATCTAAAGTGGGTGCAGTAACCGTAAAATTACCTGGCTGTGCTACAACTCGTAAAATGTTGCTTAATTATGCCACTGGGTTAGCAGATAGATATTATTTATTTAATTCTAGTGCTTTTACTGATTGGAAAACTTATGATGAAATAAAAGCTTCTGCTTCTTATAAGAAATTACAAATATCTATGGTTAATACCCCTCTTATAATTGGAGATAGTGTAGATTTACACTTAGATGATATTTATTTAGAACATTCAGGTGGAGCTGAATTTGCTGCTGATAGTCCATTAGGTTGTTTATTAATGACTTATGCCCCTAATAGAGAAGGTTTAACAATGGGAGCTGACTTCGTAGAAGAATATAATACTTTAGCAAATGGTGATAAATACCCTAATCATCCATTTGGTAATCCTAATCGAAGTAAAAAACATAGAATATCTTGCGTGTTTGAAGATGCCCCTTTAGATATTTACCAGAAATTAAAGATACTAGAAATGTGGCAACATAATGGGTATAATTTAAACTTACATACACACTTGCCTGAGATGCCAGAAGTTTTAACAGGTCGAATGAAACTTGGGGATGCCACTAAAGGTATTTTTGATTTCAAACGAGTTTCCTTTGAGTTTTCTTTTATGGAGGTCTAATGAGATTAGTAGATTTAAAGCCTAGTTTTTTAATCCATGTAGATGAATTATTATATAAACGAACTGATAATTTCTTTGAAGCAGATGGGCTTACTTTCTTGTGTCCAAAATGTTTTATTAAAAATAATGGAGAAATAGGTACTCATAGCATGATTTGTTGGACACCTAAAATATCTCAAACAACTTCTCCTAATCCAGGCAGGTGGAATTTTGAAGGTACTTCTTATGAAGATTTATCATTGATTGCAGGTTCTTCTAGCATCGCTATAACAGGTGGATGTCAAGCTCATTTCTTTATTAAGAAAGGTGAGGTTATTTTAGTCTAATGACTATTCAAGAATATCTAAATGAAGTAGTAACGCAGAATATTGCTATTGGATTAGTAAAGAAAATCTATATAATAGATAAAGATGGTAAAAGAGTAGATTTTTCTGATTGGCAGAATGTAAACGGAACAAACAGGCTTATTGATTACGGTGTTGTAGAAACTGTTATTGAGAAAGGTTTTGCTCATTTTTATAATAAGACAGGTGATATAACATTAAGAAATAATGATAGATTTTTTGATAAGCCTTTCTCTGCTACATTAAAAGATGTTCATGGTGATACAGCTACATTTCTTAAAGACTCAAATAATATTATTAATATCTTTAAAAAGCCAGGAAGTGTAAGTGGTTCTGAGATAAACAGTAGATATACTTATATAGAAATATGGATTGATGTAGAAATATTAGGAAAAATTTATCCTCAACGCTTAGCAACTGTTTTATTATCTAAATTAATAACAGATACAACAGATGCCGCAATAATAAAAATAGATGGACTTATTGAAGTATTAAAAGATACAATAGCAGATACAGTTAAAGATGCTTCTAAAAATTGGTATCAAAACAAGCCTTATACATTTCTTATTAAAGAAGTATTAAAAAAAGCTTTTGGTATTTATGATGCTTCAAATTATGCTGTAAGTTTACCCAGCGGTTTTATTATACCTAGATTCTTAGATTTTCTTGTAGCATTTGATTCTCCCGTATATAGTTTTTTTGGTCGTCCGCCTATTCAAACTGATACGAATAGTGATGGAGAACCTGATACTTATCCTGATACAAATAAGATATGTCGAGCAATTGTTCACGATGAAACAAATGGGCTCTTATATTTAGGTATAGACAATGAATTATGGAAATTTAATTATACAACTTGGATTTTTACATTATTAGATACTTTAAATTCTACTGATTATATAGAATACTTACAGATAATAACTATAAGCAATGTAGATTACTTATTAATTAAATGTCGTGTTTCTAATGTACATGATATAATTGTTTCTGCCACAAAGTATGATTCTGATTTAAAATCTAAGACGGTCTCTACTTATATAAAAACCTTACCTACAGGTTCTGTAAGACAAATAACAGATTCTATTGTAGAGTATGATTCAGAGTTTAGTTATTTTGGTTCATTGGGTGTGTTGATGTACACGAGTAGTGGTTCTAATATTTATCCTATAAGTTTATCTAATTGGTGGGGTAAATTAGATAAAGCAAGTTTAGACTTAATGAGTATGTTTTCTGAAAGTCTTGTTTTTCAAGATTGGATTGGCACAAGTGATTTTGACATAACTAAAACAAATCTTATAGCAGTAGAAGGAAGTTGTGAAGATGGTGTTCATGGAGCTACTATCGGTAATTTTGCTTGGTGGCAAGCAGCACCTTCAAATCGAATGTTAACTCTTAATTTACCTATACCTTTTCCTCAAAAAATTTGGCTTTCAAGTATTGGAAATGTGTATGCAGCAGAGAGTGGAAAAACTCCATCTGATATGTTTTCAGTATATATAAATAGAGTAAGAGCTTTTAGAGATACTGCTTATATTGTATCTGAACAACCTGAAGGTACAGAACCAAGTTGGGCTTTATTTGAGAAAGAATCTTCAACTCACGATATTAGAAGAGAAAAAGATGCAATAGTCGAATTATCTGATGGTTTTTATTCTATAATTGCAGAAAATTATTCAGTTGAATATGCTAATAGATATAGTGTTAATTCTGCTGTTGATCCAGCTTTTTTTACAGCTGCTAATAATTATGCTCGATGTAGAAATATAAAATTTTCATTAGGTCAAAAAGGTATTAATGGATATCACAAAACTTCTGATGGATACATTTATGAGATTGTAGTTAATCCTGAAACAACAAGAGTAGGCTTAAATTACATTGAAAATTCTTTAATGTCTACTGCAACAGTTTTAACAAACATTCAACATTCTACTGAAAAAGCCGATGTACTAACTCACCCAACCTTAAAGGTTTATAGATTAAATACTTTAGATTCTACAACAGGCAGAACTGAAATGTTTTCTGTACCTAAATTATATTTTGAAGGTAGAGAATTACAACCTCTTTGTACTGCTGTAGATGCTACAAATAAAATCCTGTATTTATTTTGTATGCTTTTTGAAACTCTTGATTCGTCTATTCTTATAGATGCAACAGGAGCTGAAAGAGGAAGAGAACATGATACAGTAAAATATGCTAGATGTCTTGTATTTGAAGCACCTTTAGAGGGGTACGGAACTTATACTGCTTTTCTTAATGATGATGCGTTAAATGATAAAAGCAATACAACTTACTATATACCTGGAACAGATAAAGTTCACGCTGATGGTACAAATTTTGCAGACTTATCTAATTATCTTGTAAGATTAAAAGAAGGTGGAACAAACATGGAGCATACCTTCTATTGTACAAATCAACAAATATCTGGAGCTAAAACTTATTTTTATTATGAAGAAGCTGGAATAATAGTAAATAAAATTTTTGATATTGCAGCAGGAACACAGAATCTTTTACCTGTAGGTAATTATCGCTCTTCTGCTAATGGTGGATATCTTTATAAAATGCTAAAACGAAGAGACCACGAAAGAGATAATACTGTATGGCCAGATGGTTTTCCAGATTTAGCTATGCTTGAAGCTGTACATTATTCTACCAATAATAAGATATACTGTTCTGTATTAGCAATAAATAATATTTCTGAAAATTTTGTAGAGCCTCTTTTTTTAATTCAGCAAAAATATGCTATTTGTTCTATAGAAACAGGAAATTTTAATAACTTTGTAATAATTGCTCAATTTGATTATCAACCGAAGCATTTACAGATAAAAAATGGAAAATTATATTTCTTCTTAGAGGGTGAAGGAATAATGAGAAATATTAATTTATCTGATAATGTTTTGACAAGTCACGATGCTGCTAATCCACCTGTAAAAGATGAGCTATATAGTTTAGCTAATTTTGATATTAGAGAAACAACAACACCGATATTCTACGGTATAACTTCACCTCAAGGTAAAGATAGATATAGTTTTAAAATACCGGAGGGCAAGTATTATTTATGGCAATATAATGATGAATATGTACCTATTGCAGAGTTAGCAGATTTTACTGATATGACTTGTGAACAAGTGTTAGCGAAATTATGTGAAGCTAGCAATTGGATTATGGGTTTTGATGAAAATGGAAACTTTTTTATGGTTTCGAGAGATATTACTTATTCATCTCCTGATTTAACATTAACAGAAGAATACGATACTAAGATAATAGATTTTAAAGAAAAAACAGATACATCTGATGAATTGATAAATTCTTGTACTATTACACCTTATCAGACTGTATTAGAAAATATAGAAAACAATTTAATTTTAAAGAAACGATTAGAAGAAAAAGATTACCCTAATTTTACCGTTAATATAGAACAAAGAGATTTAAAGCCTAAAACAATAAATCTTACTTGCGTAAGAGGCGGTGAGGTATCTATGGATATAGAAGACATCACTAAAGCTCCTTTATTCAAATGGAAAGCTTCTTTATTGGAAGTTGAAATTATTGTAGCTGTGAATACTTCTTCTGATACGGTGTATCTTAATAGTGTCTTTGGAGGTGCTGATTCTGAAGGTGGTATTAAAGTTAATGATTATATAGGTTTTATTAATCCAACTACCGGTGAGTATGAGTTTAAGAAAATTTTAACTGTTACTTCGGCTCAAAACAGTATTGTTTATGATATAGCTTTACCTTCAAGTCTTTTCAGTTTTACTTTAACAAAAGGATTATCTGGAAAAATCTTTAAAAGTGATGAAGTTTATTATAGCAATGATATAGGAGCTATTGTTACTGAAATATCTACTGCTACGACTTTTACATTTAAGGTGAACTCTTTACAAAATATCGGAATAGGAAATATACTCCGTAATTCCACTTCGTATAAATTTGCTAAAATCGTAAATAAATATGAAAATTCTGATGGTACATATACAGTAGAAGTAGATAAAGCTGGTTTTGCTACAGTATTAAACGATGTTCTAAAATGTTATTGGTCTCCTTTAGTATCTAATAATGTTTATGAAATAGGCGGAAGTAAATTATTTGTAGGGGTGCAAGCTAAGGATGATTTGGATTTAGCCAATGCTAATCAGAGAACTTTTAAAGCAGGAGATTATGTACAAGTTATCTGTAAAGGTTTAAAATTAGAGCAAGATGAAATGAGTAGACAAACTTATGTAGATATAAATTCTGTAGGTACTTATGGATTGATAAAAGAAAAAAGTGCTCCAGATAATAAATTTCTTAATCGTCCTTTAGCTAAATATCTTGCTAAGCAAATTGTTACAAAAAATTCTAAACCAAGATATCAAGGAACATTATCTTCAATCTTCTTGCCTCAGCTTAAATTCGTAAATAATGCTAATAGAAGATTATTTGTGGTTCGTGTACAAAATTCTAAACTGTTTCCACTACTGCAAAATAACAGTGTTGACTTTTATGTTACTTCAATTAAGCACAACTTGGGTAAGCGACAGACTGAGTTTAGTGTGAGAGGTGTGAAAGGGATAGGAGAAGTTTAAGATTTGGTTAAGTAGTTCGTTATATATTTTCGATAACCTTTATAAGTACCTATCTTTTTGTTCTTAGTATGGTCTCCTCTTATTTTGGTACTCTTAATCAATTTAAAGACTTTAGTTATTCTAAAAGCAATAGCAAATCTTGAAGTATTTAATTCTTCAGCTAACTCTGGATAACTTTTTGTCATGTAATTAGCTTTTAAATACTCATCTTCTTCTTTAGTCCAATGTTTCTTTGCACTCATTTTAACACAAAGAATAATATATAACCTATAACAAGAATTATAACACCCGTTGTAAGGATTGTCATTTTTAACCAAAATTCTTGGTCTTTACTTATCATAAGAAATTCTCCTGTAAGAATTTACCAAAATTTGAATTCTTTTCATAGATAATAATCTCATCGTTTAAAAAGGTCATTACTTTTTTATTCTTTATATAAAGAGATAAATCTAGCTCTTCTCCATTCCTTGAAACTCTTGAATCAACAAATAATTTCTTATTTTTCTTTTGAACAATATCTAATTTATGTAGATTTTCAAAGAAAATTCTTTTCTTTCTTTGTTCAAAGGTTTCTTCTTTCTTGATATTTAATTTTAAATTCATTGCAACTCTCTATTTTATTAATTTTTCTTTTGGATTCGAAGATAAAAATTCGTGTAGTGTAAGAATATAAAAAAATCCGTTGTCGTAGTCAGATTGTAAACATAAGCTGTTTGAAGGCAAATTTAAATCTAATTCTAGGAAATGATAGCTATGAATCATTATAAAGAAATCTTCTTGATTTTTTGTGAAGATTAAAGCAGGAGATTTTTCAATCTGTGTATCATGTTTTTTAGTATTATAATCTTCACAAGCTTCTAAGCATTGTTCCCAGAACTTCCAAAATAATTGTAATGCTCCTGTATTTCTTCGTCCTTTAGAGTTAAGAATTTGAGTAAGATTCCAATTTTCTACATTCTTAACTTCTAAGCATAATAAGAAATTCATAGGAGTAACTATATCACCTGGCTGACCTATTCTTTTACCGGCGCCTGAAGAAGATTGAGGAAGAAAGGATTCCTTAATACCGAACCAATCAGATAATTCTTGAGCTACATTAGATTCACCTCGTTTCCCCTTGCTTCTGGATTTTTTTGAGCGTTTAACAAATTTTTGATGCCGAGCATTTAAAGCCTCTTCAATTTCAGATTTTAGTTGTAATTTCATATTTTTAAAATCTTTCTTCTATACAAGCATTAGAATACTCTAATTTTAACTTTAAGTTTAATCTTGTATGTTTCCATGTTATACCTCGAACAATTTGATATATTGTAGTATCACTTATATTAAATTTCTTAGCAAGTTCTTGTTGTGTTAATCCATTTTTACCATAAGAAGAATATAATCGTTTAATTTCACGAACTTGTGCTTCAGTAAGTTTTGCAAAACCATTTTTTTCACCATTTTGCATAGTTCCATCTCTGATTTTATCTAAACCACTATTTCTACTTGGAGAACCCCAATAAAGATTATTAATAGAATTATTTCGTTTTCCATTTATTCCATGGCACGCTAGCATTCCATCTGGCCGAGAAGAGACAAAGGTTTCTAAAATAAGAGCAGAAACTCTTCGGATAACGGCACTTTTATCTTTTCGCAAAGTTACTCTAAAATAACCATCTTTATCCAAGCTTTTTTTGAGCATACGTGGTTTTTCTGGTATCTGAGTGAATTGATTTATTGGTTTCATAGAATAAATCTCTCCATCATCAGAAGCGAAATAATCGGGAAAATTAGGTATTGGTCTTAGCTGAGGTTTTAATTGTAATTTCATGCCGCTTTCAAATATATTGCGCCGTTTTTCTTTGTTAAACAAAGTACACTACTAAACATTTGTTTTAAGCTAGAGTTATGAGATATAATCAATTTTTGTCCAGGCAATGTTCTTATCAGTTTAAAGAATTCACCAATACCTGTTTCATCTAGACCATCTACAATTTCGTCAATTAAGATAAAATCAAACGGTAAAGAATTTCTTGTCATTGCTATATCTCGTAATGCAAAACCTACACAGACTCCAATACGAGTTCTTTCTCCCTTTGAGTAGGTTTCAAATACTCGTTCAATACCATTTTCATCTGTAATTAATACAGAGAAATCTTTTGATACTTCACCAGCTTGTAATGAACAAGAAAATGGTGTATTTACAAGAGTTAAGTAATAATTTATACGAGATTCAAAAATAGGTAAATAAGATTCTATAATTTGTTGTTTAATTCTTGGATAATGTTCATTCCAAAAAGTATATTGATATAGTTTAGCATTTTCTTTTTCTAATTCAGCAGTAATCAGCAATAATTCAGACGACCAAGTTATAATATTTCGTTTTATTTCTTTACTACGACCAAATTCTTCGTCTAAACCTGATAAAGATTTTTCTGCTTCAGATAATTGTTGTTCAACATCGTTAATATCTTCCATCTCAGAAGGAAGTTGTTTTCTTAATGCTTCAATCTCTTCATCAAAATCTCTATTTTCAATCTCATTTTCTATATCTTGGATTGTAGATTCATAATAAGTAGTTTGTTTTTGAACAAGCTTAATATCTGTAAGAATTTTATTATTTTCTTGCAATAAAGAATTCTTAGATAAAATATCAGAATCAACTTGTTTTTTAGATTTATCAAAAGATAATTTAGAAGATTCTTTCTCTGATAAAAGTTTTTTCAATTCGGTCATGTTTACAGGTTTTAACTGATTACCTATAAGTGATAATTCTGAATTACATTGAGGACAAACAAAAGGTTTTTCTAATTGAACTCGTATCTGTTTTATAACAATGTCTAAAACACTTATATTGTTTAAAATTTCATCTTTATCTTTACGAAATTTCTCAATTGTTTTTTCTAAATCTTTAAATTTATCAGACTTTGAACAAGTTTGTAAAGATTCTAAAGCTGTTAATTCTTTAGATAGAGATTGTTTTGTTTCTGATAATTTCTTTTTCTTTTTCTCAATTAATTCTTTTTGAGAATTAAGATTGTTAATTTGTTGTTCAATAAGTTCATACTTAGATAATTTTTCTTTTGTATGAAGTAAAGTCTGTTTCCAACTTAACCACTCTTGTTTGCTTGCATTTAATTCTTCAATATAAGAATTTATAGCAATATCATATTCTTCATAAGATTTATATTCTTTAGGAAGATTAGATTTTAATGAATCAATTTTTTCATTGATAAGGTTGATTGTAGCTTTTAAAGATTTTACTATATCTTTACAATAAATTGTGGCTAAATCAAATTTACTAAGATTAAGAAATCTTGTTAATAATTGAATTCGTTCTGTATTAGTTGTTGCTTTACCAACGAAACTCTTAAGAGTATCAGAAGAAAAATAGGTTGTATTAACAAAATCTAAGAAATATTTCTTAGGGTTAAGATTATATTCTTTTAAGATTTCTTCCTGAGTTTGAGTAGCAGTTCGTCTTGTACGATTGTGTATTTCTTTTGAATTTTCGATAGAAAAAATGAGATTTTCTTTTTGTCCACGACTTCGTTGAATCGTATGAATGTTATTTTTATCTTCTAATTGTAAAGAAACAGTACATTCAGATAAAGAAGGATTTACTATTTCATTTACAGAAATGTCATTTAAGGTTTCCCCAAACAAGGCATAAGGAATAGTAGTAAGGAAAGTAGTTTTTCCTGCACCATTACTATCAGAACCTTGTGAGTCTTGATTATCTCCAATGATTAAGGTCTCACCATCTTTAAATTCGTACTTTTGTTTCTTATCAGGGAATAATCCGAAGCCTTGAATTTCTATCGTTTTAAGTTTCATAATTTTAAATATACTGAAATTTAGTTTAAGAAACAAATATTAACGATTTATTAATTTTGTGGGAGTTCCAATATAAGTACCCGGAATTATAATATCTTTTGTTACTCCAGCATTCATACCAATAATTACATTATCACAAATTGTTATACCTTCTTTTACAACAGCATTAGTTCCAAGATACACTTCATTACCGATATTACAATTTCCTGAAATTCTTACTCCAGGCGCAGTAGTAACATAATTTCCAATTATACAATCATGCCCAATTGTTGTTTGAAGATTTAATTGTATATTTTTTCCAAGCTGAATATTCGTAGTTAATATAACTCCATTACAAATTATAGAATTTTCTTTTATAATTATATTCTTATCTAATATATGAGCTGTCCAATCTATGTAAGAGAAAAAATGGATATCTTTAGGTAATTTATTTACTATATCTTTTCTTGTTTTTATATTAGATATAGCAACAACAACTTCCCATACAGATGGGTCAAATTGAGATAATGGAAAAACATTATATATATTAGATTCTTTAAAAAATTCCTCATCTACAAAGAAATCAATATTTTGTTTAGCGTTATGTTGTATATGCCAATATAATTCTCTACCAAAACCACCAGCACCTATAATAGCTTTTTTCATTGTGTATAAATTGGATATTGTGATAAATCTGGATATTCTAATTCTATATCTTCATTATGCTTTGGCATACCACTCATTAATAATATTCCTCGTGCTGCTATTTCTGGCATCATATAAAAATTCCAGCCGATTGTATCAAAAGAATCTTCAAAATAAGAAATTTCATTTCTACCACTGAATCGTTTTCTTTTGAACCATTTCATAGCTTCTTCATCATCTGTTAAAATCATACCGCCTTTAGATAATTTAAGATGTTTATGTGGGCCGGTAAAAGATAGGCACATGAAAGAATCCGGAATGTACATATTAGAGGTAAAGCGCAAAGCAGAATCCCAAACTCTTGTAGGTAATAATGGATAAGCACCTTTTAAAGTTTTTTTCTGTCTTTGTATAAATTCAACTTTTCCTCCTGCATGAATGATTTCACAAGGTACAGACATATAAGTTCTATTAGGTATTAAGATTTTTTTATTTTCAATACCGCAATATTTTAAAGCAAGAAATATAGCATTACTACAATTATCTAAAGCAATAGCATAAAGAGCTCCTGTATATTTAGCTACAATATTTTCAAACTCTTCTGTTATTTTATGAACACCCTGTGCCATTATTTATTTTTTCTTTACAAATATTTATAAATTTCTTTGTCAATTCTATTGATTCTTCTTCTAAGAATAACAAATGATTTCTTATTAAATGCTTTGTATCTATAGCTTCTTGTATATTTTCAATACCGTATGCAACCCCATATTTAAAAAATGGATTTTTTGACCATTCTTCTTTAGATAAATTTTCTTTGGGTACAACGATAGAATTACAACCACATAAAGCCGCTTGAATAGATACGAAAGTCATTTCATCGTAGCTCAAGAAATTTTCTATTCTATTAAATAATTTTGCGCGGTCATAAAAATTTTCGTGTGTTTGAAGTAATACAGAATCAGTGGGATGATATATTAAATTCTTATTTTTTCCTTTATGTATAAAATGAGCATTTTTAGTAATTCTTGGATATTTTAAATCTTTAAAAATATCTAAATATAGCTCTACTGCCCTCAATTCGCCACAAACTTTATCTTCATTATTGGTTTTAAGATTCGGAACAAACTTGAATACTAAGTCGTTTTTATCATAGATATCATCCCCTGCAATAATTTTAGGGCTATTTAATAGCCATCTTACAACAAAAGAAGAATTTAATGGATTTCCTACGATAATTTCAGGGTATATAACAATCGTTAATTCTTTAGATAATTTGTTAAATTCTAATAAATTTATTATTGTACCTTGATAATCTGGATTTTTGATAGTACAATAAAGATAAGAAGATTCCCCTAACATAGAAATATTATGGGCTAATTTGTGTAAACAAAGTATTCCACCTGAACCAGCTGTGTAGTTTGGAGTACAGATTACAAAATTTATTTTAGATTTCATAATGTTAGCATTATTGGAGGTGAACCACCGTGCCAACCAAATTGATTCGTATAAGGTTCTGATTCTGCACTAAAGGTACTAGCTAACTCATTTGATGGAAATTTCATGCCCATTTGTTCTAATTGTTGTCTATATTCTATACCAATAGCAGAATCTTCAGGATGAAATCTATCTTTAACAATAGAAGCTGTATTACATATAAGAGTTTTACTTCTTAATGAAAATCCTCCATTACCTACTTTATTCTCTAAATGTCTATGAAACCACCACGGTGCTCCAATGTAATCATACTCTAAAAATTCTTCTTTCCAAGCCTTAGCATTTAATACAAATCCATCGTATTGCACTACAAGGCAATGTTTTGTCTGTACATATTTGTATAACTCTTTAATCATAAAGATTGAGTAATGAGTCTTAGATGGTATAAGAGGTATTTCATGTATTGAAAACTTCCAGTTAGATAGATTGGAAGTTTTTTCATATTCGTATTCAAAAGATTTATTTTCAATATTATCTTTATGGGTTAGAAATTTGACTTGTCCGAATAGAATATCTTTACACGAATCTTGTAATGCCTTTAAAGATTTTTCAACAAGGATGCTTGATATACAAATTAAAGTTACATTAGGCAATCTTAACATTGATAAAAGGCTCTACCTTTCTGTAAGAGTAATTATGAACGAAATCGTGACAACTTTCATCAAAGTTTCTCTGAAATTCTTTTTCAATTAAAGATACCCAATCTCTATCTTTATTATGACCCCAAGATTTTACTTTGCGTATCATTTGTTCTTTTGTTTTTGTCCAAGAATAATGGTGAAACATTGGCTGATTTAATGTATCTACAGCACTTCTAAAAACTTTAGTATTAGGAATATTAACCATACCGAGTCTTTCTCCTGGACAACATTCAAGAAATTTAAAAGAACATAATGAATTTTTTATCATAACAGATACTTCTTCAAGTTGAGTAGCCTGATAACAAGTATTTCTAAAGTACCAATGACCTAAAAATCTATAAGAATCAAATAAAGATATATCAAAGCATTGTAGCCACAATAAGAATTTTTCGGTATCTACTATTTCATCTGAGTCTAGAAATAAGATATAATCAGATTTTGTTTTTAATGTTTCCCATCCAACAGCTCGAGTCATATTATGCCAACCCCCGGCACAGTTTTTTAAATTTTCTATATAAGAAAATTGAATAAAAGAAGCGTTAGGATTTTCTACAACTGTTTTTCTTAAAATGTCTTCATTTTCTTTAATACCATCAAAGAAATGTGTAGACATACTTACAACAACTTGTTCAGAGAATGGTAAAGCATGATTAATACATTCTTTTATAAATGTATAATCATTTGAGCAATAATTAATAATGGTAGATATTGTTGGTTTCATATTTTTACATTCCATTTCTTTTGAAATTTTTCTTTTCCATCTTTAGCTAAATATTCTCTTTCTTCTTTTGTTAAAAATCTATGGCTTTGAGATAATAGATGATAGACAACACTATTACATACGAGCCCATGTTTAAGTTTATGTTTTTTAAGATTCATTATATAATCGTTATCTTGAAAATAAAAATTAAATTGGTCATCAAATTTTCCTATTATCTCTATTGTCTTTGGTTTTACAGCAATACACCAACCTATAACTTCTTGTCTAAAAGCTGTACCTATTTTTACAGAATCGTTAGGTATAAATAAATGATGTCTAGGTTCTAATGGACAAGCAGAATCTAACTTGTGTGTTTCAAAAGCTTTTAATAAATTAGATGCCCATTGATTTGTAAAAAGTAAGTCATTATTAGCAAAGACTATTAAATCTGTATCTTTTCTACAATAATTTAAACCAATATTAAGATATAAATTATAATTAAAAGGTATTTTAGGAATAATTCGAGTTGCTAACTTATAAGTAAAATAACTTATAGCATTAGATTCTATTAAAAGAATATTAAAGTCTATCTGTGGGTCTAATTGTACAGCACTATCTATACAAGCTTGAGTCATTTGATGTGCTTTTAAATCCATTGTATAAGCTAAGATAATAATATCTACTTTATTTTTCATTATCAAATGTTTCTTTTAAATAATTAACATCTTTAAGATTAAGCCATAAATTTCTATTTAAATTAAAATTTTCCCATGTTAATTGTTTTGTTGGAATTTCTAAAATTTCTTGCTTTCCTCTTTTAATAATTCCACAGCCCCAATCTATATCAATCACGAACATTTTAATATTTGGAAATCGCCTATAATAAACAAATGCTTTCCATACATCTCCTGTCCAGATGCCTGTAATTTGAGGAACTTGCTGAGATTCTTTTGTGGTTGGATTACAATCGTGTATAATTATTGTGCCTTCTTTATTTAAGAAATGAAGAGAGTTGTTAATATCTCTCTTAGTTTGTTCAACTTCATGCAAACCATCTATAAAGATAATATCAAAGAATTGTAGATTTTGTTCAAAGAATACATCTGAGGTAGTTTTTAATACTCCTTTATGAGAGCCATTTGGGTCAACACCAACTTTTTCTTCAATCTTTATAGAATTAAAATTAACACCTGTTTCTATACCTATTTCAAGATAAGATTTATAATTTTTTGCTTCAATTATATAATTGATAAGGTTTGTACGAGTTTTTATTTCATTCATAGTCTTAAATATAATCAATTTATTTTTGGGTGCAAAATCGTTCACTGTTTGCATCTTAAAATTTTTCATGTTATATTAAGCATTCAAAATTTCATTTGAAGTTATGTGCCATGCACCATCTTAAATTTTTTCAATTTTGAGTATCAAAACTCAAGTTACCAAATTAAATTTAAGGTGCAAAGAGTTGGATTGGTACAAATTAAAAATCTTAAGTTAATTGAAAGTAAAAATGAATATTTCAAATATTGGTTTATCCAACCAATTCAAGCCTAAGTTAAATCTTAGATTAAGAGAAGATATTGTTATGGAAAGGAAAGTTTCTGAAGCTATAACTGTGGAAGAAGAAAAAAGTTGGGATTCACAATTAATATGTACCAACACAATTGACGAATTATCTTATCCTTTTGAATTTCTAAATCCTGTTCAATCTGAATTCTATGCAAATCGTTTTTTAAATCAAAATTTTATTATATCTGCAGCAACATCAGCAGGTAAAACAGTTATTGCTGAATTATCTAAAAACGGTAAATTTCTATATCTTTCACCTTTAAAGGCAATATCTCAAGAAAAACGAGATGATTGGACTGATGAAAAGCATGCTTGGAGTAAATTAAAGATAAGTATTTCAACAGGAGATTATCAATTAACTTCTTCACGAGTTCAAGAAATGAGAGATGCAGATGTTATTGTTATGACATCTGAAATGTTAGATTCTCGTTCAAGAAATATGGAGAGTGAACGAAATGATTGGTTAAAAGATATAAAGACTTTGGTGATTGACGAGTTTCATTTGGTGGGTTATGGAGGTAGAGGAGATAAATTAGAGTCTGCTTTAATTCGTTTTACTGAATTTAATAAAGATTGTAGAATAATTTGTTTGTCTGCTACTATGCCTAATGTTATGGATTTAGCAAAATGGCTTACTGTTTTGAACGGTAAGAAAACAAAGATTATGCAGTCAGACTATAGACCTGTTAAATTGACTCGTATGTATGAAACATATTTTCAATCGAAAGATTATCAAGAAAATGAAAATATAAAAGTTCAAGCAATGAGGTCTGTGATACAGAAACGGGGTGAAGATAAGATTATTGCTTTTGTTCATACAAAGAACTTTGGAAATAAATTAATGTTATCTTTAGCAGAATTTGGAATAAAAGCAGAATTTCATAATGCTGATTTGAATAAAGAAGATAGAATAAGAATACAAAAAGAGTTTAACAGTCACGATAAAGGTTCTTTAAAAGTTATTGTTGCTACTTCTACATTAGCTTGGGGTGTTAATACACCTGCAGATACAGTTGTAATAGGAGGATTACATAGAGGTATAAATCTTATTGATAATCAAGATATCCATCAGATGTGTGGAAGAGCTGGACGTATTGGTAAAACAGCAAAAGGAGAAGGTACAGCTATTATATTGTTACCTAATAAAGATACGGAGACTTATATTGCATGGTGCGAAGAAATTAAAAATATAAATAGTAAGATGAATGTATCTTTACAGGGAGGTATAGAAACTTTATGTTTTCATATTATATCTGAGGTAATGAATGGATATGTTACTAATGAAGAATCTTTATTAAAGTGGTATAATCGTTCATTAGCTTATACACAAGGTGTTGAATTAACTTTAGAAGATGCTAAACTTATATTAGATAAGCTTGAGCAAATAAAGATGATTAAAAAGAATGATGCTGGTATTTTTGAAGCTACAGGTTTAGGAAGAGTATCAGCTTTATTATACTACTCACCTTTCGATATATTTAGCTGGTTTAGAAATTTTCTTCATTTATTCAATAATAATTATGCTCTGAATCCTGTAACTTTGAGCTGGGCTTTAGGAAAAGTTGATTCATTCGATATTGGATATATACCACCAAATGCACGAATTGAAGCAGAGTTTTGGAGTAGTAAAGCTAAGAAATTTGAGTTGTTTGCTTCAGCAGAATCTTATGCTTGTGCTACTTATTATCATTTATTAAGTGGAACTGATAATTTTCCTTTAGGCTTACAAATTCATAAAAGACAGATTCAGGCAGATTATGAGAGAGCTAATGCAGCATTATCGTTAATGGATAAGATATATTCACACTGGAATAAGCATGATTTATGGAAAACTTTAGTTTTGCAAGTTAAATATGGAGTAAAGGCAGAGTTGATTGGATTAGTTCAATTACCACAGATTGGTTCAAAAAGAGCAGAAAAACTATATGATGCAGGTATTAAGAATGCGGACGATTTTGTTACGAAACGAAGTCTTGCTAGAGGGGTTATTGGTGCGAAACTCTACGACAAAATTCTACAACAAATTTCGTAGTTTGAAAAATTTGAACGGTTTGTACTTTTTTTGGTAATACGAACGAAGTGAGTATTACTTTTTTTGTATCTTATCATGTTATATCATAATTACGATTAGTAATTATGATATAATATACTATATTTCTTTTTTTAGGTTTTATGTAATAAAACTAGGTTCTTATAAGGTTGTTCACAACTCTTATTCTTTTCGCTGCGCTCAAAGAATATAGAGTTGTAGGCCTCGCTTTCTACGAAAGCTTTGCCTGCTTTTTTCTGATGCTTTTAGCTAAATAAAAATTCTTTCCTTTCCTTTTTGCCAGTAAAGATTACATTTTTACGGAAAGAAAAAGCCAAAAGACGGAAGGCAAGAATCTTAAAATCTAGCAAAAAGAAAGATTGAAAATATTCTTGATTCTTAAAATTTTTGAATGTAAATTGGTTCACTAACAAAATTGATTATGGAGTTTGGAAAACCTAAAATAAAATTAATTCTTAAAAAGGATGTAGAAGAAACTAAAAAATCTTCTTCATATCTGGATTTAATAAAATTTAATTTCGTAAAAACTGTATGCTTAGCTTTTTATAATCGTAAAAAACAATTAAAAATAATCTTAACTCGTGAAGATACTGCAAAGAATCATGCAGTAGCTAAAAGTTATTTTGATAAATTTCAATTTAATCTTACACAAGTTATAGATACAGATGGATTAAATCCTAAAGAAATATTAGAATTACAGAAAAGATTACTTAACCCCCAGCTTTGGAAAGAGGTTATTGATTATTTATTTGATAACCTAGCAGTAGAAGAAAATTCGTGGTATGTTCAAACTGTGGGTGGAGCTTTTAAGTATTATCTTAAAGGTAAGTATAATATTAAGCAAGCAACAAAAAGATATTCTTTGGAAGATTATACTTTATTAAAAGAATTACAGACTTGGAAAACACAGCAGATTGTAGATTTATTTCATTTCTATGTTTGCCGAGTTTATCGAACACTTTATCCTGAACAAGCATACGAATATAAAAAACTATTTTATTCTTATACTAAATTTGTATCTTTGCATGAAAATAGGATACCTCGTATTAAATCTGTTGTAATTTTGAAGTTGCCTTTATTAAGAGGATTATTATTAAGTTTAGAAAGTAAATTTAAAGAATGGCAAGAATTTTTAGAGTTTGATTATACTATGTTTATAGATTATAAAAAATTACAAGAAATAAGTAATGAATATGGAGCAGAGTTTCTAGAATCTATCGTAAATAAAGATTTGAATGATTTAATAGCAGATTCAATGGATAAATTTTGTGAGATGAAAGATGACAAAATGGAAAAAATTTAATAAAGAATATTTTATAAATTCTGCTAATATCTATAAGACAGGTCGAAAAGGTAAAGAATTAGGTCGTATGGTTGCAGACGATTATCAAGAATGGGAAATTACTTTAAGAGGAGAAATCTATTCAATTTATATAAGATATCGAATGAGGTATATTACAATACGGGCTTATTTGCGTTATTATATGCCATATTTCTTTGGTCATCCAAGTGGCACAGATTGTATATATGAGTTAAAAGGAAAAGCTATTAAAACTACAATAATAAAGTAGATATTGAAAAATAAACAATGCTGAAGCCTGAACAAATTAAGATAATGCGAGAAAATTGGAATTTTTCTTTCGTGCATTTGATGTACGAATGGGAAGATATAACAAAAGTCTCAAAAGTTGTGTTAGATAGAATACATAAGTATATTAATGAAGAATATACAAATTCTGAGAGTGTTCGTTTTAGTTTTCTAAAGCAAGGTAGATCTTTAGGTTTCTTTATTCATTCTGTAACAAATGGAACAGGCAAAACAACACTTCTTCATCTTATAGCTAAGACTCTTCTTGATAAAAATCTGATTAATAAAAAACTCTTGTATGTTACAGGTTTAGAAATATTTTATGAGTTAAAAAAATCTTTTTCAAATAATGGTGGCTTGAATGAATCAGATATACTTGAAAATATGATGTCTTGTGATGTTTTATTTATAGATGATTTAGATAAAATAGGTACATTAAGTGAATACGAAAAGAAAAGATTTACTTTAATTATTGATAAGCGTTATACGAATCTTAAACCTGTAATGATTACAGCTAATAAAAGTATTTCTGAAATGAGTAAAGATGGACAATTAGAACCTCATATATTTTCAAGATTATCTCAAATGTGTGAAGAAATAGAAGTAACAGGAGAAGATTTTAGATTACAAGGAAAAATTAAATTACAATTAAAAGAAAGAAAGAAATTTGTATGACAGATATAATGATTTTGCTTGGTATATTTGTATTATAAGGTGGACTCATAGATTTTTAACAAGTAAAAATAATAAAAGAAATTCTTTATGACAACACCACAGCACATGGCTCACGGATATTTAATAGGTTATTTACTTTTTAGGTCTCATTTTGTAGCTTTTTGGTGTGGTTTAGTGGCTGGATTACCTGACATATTTGGAGAATTAGATAAATGGAAAATAGGTATTATGCAGAATCCAATTACATGGAGTTGGTTTTTAACTTATGAAAGAGACAAAAACGAATGGGGTTGGTATTTATTCTGGCATAATCCTATAGGCATATATAAGTTATTTTGGTTGATACCTCCAATTGCTTTGCATCTTCTGATAGATAAATATTGGCATAAAGAAGAAGGTGGTTGGTATTCTTGGGGTTTAAAAGCAGAAATAGTTGGTTGGATAATTTGTATTTTTGTGGGTTATTTATTATTTTGGAGTTAATATGGCTGATTTTTGTAAAGATTGTAGTATAGAAATGTGGGGTAAAGATAATGAAGATTTATCAAATCTCATATCAAGAGAAAGAGTTTTGCAAGGTTATGCAGCTAGGGTTTTATGTGAAGGTTGCGAAGGAACATTAGTTAATCATTTGGGTATTTGTATAGACCCTCAATGTAAAAAACATTCGAGTTATAAGAAGAATGACAGTATTTGAACAAATTCGAGATTCAATATCAGTAATAGATTATTTAAGAAATAAAGGATTAGATGTAAAACAAGTAGGTGGAAATTATGAATTAAAACAATGCCCATTTTGTGGTGGACATAATTGTTTTCGTATTTTTGCGTCAGGTAAAAGATGGAGCTGTTTCCAATGTTCTGATAGAAAAATAGGTAAAGATGTTCTTGATTTAGAGTTTTATTTTTCTAATTCTTCTTATAAAGATTCAATAAAATTATTAGCTGAATCTTTAGGTTTAGAATATGAACAAGATGAATTATCTATTATTGCATTAGAGATAAAAATTATAGCTGTTGCTTATTATTCTGAAAGATTGTTCGATGAAGGACAAATAAAAGAACGAAAACTTGTTTTTAAGAAACAAGCTTATGCAGGAACAGTATTAGATTATTTGATTCAACTAAGGAAACATTCTGTTGAAACAATAAGAAAATTTAATTTAGGTATGTCAGATGGAAGATTATTTGACTATCTTGTAGGCAATGGTTTTAAATTAAAAGAAATTCGGTCAAGTGGCTTATTTAAGAATGACAAGGATTTATTTAGGGAAGGTTTGGTTCTTTATCCGCATTATGTAAATGGAAAACCAAGTCATTTTACTTGCAAAGACCCAACAGCTCAAATGAATCCTTTTCAAGTAGAAGCTAGATTTAGAGATTATAACTGGAAAGCTTATAATCAAGATTGTTTGTTAGATAATTCTCAAGAAGAAAAGAATGTAATTCTTGTTGAAGGAGAAAATGATTTATTAAGTGTATCTGATAAAGCTGGCTTTGAAACAACTGTTGGGTTAATAGGAAATATTTCAGATGAACAGTTACTTTGGCTGACTTCCTTAGCTAATAGCGGTTGGAATTTAATAATGGGTTTTGATGGAGATGAACAAGGAAAAAAATATCGCAATCTTTTAATTGACAGAATAAACAAAAATTTATATGATATACCTGTTTCAGAGTTAGGTATTGATTTAAATTTAGATATTGATGATATTTTATGTTCTTCTGAAAATTCTCAAGAAAGATTATTTAAAATTCTTGAGAATGTTGATACAGACCCAAAGATTTATAAAGTTTCTAAGAATGAAAAGAAAATTCAGATAACAGAAGATAAGAAAGAAACTCTACCTCAATCTTTACCACATGAAAGGTTTTTATTAAGAAAGATAATAAATGGTATTAGTTTAGAAGAAATTTTTGGGTTAATTAGTACAGAAGAGATATTTTATTTAAGTTTACATAAGAAAATATTTTTATCCTTAAAGAATGTTTATGAACAAAATATGTCTTTAAATGCTTTAGTAGCATATTCAATGTTTTATGATTTAAAGATAATAACAAGAGATGAAGATTTTGATGAAATTGCTAATGAATTTTTAGACTCAGATATTAAGTCGGCTGTTGAAATTCTTGAAAAGAAATGGTTTAGACGGCAAGTTATTTCTTTTGGTAATGAATTAACAAAGAATGGTAAAGATGAAAAAATAGAAGTAAAAGATTTTGAAGAGTTATCAACAAAGAAATTCTTTGAGGTATTTTCAACTACGTCTAATAAAAATTCAGAGCTAACAGTAGAAGCTTTGTTAGATACTAATTTTGCGCATGAAAAGACTTTTAAACTCGTAGGTACACCATTTGAAGATATAAATAATATGATTACTATAGGTTTTGATATAGGTAATAATATTGTTATAGCTGGTAGAACAGGCATGGGTAAATCTATATTAAAAACAAACCTTAAAAAATATTGGTGTGAGAATGGTATAGGGGTATTAGATTTTTGTCCAGAAAATAGATTGAAGCTTGAACAAGACCGTCTGGATTCATTACTTACAGGTATTGAATTTTCTAAGATTTGGAGGCGTAAAAAAGGAGACCCAATAGATTTAAAATGCAATGAAGCCCACAAAGAAATATCAGATAAGAGATGGGCTTTATGGCAAAATGAAGAATTAGAAAAATTAACATTATCTTATATTGGATTAAAAGTTAGACAAGCACAAAGAGAACGAACAGACGTAAAAAATTGGGTGGTAGTAGTAGATCTAGCTAATAAAATAAAAGAATATTCATTATCTCGAGATACTTGGAAAGCTATTGAAGTTGGTAATAGAAAAATGAAAGAGTTGTCAACTTCTTTAGGTTTTTGTTATGTACCAATAGTGCAAATAGGTAGAGATGCAGAAAAAGATAAGAAGGTTGCTAATAAACGACCAGAATTAAATGATTTAAAAGGTAGTGGTTCCTGGGAAGAAGATGCAGACATGGCAATACTTTTGTTTAGAGAAAAGTATTATGATGATTCTTTAGCATCAGATATGTTAGAAATAAATATAGCAAAACAAAGAGGTGGTAAGAAAAGTGTATTTTGTAAAGAATTTATACCTGATATAACTTTTATTAAAGATACAGAACAAATTAATTATGAAGAATTACCACAAGTTGAGTGATTTGTTTCTTGAATTTAATCTTCATATATTTGGTACACACTATGAAAATTCGTAAAA
>ERZ1292625.1492-Hain-H41-01um-R1-1492-length-27487-cov-5_pt1 | contig 27487 bp, 31 predicted proteins | sample MGYA00564400_ERZ1292625 | MGnify/ENA primary metagenome ERZ1292625 (study PRJEB36523, sample SAMEA6512639) | groundwater metagenome | collected 2019-01-08 | study: AquaDiva: Metagenomics assemblies of 32 groundwater samples | reverse complement strand
TGTTGCTGTTGTTGAAACACTTTTTGTATAACTTCGGGATCTAGAGCAAATTCGTCTTTAATAACTTCTGTTATCTCTATCGAATCATTAAAATCGTTTGAATAAGGATGTTGATTTTCTAGGCACTCAGGTCTTTCTTTTTCATCATAAATATCACACCTTTCGATGGGGATGACTTTGTAAACTATAGTTTTTAGATGCAAAGAGCCTTCGTTTTTTGTTGTTACTAAATCGATAGGTTCGTTATTTACAGGAACCATCTTTAATGTATTTTTATGTTGTTGAAAACAATCCCTTAATGTGTGGTTGAAATAGTAATTATTGAGATGATAATAATGGTATTTTCTGTTCGCTCTTCTCTTTCTATATTCGGCGTCTATTTCAGCTAGCAAAGGATCCATGATATCGAGATTCTTTTCATCGAATTCATATTTTTATATAACTGGAAATTCGCCTTTAATCACGTTTCCTTTTTCATCAATCCTGTCATCATAAACTGTTACGGCTCGTTGGACTTCATATCTGGAAAAACAGAGCAAAATATTACTATCACTAGGGACAATAACAATAAGATTTATGTTTGGTTTATATGAATTACCTTCGAAATCTTCTCTCGGATTACACTTTTCAATATAACTCATTTATATTAAAAAAAATTATTTTTGTTTTCTATTCTTTCTGGGCTTGTTCATTTTCGGTTTTTCAAAGAAATCAAAAACTCCTTTTGGAATATCTTTTTCGGTATAATCAAACTTTTCATACCATTTGACTCCAAAAACCTGTGTCAAGGCGTTAAGTTCTGCTTCTGAGAGATCTCTTGGGTGCCCACCAGCTTTAATAGCTTCCATTGCATAGAAAGCTAAATCTTCGTTTGAAGGTTTTTTATTGATCATTGAAGATGCTTCAATCTCATTGTAGTTTAGATTCTTATACATATACTCTCCTACTTTTTTATATTCTTCTTGTTGTTCTGCTGTTAAAGCTTTTTTTGCAGAACTAACCATTGGGTTATTGAAGAGATCCATTTTATTGAAAAAGTAAGTTTTTAAATTTTTAAAAATTATTTGTAGAAACCACCTTCATCTGGATTGATGAACGGGTTGTCATCGTCAAATATTATATCTGGTTTTTCTTCTTTTGGTTTACGATTCTTTTTGCTTTTTCTTTTTCTTCTATTTGGCGAATAGGACTGGTCATCAATATCGAATAAAATTTTTTCTTTTACTTCTTCATCTTTTTTATCATCACCAAGAAGACGTTTAATAATATCGTCTTTGAGATAATAACTATTCAAAATATTGATGTTATCACCTTCGTTAATACCACTTTTCGTTTCACCATCATCTGACCAGTAATTGGAATCATGCGCATTAAGTATCGATGGATCTATATTTATAACATAACTTATGTCTTCGTGATAAGCTGGCGGTCCTTCTTTTATTTCGATTTTATTAAAATTGTTTTCAGAATTGGGAAATATTTCTGTTATATCATCACCCTTATCTAGTGTGATGACTTCGACTGGTTCAATTTTTTCGTATTTGTATGGAACAGTTTTGTTCTTAACAACAACACCGTTTTTATCAAAGCATAAAAACGATATATTGAAACCATCTTTCAATATAGTTTTAAAAATACATCTTTTGTTACCGTTTTCATAGTATGATTTCATAAAAATAAAATCGTGTTTTTTCGGTATTAAACCATCTTCAAACCAGTTTTCTAACATAACTTGATTGTTTGGTGTATCGTAATAGACGACTAATGCCGGATCTGAAAGATTATTTGTGCTGTGCAGTTCTTCTTGTTTATTCTTGGACCAATATCGCATAAAGACATTTCCAGATGGATAGAACTTTATGGCTTGATCTATATTATTACCTTCAACTTGTGTTACATGTTTAATAATATTCAAGCTTCCATCTTTTCTATAACTCATGTAAACAGGTTGCATTGGGTCACCTATAGCATCGAACTTTGAACCATCATTGCGATCTCTAAATACAGCTAATCTCGTTCCTGGATAACTTGTTATCAAATATTTTTTGAGTTGTTTCGTCTCGTAAAATTTGTAACTTTTTACAAGATCAGGATTAATATGTATATACGAAATGTCACTAACATTACCACTTTCATAGAAGTCAATCCTTTTTAATTGAAAATTTGAAAGATTATTGTTTTTTTCTTCCGATTCATCGTTAAATATTTTAAAACTTTTGTATTTAATTAAGCGATTATCGTGATATTCTATGTTTGCTGGTTGACCTGGTTCTGAAAAAGTATAATAATCTATTCTTATAAAGTCACCGCCATAATTTTGAATTTCCCATGACTTATCTACTATAAGTCCATCATCATTATAATTTATCAGTAAGGGTCCATTGTTTGGCCTTTTCACAAGCCATTCTTTAGCTTTAATTGTTTCTTTTCCTAACATTCCATCAAATCCTACAATTGGTGCTCTATCATTATCTCTATAAATATTACCATTCTTAAACCATATTTTGAAATTTTGATATGAAAAGTTCTTAATATCCAATTCTTTATATAACTTACGATTGCAATTTGAATACAAGGCATATTTATCATTTTCTCTATGAAGCATTCCATTCCGATACCAAGCCAAAAAAATAATTATTTGTGTGTCGTCGTTCATTATCTTTTTGATAATAACTGCTGGAAGATCGTCATTTCTTGTAAGTATACCATTTTTGTACCATTTTTCTTTACGTATTTTTTCTTTTGAAATTAGCATATCATCGCCATTATCACGAATATCATTATCTATGATTTCAATTTCAGCAGGTTGATCATCATCTCTATGAAGAACATCGTTTTTAAAGTATCTTCTCATCTTCATTGTTCCTTCTTCTGAAAACCAAGTAACTGTCTTGTATTCACCGTCGATTTCGATTTTTGGAAGTCCAAGATCATCCCTATCTAGAGAAGCATCTTTAATTTCTTTTTGTTTTCGTTCTTGTTGTTCTCTTCTTTCATTTCTTGCTTTTTGTTGTTCAACTAATTTCTGATTGAATAATGGGTCTAATTCTAATTTCTTTTCGATTACTTCTGTGATCTCTTCAGAAAGGTTGAAAACACTTTTTTCATTTCCAGAGTCATAACACAGTTCTCTTTCTTTTCCTTCATACAACTCACATCTATCAATAGGAATAACGCTATATACACGTGTCAATACTTTAAGAGAACTTGAATCATCAATAGTAAAAAGATTTTTTTCTTTACCTGGAACGAGTTCCAATTTCATCGTATTTACTCTTTCATTGAAACAATCTCTAAGTGTATGATTAACATAACAGAATCCTCTCAAAGAATAGAACCAGTGTTCTGGGTTGTTTCTTTTAATGTTGTATTCGGATGCTATTTGAGATATAGTTTCTTTATCTGTAAATGGATCCAATGCACGAACATCTTCTTCACTTCTTTCTATGATTGGATATTTGATCACTTTATTTCCCTTTTCATCGATATCATATGTGTGGTAGGTATCAACGATTTGTTTCATTTCTAATCGCGTGAAACAAAAGAATATACTGTCACTTGTTTTGATAACAATTAAATTGGAATCATTAGAATAAGGATTCGACGATGCATAGTCTTCTCTTGGATTACACTTCTCAACATAACTCATTTATTTCAATATTTAAAAATTTCAGCATTACGAAAAATAATCATGTCGAAAAACGAAAAGAATGAAAGATCTGAAAGATCAAAAAAATCGACATCGACATCGATATCAAAAAATGACACAGAAATGAAAGACAAATCAAGATCTAAATCTGTTAGTCGAAATGAAACCGAACCAAAAAAAATTAGAATCTCAAAAGAAGATTTTAACGATGATTCTGACAAAGAAGACGATCATTCCAAGTATAAATCGATCTCAAAACAACTTCTTCGAGAAAAAAGTGATTTGAAGGCGAAACTCAAGTCTGTTACAAATGAATTAGACAATCAAAGCAAAGAGCATAAATATGAAATGGAAAAATTTCAAGACTATTTTCAAGATCAAATCATTTCTTTGTCAGAACAAAAAGAGTTGTTATCAAGCGAAATTTCTACTTTGAAAATGTTTATTATAGAAGAAAAGGAAAAGAATAGATTAGCCTTGGAAGAAAAACTTTCAAAATACAAAGAAATTATAGAAAAAAGATGTATGACAAGGGATTCACAAGTTAAGAAACTTGAAAATAGCCTTGTCATTCTTCAAGATAAGCTCAATTCTCAACAAGATGAAAAGGAAAGCTTAGAGAACGCGTATAAAGAAAATGAAGAAAAATTTAGACAAATCATATTTGAACTACAAGACCAGATTAGAAAAATAAAAGAACAAAAAATAAAGGATCATAAACCGAGTTCAAATGAAGATAATAAAAAATTTATTTTGGAATGTGAAACCAAGGTTAATGAAAAAGAAAAAGAACTTTCTGTATTCAAACTAAAATACAAAAAGGAAACAGGTGAACTTCAAGACATTAACGAAAATTTAAAGAACCAGATAATGAGTCTTCAAAACAATCTCAAGAAAATTCAAGACAATGTAACAGCGACTTTACATGGAAATCTAAGTAAACAGAAAGAAAGTTTTGAAAAGGAACTAGCTCTTAGAAACTCATCTATTGAAAATTTAGAAAAGAAGCTTGCAAAGATAACAGAAGAATCAATTAATCATTTCAATTCTTTTGAGAAAAAATTGAAGGATATTGAAACCGAAAATACTTTTTTGAAATCGAAACAAATTGAAAGTGACAAAATGGGTTCGAAACATAAGGAGATTATAGACAAGTTTGTCGAAAAAATTAAAACTCTTCAAAAAGAAAATGAAGAACTAAAAATGTTGAAACAAAGTTGAAAATAGCTTTCAAATTTTTTTTGAATTTGAAAGGAAAAAGAAACTATTGCAGTTCAGAAAACACGAAACTGAAATAACCCTGTACAATACTCTCTGTTACACGAACACTATAATCCCTGTCTAAAAATTTTCTTGTTAATATTAATTTTAAACTGGTTGCATCAATACACAATCCTGGTTTTAAAACAACTTTATTGTTACTTGGTTCGAAACATCTAGAACTTTCAAAATCTTCAAGTAAATTGTCCTTCAAAAAATTAATATACTCTTCTAGAATATCATTAACCAATTTTGAAGCGACAGTATCAATTTCATTTTGCCAAATTTCATATTGACGTTTAGATTCAACTTTCAATTCATTAAAAGAATCATCAAGACGTTTTTGTCTTTCTTGTTCGGTTTCATTTCTAACTTCCTTGTTTTCTGATTGCATATTTGATTTTAGAAAAGAAAAATTTTTAAAAATCATTTTTTAAAAAGTTGATTTTTAAAAGTGGAAAAATGCTTCGATTAAAAAGAGAAAACTAATTTTTTTGTAAAGACTAAAAATAGCTTCAATACATTATGATATACGTGCACGTATATCATAATCTCTTTCGAATAAGTTTTAACATTTCACATAGTGTAGGAGTAGTAATATTAGGAACACGTTTAGATTGATCCAAAATAATTTTATCAAACTATGAGAGGCTTCAATAATAAAATTAATATTTCCTTCAATAGTATCATTAGCATTCCTAAAACAATAATTTTATCTTTGAAGTCCTTACGTTTCAATTCGAAAAAAAAATCGTCAAGAAGACGTTTCTGTCTTTCTTGTTCAGTTTCTACTTCTATCTCCACTTCTACTTCCTTAAGTTTGGTTTGCATATTTGATTTTAAAAAATAAAAAATTTTTAAAATCATTTTTATTTTGAAAAGTTGAAAATAGCTTTCAAATTTTTTTTTGAATTTGAAAGACAAGAGTGTGTTTATAACATTTGTTCAAGTGTCGGAAATGAAAAAGTAAAATCCACCGTTTTTTTAACAATAATATCATCTATTGTTTTTTCAACATTAACATCGCTATTAATTTTTACGTTATCAAAATGTCTTTCGATAAATATGGTTTTTAACATAATACGAAATATTTTTAACCGAACCCAAAAATCTGGTTTCAAAAGAATTTCCAAATATTTATTGTTGATTTTAACATCAAATCGTCGTAATGTTTTGAGAGGACTTTCTGGGCTGATTTGTAAGAATTTAAGATACTCTTCGATAACATCATTCGCTAGTTCCAAAATAATCATTTCAATTTTATCTTTTTCAGCCTCTCTTTGTAGTTTCAATTCATTTTTTAATTTTGTAAACGACTCATCAAGTAATTCTTTTCTTAAAATTTCTTTATGAGTTATTTTATGATCTAATGCTTGCATTTTTATTTTAAAAATTTTATTTTTTAAAATCATTTTTAAAATTTACTTAAGCCATTCAGGTTCCGGAAATTGAAAAGCAAAAGGAACAGTTGCACTTGTGGATAATTCCGGATTAGTATAAATAATATTGATATCAGTATAACCTCTATCCACAAAGAGAGATTTAAGTGTGTCGTGAAAATTATTGATAGGAATATGATGTTCTCCTAAGATAACATCCCACCCAAATCCAAATGGGATGTTTGGATTTTGTCTCACCTTCGAGAAATTTTTAATCGTTGCGAAAGAAAGTCTGGAATTATCTTTATTTTCCAGGAAGTTGACATACTCTTCAATCACATCATTAACGATTTTCAAGGCATGACTTTCAATTCCAATTTTGTGTTTAAGTTTATCGTTTGCTTTTCTCTGCTCTAATCTGGTTTTCAATTCATTAAAAGAATCATCAAGACGTTTTTGTCTTTCTTGTTCGGTTTCATTTCTATCTTCCTTAATTTCTGCTTGCATATTTGATTTTAAAAATAAAAAAATTTCAAAATCATTTTTTCAAAAATGATTTTGAAAGCGATAAATGGTTCCAATGCAAAGAAATAATTGCTTCAAAAAAGAAAAAATGGTTGATTAAAATAACTTTTTTGAAGTTGAAAATAGCTTTCAAATTTTTTAATTTGAAAGAACTGGTTACAACATATTCTTAAGCGCAGGGAATGAAAAAATAATATCTGCTGTTTTTTCCGCTACTTCATCGAGTTTTACTTCCATCTCCTTAAGAAATTGTTTTTTCTTCAAGATGGCGCTTAACACACTACGAAAAGTAGTAAAATTAACCCAAAAATCTGGTTTTAGAAGAATTTCTGAATCTTCAGTTTCTTTGATGTTAACATCAAATCGTCGTGTTGTTCTAAAATCATTAAAAGGATTATTTTTTGAATGATTAAGATATTCTTCAATAGCATCATTTACTAGTTCCAAAATAATCATTTCAGTTTTCGTTTTTCCAGACTCGATTTGCTGTTTCAATTCGTTTTTTAATTTTGCAAAAGAATCGTCAAGGAATTCCGTCCTTAAAATTTCTTTATGAATTGGCTTATGATCTACTGCTTGCATATTTGATTTTAGAAATAAAAAAAAAATTAAAATCATTTTTCGTCTTTGATCTTGAAATAAATGTATCTACCAAAAACTTCTGAAAACAAGTCATGTTCAGGCCACAATCTGTTTTTATGAACATCGAAGTTCCGATTAGAGTAAGCATAATTAAAATCTAAATTCGATTTCTGACAGTAATCAAGAAGGATTTTACTCGTTTTGTCGAAGTTAAGACAGTCGCTGTATCTACCAATACAAATCTTGTTACCATAAGGGTAAACAACGATCGAAAAATCGTAATCGGTATAAATTTTTTTGTTTTCTAAACGCTGTTTTATGCCTTCATTTAATAACGTTAATAATTTAATTTTGAAACCATTTTCTTCGTCTTGAATTTTGTTTTTAAGCGATGTAATGTTAGTCGCTAATTCCTTTTCGTGATTTTCCATTTCTATTTAGAGATGGAAAAAATAAAAATCAATTTTTAAGCATTATTATCTCTTCAAAATAAACGAAAAAGTAATAACATCAAAATCCTTTTCTGTGTAATCAAAAGATCGTAAACAAATCAAACTATTATCATCGGCATACTTATCATAAATTTCTGTGACCTGTTCAATGGGCATAAATTTGATTTGTCCAATTCGACGTTTTTCTTTGTCATCATTGGACAGACATCCACATCCGTGTTTAGCTGAATAATCTGGTTGTTTTGATGTATCATAATCGTCCTCCCAGTCTTCTTTAAAATTTAATTCAACAGAGAAATTTCCGCCGTAACTATCGTGATCAACCAACAAAAAACCAATACAACATTCAAAAATAGTATTACAATCATATGCATAATTTTCCGTTTCTTGCATTTTTTCCATTGACCATTTAATTCCTTCGTTCAATCTCTGAATCAAAAAATTTTTAATTTTTTTGTATCGAATAGAATCGATTGGAACCATTATTAATGGGTTGATTTCGATTTTAGATCTTAGATCTTTTTTATTTTTGACAATTGGAATCAATTCCGAAACTAATTTTTTAGTTTCATTTGAGAGGGTAATCAACTTGTTATTTGCTTCAACTTCCATTTTGATTTTTTTTTAAAAAATTTTTTAAATCATTTTTTAATCTAAAATAAATGAGTCAATCTAAAAGACGATCAAAACGAAAATCTAAAAGACGATCGAAGAGACGATCAAAACGAAAATCAAAACGAAAATCGAAGAGACGATCAAAACGAAAATCAAAACGAAAATCGAAACGAAAATCGAAACGAAAATCGAAACGAAAATCGAAAAAGAAATCAAGGAGAAAACCTATTAAAAATCCTATAACAGATAATGACAAGCAAGAAAAGAAAGTAATGTCTGCTATCAAAAAATGGAAGAAAGATAAAAAAGGAAACTTGTTTCTAAGTATCAAAAAAATTTGTGGAAAAAATAAATCTTGGAGAGACACTTTTGCTATGGATGTCATTTATAAAAAAGCTAGAATGACACCGAATCAATATAAAGATCTCTCAAAAGGACTGCTTGCTAAAGACAGAAAAAAGAAATCGAAACGGAAATCTAAGCGATAAAAAATAGAACGTTGCAGGTTCGAAAACGTTGAAACTGAAGGTATTGAAAGCTGTCAAAAATAAAAAAGGTAATTCGCTTTCAATAATCAAAAAAATTTGTGATTAAAATAGAACATGGAGAGAAACTACACAACAGATATTATCAGTAAAAAATCTGGATTGAAACCAAAAGAGTTTGATAAGCTGATTGTCGCTTTTAATAAATAAAATTAAGTATCTCTGATATAAAAAGAAAATACAATGTAGCGTTCCTCTTTTTTACCGTCATTGTACTTGCATGAACAAAAATCATCGCAACAGCAATCAACCAATTTTGTAATTTTTTCGTAAGTAACCCTGAGTGGCGTGTTTTGAAAGTATGTATATAAAAAATTTTCAACATCGTCTAAACCCATGAACGATCCTTTTTTTTCGAAACTAATCTTTTCATCAAGAAATACATAATTGTAATGAAGAAGAAATTTGGTTTGACAAATTAGTTTATTTAAATTAGTATCCATATCTTTGATATTGTCTTTTAGGGCTGAATTAATCTTTTCTATCAAACTATTTCTGAAGACATCGTGACGGTTTTTGTTTTGTGTTTTAATAAGATCATATTGAGTCTTTATTTCGACCGCTAATTTTAACGTTTCTTCTTTGAGTTCGAAAAAATGTTCTTCAGTTTTGTCATGAGTTTGATTCACTTCCATTTTTTTAATTTTTTTTAAAAAATTAAAATTCATTTTTATTTCATGTTGAAACGAAAGAAAACTATCTTTCGGACACCCTTATAAAATGTTAAATCGAAAACAGCTTGTTCCTTATCAAAAACAAGGTTCGTTTCTTTCGCAAAATTTTCGAGTATAGCAATTAGTTTTTTACATTTTATAGATTCGATTGTTGAATCATCCATTTCAATGTCTACAAAAGTCATTTTAGAAAAATTTAAAATAAATGAGACAGTGAACCCAGATTTATCTCTTATTTTTTCACTGTTATTAACAAAATTTTCGAAACTCTCAACAGCCTGTCTTGTTATAAAAAGAATAAGTTGTTTTGAAACTTTCATTTCGTTTTCAATTTCATCTTTCAAAATTATATCATAATTGTGTCTTGAAAGCAAAGCACGTTTATATAAATGTTCCAGTTCCATTTATATAATCAAAAATTCTAATTTCTATTCTAATTGAATTTTTCTGTCAAAATCACCAGAAACGACCTGATGTGCTATTACAAGTATAGGTTTGTTTTCAAAATTTTCTTTGATACCTTCCATTACAATAGATGTTGTTTCTTGATCTAATGAAGCGGTGCATTCATCAAGTAGAACCATAGGTGCATTGAATATTTCTGCAAAAGCCAAAGTGAAAGCAAGAATCACTCTACTAAGTTCACCTCCAGAAAGCATAGTGATGTCTGTTTCCATTTCTTTATAATATATTTCGAGATTGATCTGTGGTTTTGTTCCCTTTGCCTCTTTCTTTTTATCTTTTTTAGATTGTTTAAAAGGCAGTAACTGTGCTGATAAAGGATCATTGGGAAAGAAAATATCAAGGTATTCTCTAGCATGTGTATTTATATTATTAATAATATTTTCTATAGCTATACTTTCGGCTTGTAAAATCTTTTCTTTTAACATAATTGAAGCCGAGTATTTGTCTCTAACATCAATTTCATTTTTGGATAGAATTTCAATCTTGTTTTTCCATTGATCATAACTTTCTTTTTTCGATATATAAGTATTATATTTATCTATCTTTTCAAGATTACTTTCTGCTTCTTTGAGTTTGATTTTTAATTCTGCTAAATTCTTTTCACAATCTACTACATCGGTTTCAATTTCATTTATATTTCTAATTACTTTGAACTTTGAAATATATTCACTTTCTAATTTTCCAATTTCTTCCGAAAGAAGAACTAAAGTTACATTTATTTTTTTAATAGAGTTTTCAATGTCTTCAAATTTTTCTTTTTCTTTTCTTAAAATTTCAATATTTTTTCTTATATTTTCTTCATTCTCATCGATAACTTCTTCTTTTATTTTCGATTCTAAACTTTTAATAGTGTGTTTTTGAGAGTCAACTTGTGCTTTGAAACTATTCAAAGCGAAAGAAAATGTTTTGTCATCTATCTTTTTCTCTTCGCTTTTAATTTTCTTTTCAAGATCTTTTTGAACCATCTTATAGTTTTGAAGATATTCGATGTTATTTTCAACGTCTTTTTTGTTTTCACATTCACTTCCTTTTTCGTATAAATTTTTGATTTTATTGATAGATTTCTCAATAATTTTTGAATTTTCCAGTTTGTTTAGATCACTTGGAACGACAAATTCCAACTTTGAAATCACTTTCGAAAGATTATTTATTTCTTTTTTAAGATTTTCATCATCAATATCGGTTGAAATAATTTCGTTTTTATAAATTTTTAAAACATTATCTTCAAACTGTAAAGATGATGAACAACACGGGCATTTATAAACCTGTTTTTGAAGAAGAAGTTTACTATACAAATCCTTTTTTAAATCTATTTCTTTTTTACTTTTTTCTAAAAGTTTTTTGTTTTCTTCTATTTTATTTTTGTCGACCTTGTTTACTTCCAAAGAATTTTTTAATCTATTCAACTCATCGATGTCTTTGATAAGTTGTTTTTCTTGTTCGATTATAGAATCGATTTCATCCTTTGAATACTCTTGCCAAAGAATGTTTTTCCATTTTTCTATTTCATCGTGTATATTTTGCATCTCTTCATTTTGCATTAGTTTCAACCTTTCTTTGTCTTGTTTATGCTTCTCTTTTAAAAAATATAATTCCTTCTGAAAGATCATATTAGAAAGTTTATTTTCTAGATTGGAAAGTTTTTCATCGTCTTCTTTTCCTTTGTAAGAAAGAAGTTTTTTATTATCGACAAGTTGATTTAGTTCTTTATTTATTTTTTCAAGTTGTTCTTGTTTTGAAACCAGTTTGGCTTCGACAATTTTTCTATTCATTAATTCATTTTTAACAAGTTCAAGTTTGGTTTCATTTTTATTGATTAAAATTTTACAATTCTTAAATAGAGTATTTTGGTTCTTAATTGTCTTTTCAATGTTTTTTGTTTTGATTGGAAATTCGACTTTTTCGGGCTCTGTTAGAGTTGATATAACTTCTGTGCACATTTCAAGTTGAGAAGAAACTGAAACAAGCTCATTATTTTTTTCTTGAATCAAAGAAGCACATTTGTTTTTGATTTTGTAAAGATCGATATTTTGAAAAATAGTTTTTTCAAGAAATTCCAGTTTATCTGAAGGTGACATCATGATAAAAGAATGAATAAAGTTTTGTTGAAGATAACAAATGGTTTGAAAACTAATTCCAAAATGATCGATAATGACAGATTGACCAGCGTCATCCTCGTATTGTTTATTTGTTATTAAATCTGTAACCACCAATCGGTTTGGTGTTTTTCTTCTATATATTCTTAGATTTTCAAACTCTATTTCTACTTCACATCCTTTCTCACCAACTGTTGTCAATTTCAAACCTATATTGTAGAGGGCAAAAAGAATAGCCATGAGAATACTTGATTTACCAGAACCACTTGGACCAGAAAGCAGAATTAAACCTTCTTTTCCAAAGTCAAATTCACGTTCTGTATAACATCTAAAATTTTTAAGCTTAATTTTCATTTCTATTTGTATTTCTATTTAAAATAAATTCATTTTTAAATTTAAAAATTGGAAATATTTTTCAAATGGCTGACAAAATCATTATCGATTTTTCTGAAAAATCCTTTTTATTAAAAGGTGTCGATAAGAACAAATACACAAAACTATTTAGAAACCATGGAGGAAAGTGGTATAACAAACTTAAAAACTACGGATCTGCATGGCTTTTTCCAAGAGAAAGAAAAAACGAAATTATAAAATTATTGAATGAAACTGTATTACAGGATAATATCGAAACTACAACTGGTCCCGAAACAGATGTTAATATTGATATTAAATCAAAAAAAGAAAAAGAAATCGATGACATAGTTAAACATTTCAAAGATAACAAGACACAGAAAAAATACCATAGAGCTGTTAGCGCAAACAATTCTGAAGAAAGCGAAAAAGAGGATGAAGTAAAGAAAAAAGACGAGCATGGTGATCATAACGATCGGAACGATAGGAACAATTTTAACTACGAAGAACAGCTTCTAAACGATAAAAAATTAGAGAAAATGAAACAGTTTAACAAAGAGAAAGAAAGGTTTGACAAAACCTTTCATGTTAGAACTGAAAAAGAAAAGGGAAAAGAAACCAGAAAAGAAACAGAATCAAAAAAAACAGAAATTAGAAGATCACCAGAAATTAGAAGATCACCAGAACCAAAAAAAACAAGGCTAGAGAAACCAGAGAAGCAAGAGAAACAAGCGAAACAACAAACGAAGCAAGAGAAACCGAATTTCGTTTCACGAGTCAAAAAAACAAAAAGATCATTGTCACCACAATCATCACCTAAAAAATCTAATTCTAATAATAGTTCACACGAACTTCAAAAGTTTTACAAAGCTTTCTCCAAAGATCCAAAATTATTTAGAAAAATGTATAAACAAGCCAGATCGAAAAGCGAAAGTAAAAAAACAAAAAAACAGAAATCTGAAAGCGAATCTTCTGAATCGGAATCTGAAAGTGATCAAAGTGATCAAAGTGATCGAGATAACAGAATTAAAAAAAGTGATGATGATGACAGCGATAATAGCAATAATTCAGAAAATGAATCTGATGCTTCTATTTCAAATGAAGATTCGAATAATTTTAAATCAGACGAAGAATCAGATTCTTCTTCGTCCGATGATTATCCGATACCAGAATCACCTTATAAAAAGAAACTTAAAAGATTGTCAAAAAAAGAACCTATCTTCACCAAGCTAAAAGAGATTGAAAAAAAATTATATAAAATGGAAATGGAGAAAAAGAAACGAAAATAACTTAAAAATTTCATTTCAATTTAAAATGAAATTTTTTCCAAAAAGTTTAAATCCAAAAAATAAGGAAAAGTTTGTTGATCTGAAATACGGTAGATGTAAATGTTATCTAAGAAGAGCTATTTACGAACACATAATCAATCACGAAGAAAAAGAATATTTTTCTTTAGATGAATTCAATCAAACACGGGTTGGAAATATGAAAATGACACAAAAGCTTTGTGATGATATCATCGTTGAGCTTGAAAAGCTCGATTGGAAATGCAAGAAATCATATGGTAATACAGCTTTATTTATTTTTGCAGATAAACCACCTTCCAATTGTTACGAAGAAGGATTTTAATTTATTTTTTATTTCCTTTTAGGAAATAAAAAAAATGTCTGTCAACAAATCAACTGCACAATCAGTAGCATATTCTTTATTGGGTGTTGCAACTTTTAGTTTCGTGCTTGGATATTACTTCTTTCACAACAGCAATCAAAATGTTAGTTATCAAGATTATTCCAAGCTTCTAACCGTTTTTTCTGCTGTATGTATCATTGCTTCAGCTTCCGCTGGAATGGCATGGAAACAAAGTAGTAATGACCAAACTATAATTAATTTTGTAAATTGTATTCTAGCTTCTTTTCTGGTCGCTTATGGTAGATATCAAAATTGGAATTATTTAGCCATAGCATTGGGTGCTGTAATTGGAATTATGTCTTGTTTTGAATTTGTAGTTGACGATAATTAATTGACTTCATAAGCTTGCAATAAACGGGCAGATGGATCTTTAACCAAACTCCATCTTGGAAGCCAGTAATCAATCTTCAAATCGTAATTTGGATAGTAATGATCGAATACCATTTTGTAGTATTGTGCTTCTTTACTTGGAAATTTAGAATTTGTCATCTCATTCGAAATTTTTTGTTCAACATATTCTTGAATATATTGAAACCATGATTTTGTTTTACTAGAAACGCCATCTGAAAAAGCTTCTTTTTGTCTCCAAATAATTTCATCAGGAAGACAGCCTTCAAAAGCTTTTCTTAGAAGATACTTTTCAACCGATTTTCCAAGCGAATTCTTTGTATATTTTGGCCATTTTTCTCTGGCTTGTATAGATAAACTAAGATCAACCACATCTTTGTCAAGAAAAGGAACTCGTGGTTCGAGACCATTTGAAGAAATACATCTATCGGCTCTAAGAACATCATAAATATGAAGTTCTTTAATTAATCTAAGAGACTCATTTTCAGCTTCGATTTCATTTGGTGCGTTATGAAAATAAAGATACCCTTCAAAAATCTCATCTGATCCTTCACCTGAAAAAATAACTTTGTCTGTTGTGTTCTTGGAAATATACTTGGATAATAGATACATTCCAACACTTGCTCGAATTGTTGTGATATCGTATGTGGCAAGAGTTTTGATTACTTCTGGAATGATGTTCAAACCCTCTTCAACACTGAACTTAACTTCGGTATGTTTTGTTCCCAGAAATGAAGCTACTTTTCTTGCATATTCAAGATCGGTTGAACCATCCATTCCAATCGAATAGGTTCTAACATTTTCACCTCCAAGAAATTTAGTTAAAAGATATGCTATGACACTACTGTCAAGTCCTCCAGAAAGTAAACAACCCATTGGTCGATCTGTCATCAATCTCATTTTTACAGCTTTTTCTAACGTTTCTTTAATTTTATTTACAGGTTCGAAAATTCTATTTACTGATAAACTTAAATCAAGCTCACCAAGTTTTTCAAAAATCCATGTCGGATTTGGCATCGACAAATCGACAAGAATAGAACAACCAGGTATAACAGGTTTAATGTAGGAACAAAAATCTGCAAGAGAATCTGGTGTTGATGACAAAGCAAAAATTTGATGATCGAAAGAGAACCCGTAATAAAGAGGTCTTACACCAATTCTATCTCTTGCAAAATAAATTTTTTTTCCTTCATTGTCTGTAAGAATAATTGCATACACACCATGAAGCTGACGAATCATAGCATCGAATCCAATCTGTTCATACAGTCTAAGAATGGCTTCGCAATCACTTGACGATTTACTTTCTAAATTGTATTTAGTTGTCAGATCTTTATGGTTGTAAATTTCTGCATTAGCCATCATAATAATATCATTCGATACCATAGGTTGATTTCCCTTGTCAGAAACATCGTTGATTGCGAGACGATGAAACATGTAAAGAGCGTTGTTTTTAATAATTGTAGAGCAATTGTCGGGTCCTCTTTTACTATTGTTTCTTCCAGCTTTCATAATGGTTTGTTGATCCTTTCTAAAATTTCCAAATACTGCGAAAATTCCACACATTTATAAGTTTGTTTTTAGCTTTAAAAATGATTTTTAAATCATTTTTTATGAAAGAAAAAATGGATTGCAAATGTGGAAAAGATATGTCTTTAGGATGTTTTATAAACGAAGTTCAGAAGAATGACGAAAATCATAAAAACAAAATCGAAGCTGAAAATGACGAAATCGAAATCCAAGAAGAGAATCAGGAAATCGAAGAAAACGATAATAAAATTGAGGATGATGATACAGATAGTTATCTCGGTGAAACTGATTGCGAAGATTTTGATGATGATTTGGATGACCTAGAAGAAGCAAAATCTAGAAAGGTAAAATATACCATTTGTAGATATGACGTTTATGAATGTAAACATGGTTCACTACACAATATTCCGGAAAAAATAATTGAAATGGATATTAGCAACTGTAATAATTTCGAACATCTTGATCTCAATGAACAAACGAGTCTGACAGATTTATATCAATTATCTATACACGATTGTTCTAACCTTAAAAGTTTGAAATTGACTCCTTACATTTCTAGATTAGTCATACGCGGATGTCCAAATTTGGAATCGATACCTATTCTTCCGTCTTGTTTAATTTCTTTATATATTCAAAATTGCAACATAAAAAGTTTACCAAGACTACCTTCAACGTTACAATGTTTTAAGATTTCAATGTGTCCAAATCTGATTGGTTTACAAAACATACCACAGAAACTGAAACTACTAATAATTGACAAATGTAATAAAATCAAGGGGTTATCCAATATCGAATCTAATGTTTTAAGATGTGTTGTAATAAAGCATTGTAAAAGCTTTACTTTCGTATCTGAAAATCTACCTTCATCTGTGCGTTTTCTAGAAATTAAACGATGTCCAAAAGTAACAAAGCTACCAAGTAAATGGCCTTCTCAATTAGAAACATTGGAAATTTCTTATTGTAAGAACATCACAGTTATAAATAATATTCCATCGAATCTTCACCATTTGTGTATTCGATATATGAATAATCTTAGATTACTTCCTGATCATCTACCAAATTTACATATACTTGATATCGAATACTGTCCGAAGCTAGAAAAACTACCGATTATAGATTGGAGACATACTGAATGTCATCTTTACAATTTACCAATGATTCTAGATATTCCGGAAGGCTATCATAGTCTCGATATAAATCGTATCAATTCCAGGTGGTTGATTGAAGAAAATAGAGAACTCATTTACAGACTCAAACATCTTCTCGTTAAAAAGATTCAACGAAGACGTAAAGTTGTTTTTAAAACATTGTTTAAACAAACACCTCTTTGTAAGGATATTTGTGGTTTGATAACAGACTTTGCTTATACAAAGGCATAAAAATGATTTTAAATTTTATTTCAATTTGAAATAAAAAATGTGTATTCTTTGCGATTTAGAACAATCGAATGATGAAATGAAAGAAGACGGAAATGAAGAAAAAGAAGAATATAAAACCAGCGACTCCCTTCATATAAGATGTGATATAAAAACAGATTTCAACCTATCACCATTCCTATTTCTCAAACATTTATCATTCTATGAATGTGATGAAATGATGTTTCTACCATCTTTATCATCTTTATCATCTTTACCATCTTTAGAAACGCTTGAAATTTCGCATTGTAAAAAATTACAAATAACAAGTTTACCAAACACAATTACCACTTTAAAACTTAACGATTTCTCTTTGAGTGAGTTATCTTTCAACATGCCTTCATCTTTGATTCATCTCGAATTGGAAATTTTTCCTAATCTTAGAGTCTTGCCATCAACTTTATCTTCACTCAAGTATTTAACCCTATTTAAGCTTCCAAAACTAGAGGAATTACCAAACAATTTGTCGTCTTTGATTGAGATTGCAATTAGATCTTTAGATAAAATAACAAATCTGCCTTGCATGCCTTCTTTAAAACTTTTAAATTGTGATTTATGTGAAAACATTTCGAACATAAATTTCGAGATGTTTCCCAACTTGGAAACAGTTCGAATTGTAGAACTTTTTAAATTAGGAAATATCGAAGGCTTATATCACTTGACAAAATTAAGAAGATTAATATGTATAGGATGTTATATTGAAAGTATAGACAATGAGCTTCCGATTTCTCTCAAAACAATTTTTTTAATTGAGCTTCCAAGTCTTCGAAATCTACCTTCATTTACCCCTTTAATCAATTTGAATGAATTGATCATAGAATACTGTGACAGACTAACAGAAATGAGTGACCTGCCAAGTTCTATAGAAAAATGTCGTATACGATATTGTGATAATTTGGAAGACGTTGTTAAAGGCGAAAATTAAAAATGAAATTTAAAATTTATTTTTTAAAAATTTTAAATGTCAAGTATATGTAACCCTTCAAAAGATTATGATTATGATTATGATGATTCATTTCATTTTACAGAAGATGGGGATAGACTTAAAATTCATAAGTTTCAAGGTGAAGAATTAACTGAAATTTTACCTAATTCATTAATGAAAGTAGAAATTGTTGATTGTCCCAATCTAAGAAGGATTCAAGAAATTTTTTTCAATTGTAACCATCTCACGCATTTAACTATTTCTTTTACTAAACTAGAGAAACTACCAGAAAAACTGCCTCCAAAACTAAAGTATCTCGATGTGTTTAATTATGAAAATGAAATAGAATTACCAACTAGCCTTCCGCCTTCATTAAAAAGGTTGTATATAGGATGTCCAGATCAACAGTCTCTGTGTTGTGGTCATCAACCATATACAGAATTATTTCATAAAAACCGAGATAATGGGTTGCTTTATATTCATCATAATAAGTTCACTAAACTACCTGAAAATATGCCTTCAATTAAAGTTATTATGCTGACTCATTCAAACGTCAAAAAACTAGAAATACTTTCATCATCGTTGACTGGTTTATATGTTTGTTTTTGTCATGAGTTAGAAAAAATATCTTTTGCAAGTAATCCGCCACTTCAAAATATTGATATTTCTCTATGTAATAATTTGAAAGCTATTTGTCATGTTCCAAAAAATGTTTTAAGTTTCAAATGTTTTAACAATAAAAACTTGTTACGAATTACAGAGATACACGATTCACATGATTTTAGTAAAAGCAAAAAACAAGACTGTAAATCAGATACGATTATAATGTATAATGGATTGTTATCATGTGTTCCGAAATCTATGTATGAAAGATTTTTTAGTAATTTTATCGATCGTAATCATCCGATTTATATAAATCGTAGTTCACAAGAAGGTGCTTACTTTCTTTTTAGAAGACATCTTCGAAAGAAGGTGAAAAGAATGAGACAAAGAAAGGTTTCGAAAATGCTGTTTGATCATACAGTTCTCAATAAAGATCTTTGTGAAGCGATTACAAAGCTAGCTTATCCAACCTGAGTTTGAGACGAAAAAATGATTTTAAAAATTTTTAATTTGAAAAAGCGAAATGTGTATCATTTGTGAAGAAAAGGATTTAAGTGACCTAACAGAAATCGAATGCACCAATTGTCAAAAATTAAGGAAACTACCAGAGACATTGGTTTCTTTAAAAGTTTTAAGAATAACTAATTGTGATAACCTGAAAGAACTACCAGACAACTTACCATCTCTTAAGAGTTTGTATCTAAGCGGTCTCGGTAGATTAAAGATAATCAAAAAATTACCATCAACACTTGAGACGATTATGATAGATGAGTGTGAAAACCGAATTGAACTAACATACATCCCTCCTTCGCTTAGAGTTCTGGTAGTAGAATTGTCTAATTTATCGAAAATCTCAGATGTTTTGCCTTCGACACTTGAGGTTTTTCGAATAGACGGATGGAATGGAACTTTTAACAATTTAAAATTATCAAATCTTTCAGCTTTAACAGAACTTGAATTATCTTTCGTTGATATAATAAAAATTCCAATCATAACTGAACCTATAGAATCGATTCGTATTTATTGTTTGAAAAATCTTTTCGAACTACAAGATTCGTTTCCTTCAACACTTAAAAAACTTGAAATAACAGATTGTCCGAAATTGAGAAAACTACCGAAAATCACATCTGAAAAAATGGATTCTATAATCATTACAAATTGTCACAATATAACTGATATTTATTTTTTACCATCCTTTGAATGCGAAAAATTTATATGTAATCGAAATGACAAATTGATTTCTCTTTTTAACATACCGCTTTCATTAAATACATTTTATTGTTTTGGTAATCCAAAACTTTTAAAGTCACCAGAAAATATGTATGTGATAGATGATTTTGTTTTTAGAGAAAATGGATTTTTTTGGAATGATCAAAATAATACAGAACCTATCATTAAGCTCAAAAAACTAATGATCAAAAAGATTCAACGAAGACGTAAAGTTGTTTTCAAAAAGTTGTTTAAAACACCTCTTTGCAGGGATATGTGTAACTTGATTGTCGATTTTCTTTATACCGAATAAAAAAAGTTTATTAATTTTAAAAGATGGTTTTAAAATTAAATGTGTATTTTCTGTGATAACAAACTACGAGAGGTTATAGCTCAAATTGGATGTTGTTGCGATGAATTAGAATCAGGCGCAAAAACATCTAATATAGATGAATTGCGTATTAGAGCATATGATAACTTCACAAAACTTCCTAAAGTTTTGCCTAAAACTCTTACAAACTTGTGGATTGAATTATGTCTCAACTTAGTTGAATTAGATAATCTTCCACCCTGTCTCGAAGATTTAGATATTGATATTTGTCCAAAATTAATTAAACTACCAGATGCCTTACCTTTGACACTTAAAAATCTAAAACTAGATCAATGTGAAAAATTAATTAAACTACCCGATGTTCTGCCTTCTTTACTTAACATTTTGTGTATAAATACTTGTAATAGTTTAATTCGATTACCTGATGTATTTCCTTTGTCACTTAAATTGTTATTTATAGATCAATGTGAAAAATTAATTAAACTACCCGATACTTTCCCTTCATCATTAACTTCTTTAACTCTACAAAATTTACCTAGTTTAACAAAACTACCCGATACTTTCCCTTCATCATTAATTTTTTTAACTTTGCAAAATTTGCCTAGTTTAACTAAACTACCCGATACTTTCCCGTCTAATCTGAGTAAACTAGTGATAAGTTCGATACCGAAAATTAAAAAACTGCCTCAAATCGAAGTTACTTCCAAAGAAATAATGATTTTTGAATGTGATCACGAAATATATGAAGCACCTTATTTCGGAGATAGAGAAAATAAATATCTTAGAATTCAAAAAGAATGGAATGAAAACGGTTCGATTCCAACTATGCCAGTTAGATTATATATGTTTACTCGCGATTTGGTATCTAAAAAATCAAAAATGATTTTTTAAAGAGATTATTCTTTTTAAAAAATGAACTTAACACCATCTTTAGATTTAATTCTTGCACCAATGTATGCGGGTAAAACATCCGAGCTTATCAGAAGACTAATTATTTTTCATGAAATGGAAATGAAGGTTCTTTATATCAACTCTGTTAAAGATGTCAGATCGAAAGAATCGTTTTCAACACACAATCCAACTGTAGGGAAAATCCCTTTTGATAACATTAAATCTGAGAATCTGAAATCTATTGATGTCTCAAAGTATGATGTTCTAGCTGTCGATGAAGCATCTTTCTTCAACGATCTTAAAGAAACCGTTCTAAACTGGGTAGAAGAGAAGAAAAAAATCGTCTTAGTTGCTGGCTTGAATGGTGATTTTCAAAGAAAACCTTTTGGGCAGATTAATGATCTTGTTCCTTATTGCGATACAATTTCAAAGCTAACACCATTTTGCTTTTCATGTAAGAAAAATAAAAATATCGTGACAAACGCTCTATTTACAAAGCGTATTGTCTCTTCAAATGAAAAAATTTTAATCGGTGACAAAGATTTTTATATTCCGGTATGTCGAGAATGTTATTTAAAATAATTTTTTCTTTCTTCCTTTTCAAATTTTTTAATTTGAAAAATCTTTTCTTTCAATAAATGTCAAGTGGAAAATTTTTATTAGGAATCGCTGGTGTTCTTCTAACTGCATTAGCTCTAACAAAACTAAATATGGGTGAGGATGAAAAAATCAAAGAAAATTTTTGGAATGGAATTCAATTCACAGCTGGTGCTATGCCAGCTGTTCAACTTCCAAATGGTCAAGTAAGTGCAATTGGAGGTAATTATATGGCACCCGATATGATGGGTAGTGGAAAGTTTGTTTCAACACCTGCTTTTCAAGCTGTTTTATCACCTAGATTTAGCAATACGCAATATGGTGCTAATATCAAATATAATATGCCGGATAGAGAAAATCTCGGAGTTCCTTGCGAACCTCTTACTTTTGGAAGTATGGCTCAAGAAAATTATCTTAAACAAAGAACTGAACCTGTTCTTCAAGCCAATATGCTGGAAAATTATTCGGGACAATTGGGACAAAATCAACAAAGACAATCTGCTCAAGCTTTCAGACCTGCTTTTGAATCTAAGAACTCTATCGAAAACTACGATTGTGCTAACGCTGGTTCTGGTCAATGTGGCGGTGGTTCTCCAGCCCAATGTGGAAAAGGTGGATACGGTCTTGGTCACAAGGTTGGTGGTGGATATGAACTTCCTTCCGGTTATGCGGCTGGAAATTATTGGGATGTATACGACTCTCTTCCCGGTGATAAAATTATGGGAGGTGAACTTCCTGTAGGAACTATGTCAACCATGGATAGTGCTGGAAATCTCAATCAAGTTGTGATGGTTCAACACATTATGCCTATGAACAACAAGGCATCTTCACGTCTCAGATCTCAAGGAGACCCGATTCGAGGTGATCTAGCTATTGTTCCATGCCAATCTGGATGGTTCAGTGTGTATCCCAATATCGCTCGTGATGTTCAAGAAGGTGCCATGAACGTTCTTGCTGGAGCTGGTGGAGGTGGTGAATCATACAATAAACTCATGAATCTACTCGTCAACGCTTCTGGTGGTGCATCGACTACTCTTGGTGGTGTCGATCTTGCTCAAAGCTTGCCAGAATACAATGTTAATATGGCTACAAGCATGCAAACTAGTCTCAGAAATGCTATGACCGATGTTCAAGTTTCTGCGTTCCCTTAAGTTTGTATTTTGTTTTTTAAAAATGATTTTTAAAAAATTTTTAGAAAAAAATAGAAAAATGGATTGCAAAGTTAATGATAAAGATGTTAAACTTTTTGATGTTGTTGAAAAGTTTAAATTAGCATCATGGCGAGCTATTTCTCTTTTAAAAGAGATTGAACAAAAAACTGAAGTTAGTTTTTGTATTGATTTAATTTCAAGATCTGATGGAAAAAATGGAAATGAAAAATTAAGTTTTGCCGATATAAAATTTATTGATTTAAACAACAAGAAAATTTCAATCGAATTTCTTGCTGTAGCTGTGGTAGGTGAAAGTTTGTTTGAAAGTCGTAATTTTAAACTTGGAGAAGTAAACAAAACAAATAATGTTAAATTATTTGCGAGGAGAGTAAATAAAATTTTACGAGATGCTGTTTTAATCGATTTCAAATTATTTGAAAATAATTTACCTGATTACGATCCTTATATGGAAGGTGCAGATGAAGATAATATGTCTGATATCTGGTATAATGGTAAAAGAAGACCGACACGTTCAGAACGAGGAAGTGACGATGATATTTCATTTTCACATAATGCAGATAGTATTAAAATCGAAGATTAGAATCCCATCCTTAATAAAGCTTTTCATTTATCATAAAAAATTTATGATAAATTAACCCTGAATATCTGGTATATCCAAATCTTCTTCTCTTTCTCCCTCTTTTTCATTTCCTTCTTTCTCCGCGCTGACAATAACATCTTTATTTTTCTCATACCAAAGCTGATACAACAGTCTCACTTGATCGTTTGTCAAAGTTTTAAATCCTTCCTTATTTTCAACGTATGGAAGAAAGACATCTCGAACATCTGCCATTGAAACGTATTCTAAGCTTGGTCTTCTTTTTCCTTTTTTAAGACGGTGATACCTATCTTCAATCTGTTTTTTGATTTCTGCGACGTCTGTCACCAAATCAAAATTTTCTTCATTATCATCATTCATTTATCGAAAATGATTTTTAAAAATTATTTTTTAAAATTAAAAATGGGAATTAAGAAATTGGTTGAATTTTTGAGATCTAAATTTCCAGATGTGTTTAAACCTATTCATCTGTCAGATTTAGCTTATAAAAAAGTAGCCATTGACATCTTCTATTATCTATGCATTTACAAATACAGATTTGGTGAGCGGTTTCTGTTTCAGATGTTGAGAATGATTTCTATACTCAGAAAAAACGATATTCATTGTGTTGTTGTTTTCGATGGAAAAGCACCAGCAGACAAAGACAATGAGAAAAAAGAAAGAAGAGAAAACAAGGAGAAAGCACAAGACAACATCTCACGTGTTGAAGACGCTTTAGAAAATTTTAGAGAAACTGGAATTATAGACGAAATTCTACTTGATTTTCAGAAAAAAAGAAAATTAGAGATAGATACAGTGTTTGTCAAAAAATCTATTTTGAATGTAAAAGGAATCGAAGGTGAGCTTGTTAAAATGAAAAAACAACTTTTTCAGATTTCACCTAAAAATATAGCTGATTTCAAACGTATTCTAACCTTGATTAAAGTTCCTTACATTGAAGCGAAAGGCGAAGCTGAACTTCTTTGTTCTTCTTTATGCCTTGAAGGTAAGATTGATGCAGTTCTTTCAGACGATACAGATGTGTTAGCATATACGACACCTATTTTCATAACTAAAATAGATTTTGCCGAATCTGCCTGTATGAGAATCGATTATACAGATTTACTTAAGAACCTGAATCTCACTTCAGAACAGTTTTTAGATTTCTGTATTTTGTGTGGAACAGATTACAATAAAAATATTCCAGGTATCGGTGTTGTCAAAGCTTACTCTTTGATAACTAAATATAAAAAAATTGAAAATATTAAAGGTGTTGATACGGCTGGATTAAATCACATTCGAGTTCGTGAACTATTTCATACAAGAGAAAAATATGAAAACGATATTCCCTATTGTGGTGACCCGGATTTTCAAGCTCTAAATAATTTTTTGATCAGTATTAATGTCGGCACAGATTTGTCTACAATTGTTAAAAATTTTACAAAAGAAATAATTTTTGAATCTTAATCGTCATCTGTTGTGCTCGTTTCGTGATCGGTTGTAGTATCTGTTTCTTTTTCGTTTTTGTCGTCTTTTTCGTGATCATCGTGATCATCGTGATCATCGTGATCATCGTATTCTTCAGTTGTTTCTTGAATATTATTTATGTTCGATATGATTGGTTGAACATCATCAGTTGATATCAATTCTTTCATTTTCGGAATTAGATCTTTAAGAAACGTATCATTTTCGCTATTTTGATTTTTGAATACAAATTCTGGTGCTAAAATACAATTTTTAGGTTGCGAAGTGTATACATCGCTTTTATAATCATCGATTATAAACGTATTTTGAAAGCTTAAATCAGATATATTAAATTTATTCCATAAAAGTTGTAAATCCTTGGTATATTCGTGCTTGTTTGTCTTTTCTGAAATTCGACAATGGTATGATGTAAAAATGAATTTAAGCACACGATTCGGTTTCTTTAAAATCACTTTTTCTATTACAAAAAGAGCATAGTCTTTTGAAGCAGCGGTCCATACTATAACATTGAAATTGTCAAAAATAAAATCTAGAAATTCTTGGAGATAAGGTCTTTCAAAAATAATATATGTTTGATCCATGTTGTGAAACGTGAAGTTGGATGCTTTGGAATAAAGTGAATCTCCAAAGCCTTTAACAGGTTCACCATAAATTAACGTTTGATCAAGATCTAGAATGATGTTATTTTTTTTCATTCTTTATTCTTACTTACTTATAAAAATATTTTTATAAGTGATAAGTTTTCAAAAAATATTTTTTGAAAACTATTTTATAAGCCATGCATGATTTAGTAATTGAATTGCAGAATATCTTTTGTTTTCATCCTTTTCTAAAGCACATTCTAGAAAAGAAGAAAAATCATCCGATATTTTGCTTTTAAAAGTTAAAGTATTGTTGAGAATTTCATTTGTATTTTTAAAAGGAATGACCTTGAAATACGTCTCATAAATTGTAATTCCAAAACTCCAAATATCCCATTTAGTTTTGGGATCGGAATTCTTTTTATTGTCGAAGAATTCCGGGCACTCAAATCCGTCTGTTGTCTTTTGTTCAAAATCTATCAAAGAAACCTTCTTTGTGTTTTCATTATAAATAATATTTTCAGGTTTGATATCACGATGAACTATATTTTTTGAATGAACTTTTTTTAGTATGGTTAAAAGCTGTCTCGAAACATTTTTAAGGTCTTCTTCATTTAACTTTCCTTTGTATCTAAAAAGCTCTCTTCCTTCTATTTTTGACAAAATAATATAACTGAATAAAGAAGACGTGCCAAAAGCGAATAACCTTGGAATTCCTTCAATACTTTCAAGCTCTGAAAGTATGTTTGCTTCTCTCTTTGCATATTTCTCGTCATTATAGACTTTAATAAGCCAATTAATGGGTTCCTTATCAATACAAATTTGATATATATTAGAATCTGAATCTGAAAACTTGCTTACTATACAATTTTTATTTGCCAAAATATTTTTAATGTTACTAGGTTTGTCATTAATAAATAAAAGAATTGGAAGCATTTTTAGAAAATAAATCAAATTTTAAAAATCATTTTTGTTTTCTTAATATAAAATGCCAAGAGAAAATCCGACACAATTTAGAGTTCATTCTCAATCATCTTTCGGCAGAACAATTGAACCAATTGAAACAAAGACAGAAAACTTTTTTTTGTTTGATGGTGAAAAATGGATTTTGAAAGATAGTAGTATCTTAAAATTTATGTATAAAAATCAACCGATACAAGATGCTTTAAAAGGAACTTTTAAAATAGATGAAAATGAAATTTTAGAAAATAAAATGATAGGGCCAACAGGACCAAGAGGATCTAATGGATTAAATGGGTTAGATGGATTAGATGGGTTAGAAGGAATACCAGGTATTGATGGGTTGGATGGAAGAGACGGTATAATTGGACCAACAGGGCCAAGAGGTGAAAATGGAAAAGACGGAAAAGATGGTTTAAACGGTGAAAATGGAAAAGACGGAAAAGATGGTTTAAACGGTGAAAATGGAAGGGATGGTATGATTGGACCAACGGGGCCTATAGGTGAAAATGGTAAAGATGGTTTAAACGGTGAAAATGGAAAAGACGGAAAAGATGGTTTAAACGGTGAAAATGGAAAAGACG
>ERZ1292625.1491-Hain-H41-01um-R1-1491-length-27487-cov-6_pt1 | contig 27487 bp, 43 predicted proteins | sample MGYA00564400_ERZ1292625 | MGnify/ENA primary metagenome ERZ1292625 (study PRJEB36523, sample SAMEA6512639) | groundwater metagenome | collected 2019-01-08 | study: AquaDiva: Metagenomics assemblies of 32 groundwater samples | reverse complement strand
CTACGCTCTCGATCCTGTGGCCCTCGTCCGACCAAATCGCTCTTTTCAAAAGGTACTACCTTGCAGCTTCGCAAGGTAGTACCTTGCGAAATTCGGTTCTCGGATCTTCATCCATGGATCTCAACGACGGCAGCATCGTCTTCGCTCTGCGCTACGGTGATTTCGATGCCCTGTTCACCGGTGACGCGGATACGCATGTAGAATCGAAGTGGAGAGATGATATGGCCCTTCGACTTCGCTCAGGGCCAATCCTTCGTCAGACCTTAGGATTGGCACTCGACGTGCTTGAAGTGCTAAAGTATCCGCATCATGGGAGTAAGACTGCTATGAGTCCGGATTTTCTAATGAGGCTATTCCCCGACAATCAAAAAACTAGCTTCGCAAGGCCTGGCCTTGCGAAGCTAAATTCTCATAATCCTATAGCGGAGCCTCTGGTGGTCATCTCCGTGGGCAAAAACTCCTACGGACACCCCAATGAAGTTACGCTCGACACGCTGGCTACACGAGGAGTACAGGTAAAACGGACGGACAAAGAGGGGGATATCGAGGTCGTCAGCGATGGAAGGGAGTGGGAGACGGTTTCAACTAAAAATTGAGACTTTTTAATATCGTTCTGGGTCGCGGCCGCCAGGAGTTTCTAAGATTGTATTGATGTTTGAGATGATTTCACTTACGCGGGTCTTATTTGCATCAAGTAAGGTTGGTTCATTTGTCAGATTATCCCTGATGTATGTTGACCACTCCGTGGTGCTTGCATCTTCTATCACAATGACGCCCGTGTGGTGTGTTTCTGCCCCGGCGAGAAGAATACTGAGTTGCTCCGTATTGATAGTGAGTGAGAGGTAATTGAGCTCAAAAACCATAACCATCTTTTGGTCACCGTACGTTTCATAGAGCTCGTTAAGGTTTACATTCTGGTCGTCCACCCATCCTTTTGAGGCTTCGAATTGATGGACATCAAGTATATCCATCGACGCGTCATGTATACCCCAGTATGATGGCGTTGATGTCACCATGATCACCTGTCCATTTGACTGACTCATGGATCAATAATATCACATATATAAATGAGATGAAAGCGTCCTATCGCGATAAGCTTCCTTTTTTGCTATACTCCTCCCATCCTGCCTAGATGGTCAATAGTATGTCAACGCAATATTTTCTCGTCGCCGGATGTGGTAGTGGTAAGGAATGTTATAAGAAAGTCGTCGCTCTGTCAGGTCCTCCAAATACTCCGCTCGATGAGGTGGAAAATAGCAGACTCTGTCTGTGTCATGCAGATCAATTTTTAATCAGGAGTACCCTCGATGAATCAGAAGAAGAAGTAGAGGCAGAAAGTGGATCATCATGCAGCCCTTACCGCGTATTGGTTGCCTGTGAGATAAAAAGTGGTACACCGGGAGATAGAGCGAAAGACATCGCGTTAAAACGAGCGAATGTGCTTTTTGATCGGGCATTTTCTTCATCCGATGGAAAGTAAGCCTTCTTCATCCCGCATAAAGGCAAAAATCAGAATATCCACCGCCCCTTTAGCTTCTATGTCTAATCGGTCTTTAATGCATCTTAGCGATCGTTCTTCCTCGTCGGATCCATCGTGAAAGACCATGATATTTCTGCATGGCGCATCCATTTTTTTCGGTACGATTATGCCTTCATCGGTTACGTCAAAATTAACATCGGTCAAATCCGCATAGTTGAGGGTCGGAATGACGTTGGGCCTGTTGGCCACAGGATGCCCTGAGGCGATCAGAAGTTTTACTGCAGCGGGCGCTCTTCGTTCACCCCGATGACAGACCAACCCAGTAAATTCAGTTCGACCACAATATTTTTGTGCGATAGCCTCAAGTCCAAGAATTGCTATGGTGCCATACTCAATGTGTTCTGTTTTCATGTTCCCGAGTATATCAAATTTTGAAAATCGGTCCCAGTTTGCCATTTTACTCAATATCTACTATACTCCCGTTCTATGTCACTTGAAGGAGCTACAGCGGACACACTTGAACGGTTCCGATCGCAGATTGAACCATGGCTAAATGAGCTTGTCGCTCCGCTTCCGGAGGGTCGAGCGATGTATGCAGGGGAAGAGTGGAGGAGAAGAAACACTCCTATTTTTCGGACAAATCCGGATGTTGTCATCGGGGAACACGTATCCATGTTCACGGATGATGTCATTTTGTTGGAAAAAGATTGGGAAGTGCTTCAGCAGTTTGAATTGGTCGCCATCACGCCCCAACAGGGCACAGATCTCGTTGAGGTTTCTATTTCGCCCGAAGGAGCTCATTTTCTTCATATACGGGTGTTAGTACCGGGTAATGTGGATGCGTATATTAACAAAAATACAGTACTATACGAAGACCGCACCACAGGACCCCTGGTCAATCTCCTTCCTAATGAGTAGGCGATTGTTTTTGTTCTATCGGATCATGCCTATCTGATAGCCTTGTATCCTCCCCAAAACCTGCTATACTCCCGCATCAGGACTATATGTATGAGAACGAAGCGCGAGCGGTGGGATTTAGCCGTGCAGTGATGCGGTATTTTGACGATCATCCGAATACTTGCGGTATCCTACTTCAGAATGTGTTTGTCGATTCACTTGACGAGCGCAATTTCGATTTGCTTAGTCAGAGTACTTGCGCTGATCCAGAGGAAGCGCAGGCCTATGGCAAGGAGTCGGATAGATTGTTACAGCGGTTACACACTACAGGCGATATGGTAACGATTTATGTGTCTGGTCCGGTTGGAGCGTACGATAGGATTGATGGATATTTTGAGCAACTTGAAAAAATTGCCGTTAAGGAATTTGAAGGTATTACCGATACAGACAATTCTTCTTTGCCAAGCGATGTCATGGGGCGGTGTAAAATGGAAAAAGTGTTTTATTTCCCTTTGCGGGGATAAAGAGCAACTGAACGCGCACTTGACAATTCCGTTAGGCCTGTAATAGTATATCTTTTTCGTCTACACGTCCCCTCGGACTTCACCCTCTCTTTAGGGGGTGAGATCTGAGGGGATAGTATTAGGTAATCCTCCTGCTTCTCTCTAGACCCCCATCCCCAACTTTGGTATGATGAGGCAAGCCATGAAAGATCAGATTGCAATACTTATTGCGGATGCCCTAAAAGATCTGGTCCACCCGGATGTGGTTGTTGATGTGCAAACGTCAGAGGATGCTTCTCACGGAGACTACACGACCAACGTCGCCATGAAGGTTGCGACAAGTCAAAGGTCACCTGCCCGCAATGCTACGCAAAGCGTTGCAGGCGGGAAAGTCAAAAGTTCCCGCGAAGCGGGATCCCGCTCCGCAGGACAAAAGTCTCCTATGGATCTCGCACTATCGGTTAAAGAAGCTATCAGCTATCAGCTATCAGCTATCAGCCAGAAGAAGGGGGATCAGAATATAGTCAAACGTGGTCAGAAGATGTCAGATAAATTAGCCTCATTAGATATCCTATCGGTTATAGATCGCATAGAAGTCGCTCCTCCGGGGTTCATCAACGTCTTTTTGTCCGAAGCTAGTCTTATCACTTCCCTCACCCGACTGCTAAAATTAGGGGAGAGCGTTGGGAAGGGCCAAGCGTCAAGCGTCAAGCCTCAAGCGTCAAGCAAGGCAAAGGACGTGACACATGACACGTTGACACATGATACACGCGCCAAGCGTATCATGGTCGAGTTCGCCCATCCCAATACCCATAAAGCCTTCCATATAGGCCACCTGCGCAACATCACGACCGGCGAATCCATCATCCGGCTCCTTGAGTCTCAGGGGCACGACGTCATCCGCGTCAACTACCAGGGTGACGTGGGCATGCATATCGCTAAATGCATGTTTGCACTCCTCAAGCTGTCTCCATATAAAGAAGAGGTTCGTTTGTTGTCATCCCCGCGTACGCGGGGATCCAGTGGAGAAAGTAATTCAGATTTTATCAAAGCCCGCGTCGAGTTCCTCGGCAAAGCCTATGCAGCCGGCTCCAAAGCGTTTGAAGAAGACGCGGCCGCCAAAGAGGAAATAGGCTACTACAACGCCCTCATCTATGCCGCCGCCCAGCGGCTTGCGCGCGAAAAGGGGATCGATCCGGGCACGACGGATTACCTGGCTCTCGTTCCCCGATTCCCGGAATCGGGGGGCTCTGATTCCGGGAATCTTCATGACCCAGCGACGGTCTACGAGCTCTGGAAAGAGACGCGTCAGTGGAGCCTGGACTACTTTGAAACGATCTATAAGCGCGTTGGGACGCGCTACGACCGATATTATTTCGAAAGTGAGTGCTTGGCCGGCGTGGATTTGGCCCGTGACGCGGTTCTCAAGGGGGTGCTGAAGGAAGACGCCGGTGCCGTTATTTTTGACGGCAAGCCGTATGGGATCGATACCCGCGTGTTTATAAACAGTAAAGGCTTGCCGACCTACGAAGGCAAGGAACTCAAGCTCGCGACGATGGAGTCGACCGAACACGGGAAGCTCGACCGTATGATCCATGTGGTAGGCCCGGAGCAGGCAAGCTTTTTTCAGGTAACGTTTAAAGCCGAGGAACGCCTGGGGATCGTCAAGCCAGGGATCCAGCACCACCTCATCTATGGTTGGGTCAAGCTCAAGCAAGGCAAGATGAGCTCCCGCTCCGGCAACGTGGTACTGGGCGAATGGCTTCTGGATGAAGCAAAGAAATCAATCTATACCATACTAGATACAAGTGATGAAAAAGATAACACTTCAGAGTCATCCCCGCGAACGCGGGGATCCAGTGTACAAAAAATGGAAGATCGATATTCTCCCTCTCAAAAAGCAGAGATCGCCGAGAAAGCTGCCGTCGCCGCCGTCAAATACGCCTTCCTTCGGGTAGGGACCTTGAGTGAGATCGCTTTTGATCTGGAAACGAGCGTTTCGTTCGATGGCGACAGTGGCCCGTATCTCCAGTACACCTACGCCCGGTGCAGGAGTGTCCTGCGCAAGGCAGAGAAGCTATCAGCTATCAGCTATCAGCTATCAGCATCTCAAAACGGAAAAAATATAAATCCACTGCCTGGCTGTCAGCTGTCAGCTGTCAGCTGTCAGCTTAATTCCGAAGAGCGCGCCGTCGCGCGTCTCCTCACATTTTTCCCCGACGTGGTGGCCGACGCAGCAGAGCATCTCTCTCCCAGCACACTGTGCACGTTTCTTTTTAAGCTTGCGGCTACCTTCAACGCGTTTTACGCAAAACACAGCATTCTCGGTTCAAGCGATTCAGGCGAGCGAAGCGATCAAGCGAGTTTTCGCCTCTCCCTCACCGCCGCCACCGCCCAGGTCCTCTCCCGCGGCCTGTATCTCCTGGGGATAGAGACGTTAGAGCAAATGTGAGCTATTGACAAATGTATGACGTTGTCATACAATCGTGTATGAAATACAAAAAGCCACCACTCGTCTGGGACGACTGGAATCGAGAACACATCAAAAAACACAGCGTAACAGAGGCGGAAGTCGAAGAGGGGTACGGAAATGAATTTGCACGATCTGATTCTTATGATAAGCGAGAGGCCATATTTGGGACGACGTTATCTGGTAGAATGATCACTATCGTCGTATCCTACGCTAAGCAACCAGATCCGTATATTGTATCTGCGCGTACGATGAGCGCGGTAGAAAGGAAGAAATATGTCCACAAAGCCCAAACCAATTAAACCATTTAAAACGCTCGACGAAGAGGCGGATTTTTGGGATACACATGATGTGTCCGATCTGGGAAAAGTTCCGTTGATGAGTTTGCCGCTTTTGGAGCCGGAGAAGGAAGAAGTGCTCTCGATCCGCGTCCAGCGTTTGGTCAAAGAAAAGCTGACGATTTTGGCCCGCAGCCGCGGTATCGGTCCCACGACCCTCGCCCGCATGTGGATCCTCGAGCGGCTGGGGAGGGGAGCAGTCTCCTGATTTTTCCTTTCTGGTCTCGAAACGCTTGGAGTAAATGTGATACTTGGAATATCCCGTCAGATAGGGTAAAATACTCATTTATATACTTCGTGTATGTCAGAATACGTTTTTAAACCATTGCCACCGGATATCGCAAATAATCTAGCCACACTAGCAACATCCGTTGTTGGTGAGCCCGAATTGATGAATGTGGATTCATTTGAAGATTGCGCTGGTGGCCCTGCTCGCTTTTGGCAAGTAGGCAGAGAAGACCAGATTTGTGTGACGATTTATTCTCCAGATGCACGCGGGAACGCGTGCGCTCACGCAGATGGCATAGAACCAGATAGTCCACTTGGAAAACTTTGTCAAAGTATTAGTGATGACGGGTATGGACACGCGTAAGAGTAAAATTTGGGGACGGTCCTTGAAAATGTTGTCAAAACGCTCCGGATAAGAAGCGTTTTTGAATTATCTCCTCTAGTCTCAAGCCCAGGTTTTGGTGTATCATCAGCCGGTTATTGATAAACACAGACTGCCGGCAACTCAAACTATGTCACTCCGGGAGATTGAAGTACCGTTAGATCCAGAGCTAGATTTTTTAGCGGGACAAATGGTAACAGTGAGATTTACCACCCGCCTCGATGACCTGGGGGATCTTGCCATACTCCACGAGCATAATACGGAGTATATCTTTATCGGATTTATCAAGAACCGTGATGAATGGACTCCTTATTTTTGCGCAGCGCGGTATCATCCGGAATTGGAAAAAGCCTTAGCAATGCAGGGTATTTCCGTAGAGAGTTTTATCAAGGCGCAAGCATTTTACAGTGCAGGAACTCAAAAAATATCCATGATGACCGTCTATCCGGAATCTTTTGTCGATGAGAAAGGGATGCGGCAAATGCTTCGTTCGTGTTTTGACGTGATATCCCCTGACTTTCTTATCCGTTCCTCAATATATATATATGATGAAGGCGACAGCCGCATTGCGGAATATGATCCGATCAAAAACGAACTCTTTATGACTATCTCCCCCTAGTCCAATGTTTAAATTGGGGAGTCTTACGCGACGTCTTCCCATTTAACTTGCTCTGGAGGCCCGGATTGAGATAGTATATCTGGTTATGCATTCTAAAGAATTGAGTCTTTCCAGACATTGGAGGGATAAACATAATGGTCGCCTTCCGGAGCCGTTACCGATAGATGAACAAATACGGCTCTTGGATATCACCACCGGGACGATATTACATTTACTGTATGAATATGAAGACGAGCATATACCAGTTGGATATTGGCAGCTATTTGGGCTTAGGGGTACCGTCCTCTATGGATCGTACGGCCGTGTCCCTGATCCCAAGTTTGGCCCACATGGCGATGCAGGAGAAATGATAGAAAGGTTTTACGATACGGGGCGCTCCGATATAGATATTTTTTTTGCGGGTGAGTCGCCTTCATGTCCCAATGAAATTATTATGCAGTTTGATGATTTATTGAGCGAGCAACTTGCTGATCAGAACCTGCATCATATGGTGGAGTTTCGGGATAAGATTTTGACGCCGGCATTGTTAGCGGATGTGCGTGATGGTCGATACTGGGAGACGCAGTATGGGTACCGCATCATCACGAGGGAAGTAGAACTTCTTCGGATGTTTGATCCGTCAGTGTGCATATCCTAATTGAACGTGCGTTGGTCCCGAATATCTATTTTTGAATTTAAACCTATAGTGTGGTAATATATTTGAACTATGAAGGATTTTGATCTTGGCTTTCGAGTTAATCGTGTCAAAGGTGAAGGCCTTTGGGGTAATGATGTGCATGTGGGGGCAGGAAAAAGTGGTCATGCGCGGCTTGGTTCCGCAGTAGTTGATTTTTTTGTGATAGACGACCAACGGGTTGCTGTCTTTGATAATACCAAACTTGAAGCGCTGGAATTGGGTATATCCGTGGGAACATGTCGGGATGGTTCTACCAGTCTGGTCGAATTGCCTCTTGGAAAAACTATCACATTTCAGCCTCGTTCTGGTAGAGAAATCATTCAGAATGGTGTCACATCATTACGCTACAATTAAACCAGAGTAGAGTATAAGCATGATCCTCCTTGTCCCCATGCTCCACATTTCGTATCATCCGATGCATGATAGAGGTCCTGGTGTACACGAACGAAGGATCGGGTTTTTTCATACCGGGCGATGTATACCAAGGGTTGGAATCGCTCTGGATTGAGGATTTTGCTGACGACCAGGTCAATCATCCCAAGTTTGCCGTAGAAGCGCTTGCGGATTTGACGGGACCAGATTCCGGGACCCATGCCATTTTTGTTGCCGTGGATACGGCGGGCAATGCGGTGGGTACCTGTTTTGCGACAAATGATACGGGAATATGGATTCTAGACGGGGCATTCGTCACAAAGAATAGACGTGAGGAGAAAATATTTTCTGCGATCATGCGCAAGGTGAAAGCAGAGGCGCAGTTGCAGGGTATCACTGAATTAGTTGCTGATCCCAGCGCCAGGGCACCTAAATATTGGCGGCCCGCGCTAGGTCGTTGGGGCTTTACGGTGAAAGAAGATGACCCTGATACATTGATCAATCGCCCAGCTTTCGAGAACCGATAGTGTCCTCGGGTGGGAGGTATCTCTTGATATATTGACAAATCATACCATTTGTCATAGTCTATGTTAGACATGAAGTTTGTGGCGTGGGATCAGGATAAGAATGAACGGTTAAAGGATGAACGGGGAATCTCGTTTGAAGAGGTTATGGATGCTATCGTTGATGGCAAGATAATCGTTATATTGAGAAATAAAAATCAGGATCGATATCCCAATCAACGAGTATTTATCGTCGATATTGATGATTATATCTATCTCATACCATTTGTCGAAGGGGAAGATAAACTATTTCTCAAAACGATTTATCCAAGCCGTAAACATACAAAGCAATATATAGAGAAAGGAGCACTATGAACAGCAGAAACCCATTTAAGAATTTAAAGTTAGATGCCGAGGAGCGGGAGATAGAGCGCGGGATAGAGGCTGGAGAATGGGAAGTAGTGCCGCTGCTCAAAAAAGAAATCGAACGCTATCGTTCCTACGCCAAATTTACGCTCGAAAAAACGAAGAATATTAATCTTCGCTTGTCTGCGGCGACCGTCCATGCGCTCAAAACAAAAGCAATTTCTGAAGGCATGCCGTATCAGACCCTCGCCGCAAGCGTCCTCCACAAATACGCCATGGGGACGAGAGCATGATTCGTTGTATTTAGAAAAATAATTCATTTGTTTCCCATGATTTATTTTGTATCGAAAGTTTATTGATAACTACACGATCGTACAGTAACGTTGTATGTCGTACAGAGTCTCCTAATACATCGTGATCCGATAAAGTAAAACCATATTCAGGTAGCGTGGTTTGGAGTATTTCAAATAATAATCTACTATATTTATGTTTTCCCCAGCCTCCGACGAGGATCGTAGGTGCCGGACCAGTATGTTCAGATAAATTTCTGGCAAATAGATTCGGATCGTCAGATACGGTCAGATGTGAATGGGTGCCGACTATTCCACTTGAGGTCAGGACGACCACGCAACTATGAGCACCAACCGAATCTCGGAACATAGGAGTCCTAGAAAAATTGATAGTAGTAGTCTGATGCATCACATCAAAATATCTTGTTAAATACTCATCTTTCTCTGGCATAGTGAATGTTTTCATTCTTAATATCTCTGGACATTGGAGCATAGTAGCATATATGTATCTAAATACAATAATTTGATCTTGCCCTTCGCCTCCGTATTTCGTATTGAAATGTCACGGTGCCCTTTTTCCCCCCCACTTTCTGCTATAATTTCCGGTATGAGTGAACGTCTTCATATCATTGATATCATTATTGATCAGGGAGGTGAGTCGTTTCCAGGGTCACTCATCGTTGACGAAGCACGGGTGCGTCCGAGTGCGGTCTATGCGGTAATCGGATTAATGGATTGTGTTGAGGAAGTTGGAAAGATGCAGGGAGAAGCGAGAATGGTAAACAAATATCAGGTGACGGGAAAGCCACCGGAATGTTGTGGTAGTTGTGCGTTTCATTCAGTCAATGCAAATTCCTGTCGTCGCGCTCCGACGTATAGAGAGCCCTCAGATGCGGGACAATTGTCAGTATGGGATACCCATCTCCAGATGTGTGAAGAGGCCAAAAGTGGATTCCTGACAGACCGTCATGGTAATCTTATCCTTCCCGTAGGGCATTTATAATCGTGAGAGCGTTGATTTGGTTGGTGGATTGCATTTCTTTTTTATTTCTCTTTTTTTTGCTATCATCTCCTCTGTGGAATTTGAACGCTGTGCGGGCTGTCCGGGCAAAGCATTCTCTATAAATAGATGCAACTGGTTAGCTTCGCAAGGCCTGGCCTTGCGAAGCTAGAATAGATATAATTCGGCGTTCCTTCGACGTCTTGACAACCGGAAAATGTCCATATATGATATGTACATATAACGGGGGGGAGCATACAATGACGAAACAGGAGGAGGAACTGGCTTTTGAATGGGATCGGGGAAATCTCGATAAGAGCCATCGGAAACATGGGGTCACGCCAAATGAGGCGGAATATGTTTTTGTAGATAAATATTCAGTTGTTTTACCAGATGAAAAACATTCAGCTATCGAAAAACGTTATGCAATTTTTGGAAAATCGAATTTGAACCGATACATTTATATCATTTTTACTATACGCAAAGGTAGGATTCGAATTATTTCAGCAAGAAGAATGCATAGAAAGGAGCTTGATAAATATGAAAACAGTACAAAGAGCACCAACGTTTAAGAATGAGGCTGAGGAAGCAAGATTCTGGCTTCGGACTGATTCGTCAAAATATTTTGATTGGTCCAAAGCAGAGCACTGGTCGTTTCCCAATCTCAAGCTCACGTCCCGGCCGATTACGCTTCGGCTCTACGTTTCGGTGATCAATAAGCTCAAGGAGAAGGCGAGGGAGCTCGATATGCCCTACCAGACGCTTATCAAGCAATATATTTTCAAAGGTCTGGGTATGCCCTCAGCATAGCCTTTTTTCCACTACTTCCGTTTTTCTGCTATCATCTCCCCATGGATTTTGAACGTTGTGCGGGCTGTCCGGGCGGGGAATGCCCGGCACAGCAGTTTGCCGATGCCATAGCGCGTGGCGATATTTCTGTCGATCAACTTGCTCGTGGCCGTGCGCCGGGAGCTTTTCAAGCAGTATATATTCAGCGGGCAACAGATGGGAGAGCGGTCGATACCTGTCCAGGCGTCCCCTACGGCTTAGGGGACAGAGCGGAGATTGTGAAATTTGGGGACGGTCCTAGAATAGCTTGAAATGACAATCCGGATAAGAAATTAGTGAAGTCCTTGTGTATCGATTTTGTCTGGGATGAATATCGTGATAGAATGCGATAATCCTGTTGGAAAGGAATAAATTATGACGGAAAATGAAGTCGCGGCTGCTTCTACTGAAGCACAAGCACGTTTAGATGGGTCTTTAATGTATCTCGTTGATGTTGCTGGCCTTGAGGGCGAAGGGCAGACTATTATATCATCGGTTGTTTGCATGGGAGGTGTTGAACTCTTACGTGGTAAAACGGAAGTGGTCACGATTGATGCACCGTATCCACTAGATCCTTATCCTTCTGTCGGTCCGACAACATACACCTGTGATCAACAGCAGACTCCCGTTGGAAAATGTAAAGGCTGCGCCGTGAATCTTGTCCCTCTCCCTCCAGAATTTCCTGTCGCCGGATAAAGTTTTTGTTTCCTTGTTTCGGGCATAATGACGCCTCAATTCATATGATAGAGATATATGCTGATTCACCCGAGACTCCCGGCTTACAGACACAATTGCTCACGGGGCAAACGCACCTGTATTTAGGGACGTTGAGCGATGAAGGGGAAAAGCTTCCGATTACGATAACCACGGGTCATCAACGGAATATCGAGATGCAGGTTTCCTCACCCCGTGATCTGGGCCAAATATTACTTCCCTGTTCCGTACGTTTTGCTGCGGTGGAAGTTTCAAAGGATGTTCCTTTTGGTGAACCTGTGTATGTTGTACTCCCATCACAAAATTCAGACGATGCTCTGCCGAATCTCGTATTATATAGGTATAAACGGATTGAATAGAGACCGGAGCGAGTGATCAAATATTCCCCAGCACCGCATCGTGGATAGCCTGGCTTGCAGAAGTCACCATCGGGATGCGGTCGGCTTTCCCTTCTACAATATTGGCCTTGATGATTTCCCAAAAGTCGATCGGCGCCCCCCTGGGTCCGGTGACGATGATGCCGTAGGGTTTACACGCCTGGGCCAGTGTGCCCCAGACGGCCGCTTCGTACCAGGGTTGACCTTTGCGAGGATCAATCAGGGTATCAATGTCACCGGACATGAGCCGGAGGACCCCGCTGCCCCCGAGATTGGGATGCTCGGGTTCCAGACGTTTTTGAAACAAGGGAGTGTGGGATAATTCCGGCATCCGGCGCATGATGGTCCCCACGCGCAGTTTGGCGACGTCTACCTCTTTTGCTTTCGGCATTACGTATTCTTGACTCGCGCGGTACACGATCGTTTGCTCTGACGTTGGTTTAGCCTGGGTGGCTTCAACCAGGAGCACCCGGTCGTCTGTCAAACTTATCACTCCGCCGGCAAGGAAATTTCCCTGTCCGTCGTAGATCACGATACCGGTGGTCTGACACGCCTCTCCGATTAAGAGTCCGCTTGTGCCATCGATGGGGTCCACGACGATGACGCGGGCGTGGGAAGGGATGGCTTGATTGGAATGGTCTTGCCACTTTACGCGTTCCCATTGGTCGCGTTCTTCGATGTGGAGTAGTACAGTGGCGAGGTCCGATTGGGCGAGTATCCGGTCGATGAGCTCGCCGTTGACTGCATCAATGGCGCGGTGGGGATTGTATTCCTCTCCTCCGGTGTTTTGGAGGAGTCCGTCGCGTAATAACGAGTTTTTGTCCGCGATCCGCTTGCGCAGGATACTTGCCGCGGATAGGAGATACACTGCGACCAGTTCGCCTTCCGGGGTGTGGGTTTCTCCCGATTCCTGTACGTGGGTCCACGCATCGCGTATGGCGGGATCATATTCGTTACGGATTATCTCTAGGGGACCCGCGATTTGAATGGATTTTATTTCAGCAAGCGCCATATGACAAGACATTATACTTCAACAATCAATGCCTTGCTTTGTCCATTGATCATTGTTGACATTGTACTGACAATGGATTATCATCATGGTTGATGAAGCGTTTTGAATTTAGCAGTGAAAAAAACGCACTGGTAAAAAAGCAGCACGGTATTTCTTTTGAAGAAGTGATCGATGCGCTTGAATCCAAGAAAATTTTAGCTGCCTTTCCTCACCCGAATCATAACAAGTATCCGAATCAAATGATGATGGTCATAGAGGTCAAAGGATATGCGTATGGTGGTTCCGGTGGTAGAGGAGGAAGAATTTTTCTTTCTCAAAACAGCGTTTCCAAGTAGAAAATACGCAAAGAAATATTTTAAATTAAGAAAGGAGAACGTATGAAAGATCCATTTTCTCAACGTCTGGATTCCTACGAAAAGGAAATCAATGATGCTATTGAAGCAGGAAAGGTTCGTGAGGTTCCATTGAGCGAACTCCGGCGCATCCGAGAAAAATTTGCTCAAGCTGCTACGTACACAAAGGAACGTATCAGAAAAGACCGTCGGGTGAGCTTGCGGGTCAATGACCGGGATCTGGATGCAATTCAAGCCAGGGCCGCGGCGAATGGTTTACCCTACCAGACACTTATTGCTACCATTCTTCATCAGGTAGCCGTAGGCAAGCTCGCAGTGACCCTCTAAGCGCTTCGATAATGCTACAATGCACGTATGCTTGTCGATAACATCATGCTTACCGTCATCGCCGGAAAAGGCGGCGATGGATCGGGACACCTCCTCCGTAACGGCCAGACGGCTTTTGGAGGACCGGACGGCGGCAATGGCGGCAATGGCGGCAATATCTACGTCATCGCTTCTCATGATATCGGTGATCTGCGGGAGTTTCGGTACAAAAAAAAGATCGTGGCGCAGGCTGGGGGAGATGGTATGGGCAAAAAGATGTTTGGCCGCAATGCCCCCCATCTGACGATTGCGGTTCCGCCGGGTACCCGTATGACGGACCAGGCCACGGGAAGTGTCATAGAAATGACGGATACCCAGACTCCAGTGTTGATCGCCCAAGGCGGGAAGGGTGGGCGGGGGAATGTGGAGTTTAAATCCGCCACCAATCAAACGCCACGCTTTGGGGAAAAAGGTGGAGAAGGCGCACAACACACGTTTTTTCTCGAGCTCCGGCTCATTGCCCAGATCGGTCTCGTGGGCCTGCCCAACGCCGGCAAAAGCAGTCTGCTAGGGGTTCTCACCCAGGCCACGCCCAAAGTGGGCAACTATCCCTTCACGACTCTTGAACCGACCATCGGCATGATGGGGGATCGGCCGATTGCGGATATCCCAGGACTCATTGAAGGAGCATCGCAAGGAAAAGGCTTAGGCATAGATTTCCTGCGGCACATCGAAAAGACAATCATGCTCGTTCATTGTATCGACCTCACGGAACCGGATCCTATGAAGTCATATGATACGGTACGAGGGGAGTTTGAGGCATTTTCTCCGGCGCTTCTGACTAAACCGGAAATTATCCTTCTGACCAAAGCCGACCTCGTTGCATTCAGTGTCGTCAAAAAGGCCCGCGCTCTCTTTAAAACGTTAGGCAAAAAAGTCCTCACTTGCTCTATTTATGATCCCGTAAGCATCACTCGTCTCAAAAAAGCATTGAGTTGAACATATGCCGGAACTTGACCAACCTGTCGAACCCATACGCCCAATTCCCAAAGGGTACCGAGATCTTCTTGTAGAATTTCATAATAAAAATACTCCGGAAAGGTTGCCCAAAGGGGAGTTGCTCTCATTCAATTTGGGAGAACATACCATTCATCTCACGGCGTACAATCCCGCACCGATCGTTATAGACGGGCAACTCCATATGTGGGCACGGGTGGAGGAGAGAGCAGATGAAAAAAATTCGGCGGTTATATTGTTTAAACAAGGGGAAGACGGTACGTGGACGCCCGTGGAAGGGGCACCTGTTTTCAAAGGTCTGCAGGACCCGTTCTATTGCGGCCGTATTGATGGGGACCATGTCTTTGGCGGGGTTCAAATCTATGAGGTGGCAGGATCGTCTTACTTGGGATATAGGACAGTTTTTTATCGGTATAAGAATTCATACACTGAGCTGATAGATCCCCATGGGGATACGGTCGCCCCTTTTGCCATTGGGCCGGAAAAAATGAAAGATATTCGATTGATTCAATTAGAGCCTGGCCGCATTGGAGTTTTTACGAGACCTCAAGGTCCCGGGAGTCAGTTTGGCGGAAGGGGACAGATAGGATATGTTGAGATAGCATCTCTTGGGGAATTACAAAGCGCACTTACCCGGTTTGATCAACAAAAAGATCCCAGGACTTTGATCCGCGGATTGTTTGTTGACTCCGCATCAGGTGAAGAGGAATGGGGAGGAGCAAATCAACTCTGTCTTTTGCCTGACGGCAAGATTGGGGTGTTGGGTCATATCGCTGGCTTTAATGGTGATGGTAAAAAAGACTACTACCCCATAACGTTTATCTTTGATCCAAAAGATAAATCCGTCAGTCATGTCAAAATTATTGCCACAGCCGCACAGTTTCCTGCCGTAGAGGCAAAAAAAGGTGATTTAGGAAGCATACTTTTTAGCGGGGGCCTCGTGCGGTCGGATGAGGGGTACTCTTGGTTGTATGTGGGGATAGGAGATAGCAAGGGAGGACGCATTCGCATACAAGATCCGTTTGTGGAATAATGATCTATAAATATGTCACAACAAATTTTTAAACCAATAAAAATAATTGATCGGCTAACAGGAAACGAAAGAGTCGTAACGGAGGAAGAGCAGGAGGAAATGCTGAAAAAGGGAATTTTAATTTTTCCGGTTAAGGAAAAGAAAGTGGTGAATAAAAATGAGTGAAACTGGGATTGATGCTTCTTTTTTTGGATCTCCTGATTATGTTCCTGTACGCAGGGATGTCGATATAAAATCTGCCAGAACAGAGAGAGGAATATTGCCTGATGCTCAAAAAAGGCTCGGTAGATTGTTGGAAAAAAAGGGGTGGGAACAAATAAGAGACGTAGTGGGAGGAGGAAAATTGCCGACTTTGGACGAATGGGTGGATTATAGGATAACGAACAGAAGAGGAACAAATTTTTTTCCTAGTTTTATTATGGATGAACGAGGAAAGATTTTCTTTCTAAAAACGCAGGTGTCTAAAGACCCTGTCTCTCTGAAATCTTTGGCTAATGAAGCAACAATTTTAAAGGAATTTAACGAGATGGGTTATCCGAGTCCGACGTTTCATGAATATGGGCAAGGTGACGGTGAGACGTTGGCATTTATAAGGTTAGCAGCAATAACTCCAGATCAGGGGAGAGTGGCGGCGGCAGCTGATTGGCAAGAAAAACATGCGATACTCGCCATAAAACAAATTAGAAAAATGGAAGAAGCTGATTTGGGCTTATTGCCAAGGAAATTAACGGAAATGGATGCCTTTCAGACAAAGATGAGCGTAACGGAAACAATGGTGGATTTGGTTCAACGGGCAGGAAAGTATGTACCTGATGAAATGAGAGGTAGGGTGGGTAGATTATTAGAAATGGGCGGAGAAGTGAGAACCGTGTTGGCTCACGGCGATATGGCTTTGAAAAATATCGTGATTGACAATAAGGGTGGGGTTCTCCCGGTGGATTTTGAATCGGCAAAAGTAGGTTTTTTGGGACAAGATGCGGGAAAGTTATTGTCTGATTTGAGAGGAAATCCGGAAGTTTTTAAAGTGGCTTTAGCTCGTTATGTAGATGACGGAAGCGGTGGTATCGACCAGAATAGGCTTAGGGCATTAATTATCGGAATGGTGACTCAACATTTAGTTCATATAGTCTGGAGAGCTGATAATCGTACAATGGATGCCGCGACTTTAGGTGAAATAAAAACATTCGTTGAAAAAATAAAAGACGCATTGAGTATAAAAGAACTCTTTTGATTCGTTTTCTTAGCTCTTTAGCCGAAGGCCTGCCGGACCAGATAAAAAATACCCTTTCTTGTATTCCGATGATCGTTGAGGACGCATTCGTAGAGAAGACTCGTTCGAAAAATGAGGGACGGTCCTTTGATAGACTGTTAGGACAGTCCAGAAAAGAAGCAGTTTAGCGCCCAGTATATTTTCTCCGTAGGTATTTTTTTTGAGAGAGCGACTGAAAAAGCGGGGAGCCTTCTATCTCTCGATCCAGCGTGTAATCATTGCTGATCTCTTTGAGACTCTTGATTCCATCCAAAAGAAACGATCGATACCCGTCTTTCTCTTTTTGTGTGGTACCGATGAGTCGAGACACTTCATCCCGATCAATGATCGTAACATCGAGCTCCCCAAACAGTTCTTGGTAGCTGCTCCAGAGATAATCTTCCAAACTTTTCGCAAGTCCGGCTTCTATGGGGTTGAGAAGAATGTACCGGGAAGCGCCGAGAAAGTATGCGTCCTTATCACAGAGTTTGCTTTTGAAGCGGTTTTGAAACAAAGGTCCCACGCGATGATACACTTTATTGAAGTACATAGAGTAGCTGGTTGTTAGGGATGTCATGATTTTTGATATCGGTATTTTGCGAGTTTGGATCAGGAGATGAAAATGGTTCGGCATGAGGACATAGGCATAGATGCTATGGTCAAAACCTTTTTTAGTCTTGAGTTCAACGAGACGCTTGAGGAATTTTTGATAGTCGTTTGCGTCTTGGAAAATAGGTTGCCTAGCTACCCCGCGGTTGTACACGTGGTAGAAGGCCTGCTCGTATGATATGCGCGGTCCTCTGGGCATATAAAGAAAACTATGTCATTTTTGGAGCGTTCTGTCAATAAGTCAAAGGACCGTCCCTAAATGTATTGTATCGACCTTACGGATCCGGATCCCATGAAGGCGTATGATACGGTTCGAGGGGAGTTTGAGGCATTTAGCCCCGCGCTTTTGACGAAGCCGGAAATTATTTTACTAACCAAGGCCGACCTCGTCGCGCCAGAAGTGGTGAAAAAAGTGCGCGCGTTATTTGTGAAAAAAGGCAAAAAAGTCCTCACCTGCTCGATCTACGACCCCGCAAGTATCTCCCGGCTGAAAAAAACTCTTACCCCTCAAAAAGCATTCGAAACTCGCGGTTGAATCCGTATGCTATACTTGATTTTATGTACAATTGGTCCCATATCGATGAGGAGGCCATGAAAAAGGAAGACCCGGAGAAGTACCGGCTCTGGCGGCTCACGCAACGCATCAACTACGGCCTGGACGGCGAAAAACTTGACCGTGAAGAGGTTAAGGCGGCTTGGAGCGCGATCAAAGAGGATATTGAACCGTATACCCGTCGGGCGATAGAATACGTTTTATGGGGTACCGTATACTCACTCCCCACCAATCTCAAGTGGTGGATGCCGTACAACAGTGTGACGAAATAATCCGGTGGTACACGTTTACCGGTGGCACCGCCTTATCCGAGGTTTATCTCCAACACCGTCTTTCGGAGGATTTGGATTTTTTTACCCGAAATCCGGTCATGGATCACCGGATAAACGCGTTCATTGATGAGGCAAAGTCTGCTATCGGGTATGAATCATACGAGAAGCGTGTTTATTCGGGCCTTTTCATGTATACATTGATTTTTTCCGATGGCGACCGGTTGAAATTGGATTTTAACGAGTATGATTTCCCTCCGGTTGAACGCGGGACGAAGCTTGGCAAGCTCAACGTTGATAGTTTTTATGATATCGCGATCAATAAGTTAGAAGCGATACTTTCTCGTGCAAAGCTCCGGGATTTTGTGGATCTTTACGTTGCTATGCCAGTCATCGGTTGTGATTTGGATCAAGTTCGCATGCGGCTTGCCGATAAATTTTCGGGTATTCGAGACGACGAAGAATTTATGCGACACTTGGCTAAAGTCGTCGATCTCACCGACTATCCCACCATGCTCGTGCCGTTTGACCGGCAAAAGATGATCGATTTTTACCTAGCCGAAGCCAAACGGATAGGGGATCGGCTGTTTGTGTGAGGGAGCTATTGTATGGGCGAAGAACCGGCACAATCTGAACCAATCCACGCATCTGCAGCGCAAATGATAAAGGGTTATGCGGAGCAGGCAAAGCTTGATGAGTGGACCGGTGAAGAATGGGAGAGAGAACAAACGAAGAGACAGAATTTTCTTGCGATAATACATGGATCACCTTCTAATGCCGTCGTTGAGTCCTTCAGATATCTCATAAGAGATGATGTGCCTCCAATTACCCAGAGAGCGGGGGCAGAGTCCGGAGTGCAATGGATGTACGGCGCACTCGTTGACGAAATGCACCGTAGGATTGCCTCTGGCGGTCTCACTCTTGCCGAAGTACAGGTAGATTTGGGCGAACAATTGTGGGATACGGTGAAAGACTCATTTATAGATCGGAAAAATAAATGACAAAACGTGGTATTCAGCCAAACGCGTGGAACGCGAATAGATTTAACGAAAAATCGGTGTATCAGTACCTAAATAAGGGGTAAGTCTTCCAGGACATGGGCCTACAATTCCTACATCAGTTAATACACCTTGGCATCCGCTATACCTGCCTTCGGTGCAGGAGTCTCCTTCTTTCCAATCACCTACAAAAACGACGTTATGTGCGGGTTGCACGGTACAGGTTAAAAATTTTATTTCTACTCCACAGTTGTCTCTTGGTCCTTTTGTGCCTGCCGGGTGAACCGTGCCGCACGTCAAACACTTATAGATAGATAAGGATTCACTTTCTCTTCCTGCCTCTATTTCGTATGGTAGTTTGCCTGACATAATATTTCCTATCTATTATGGATCGTTGAACATAGAAGTATATCATGTTTCATAGGATATTTATTGGACTACGGGATAGAGGCATTTTTGGTCCTCCCAGTGAGATGGAGAATGGCAGCAGTTGGTTGGTGAGCGGCTAATGATGCCCGGTTCCCAAAATCGTATTCACGAACGCCGTGATCAGGTTGGCGATAAAGCCCAACACTCCCTCTGAAGCCTTTTGTAGCTCCGTGTAGATAAATGTTTCGCTTCCTCCGCCTCCGCCGCTTTCGTGTGACATAAGAATAAAGTATTCGTCAGAAATTATAGCACGTGTCGACCAGAACGTCATAGATTTTCTTGACGGTGTCCATGTCTTCTGTCCCCACCGCAATACGCAAAAACGGCGGTTCTTCCCGAGTGTATGCTGCCACAGGGTAGACCCTGGTGTGGTCCAAGCCGAAGCTCGTACCGGCGAGGATCTGGACGGATTGTTTCCGTGCACGCGCCAGGAGCGTGTGAAGAAACCGTTTGTACGTACCCAGTGACGCATGGTTTTTATGAAACTCGAGGACAAATGTAGTGCATTCGGTTGCATAGGATACCCCGCGAACCCATCGGGAAGACTTGGAGCCAAGTGCTTCGGCAAGTTCCTGGGCTAAATACTGGCAATTTCTTTGGAGCCGCCGGAGCCGGAGATCAAACATCCACCGGTTTGGCGTAGGGAGGGCGATGACGGAGGCATCGGGGATATTGGTTCCCATGTTTTTGCGGTAGGTGAAAAGCTTCCCGACGTCGCTTCCCACTCCCCAGACGAGCCCTGCCGTCACGCGGTCCATGCCGAATTCATGATATTTATTGAGGCTCTCAAACACGACTAATCGCATGTCTCCCAGAAGGAGTTTGGTGGTACCTTTCAGTGGTTGGCATGCCGTCGCCAGACATGTGTTGTCCAGGATGAGCGTGGGGTATGGCCGCCCCATAGCGGCGATCGATCGATACAATGCAGTCACATCAAGACGCACGGATTTTCCGGCGTTGGTGAGTGTATCCAGGATGACCGCTTTGGGTTTGATTTTTTTGAGAATGGCATCGATGGCCGTTGGATCGGACTCATCAACCCATATAATTTTATTGTGACCAAACCAGGCGCTGACCAGCTCTTTATTTTGAAAATACGAACGCGCCCCCATCACGATCTTGTCTGATGGAGAGAGCCGTTCGCCTCGCAGATACCCCAGGATCGTGGCAAATGCAGCCATACCGCTTGAAGTGGCGTACGTATGGACGGCAAATTTACCAATGCCATCGATGTATTCTTTTGCAAATTGTTCCTCGTATTTCCATCCGTAGTGGTGTTGATCGCGGGTGTAATCATTGATCGATCCGGTTATCTTGCCGGCCAAGCGTCCGGCTTGCGGACGAAGCGAGTGGGCATATGATGGAGATTCCCAGTTTGGGGCCATCGTGTAGTTTGCGATTTCCAAGGCTAGCGTGCGGATCGTCGTACGGCAGGATGCCAGAGCGAGGGTCCAATGGTTCGGTGAATGGTCGTTGTGGATTGTTCGGCGCAGAATGGCGATTTTTTTTAATGCATCGGTATATTCTTTTTCAAGCGCGTGGTCCGTGCGCGCGCAGGAGGTGAGTTTTTTGGCGTACGAGTCGATGAGATAGGTCGCTATAGTGATGTCTTCATCGATATCCATAGCGTGATTATAGCAGGAGTGATACCATCGTCGGTATTATGGCTATAGACACGCATATCCGGCTTGATTTCGATAAGTCTGTCATAGATATGGTGGTGTTTGATATCGTTGGGAAACAGAGTGGGCCCACGATGCTCGTCACGGGCGGGGTGGACGGCGATGAGTACGCGGGCATGGAAGCCTGTCATCGTCTGCGGAAGGCGTATGCGGGACGAAATTTTTCCGGCCGGTTGATTATCATTCCGGTTGTTAATGTTCCGGGGTTTACCAACGGCACATCAATCAATCCTATCGATGGGAACTATCCCAAGCTTGTCGGATTAGGTCACGCGCGCGGTACGTCGTCCGAGCGCCTCATGCATTGGGTGGTGAGTACGTATGCACGTCATGCAGATGCGTGGATAGATCTTCATGGCGGATCGCTTACGGAAGAGCTTGTGCCTTTTCTTTGGGTTTATCGGACCGGAGTAAAGAAGATTGACCAGCGCAATACAACGCTTTGTGCGGTATCGCCTCTACCCACGGTGCTTGTAGAAAAAGCGGGCTGGTTTGCCAAGGCCGGATTGCTTGCGAGAAAGGGCTGTTGGTATGTGGTGGTGGAAGCCGGGCAGCTAGGCCGGAGAGATGCTAAAAGTATTTCTCATCACGTGCGCGTGGTTCAGTCGATCGTGGGTTTACTTGGGATGGATCCGGTGAAATTAAAGTATCAAAAATTTCCCGTGACACCTCTGTCCCGTGTGCAGTATGCGACTGCTCCTTTCCCATCCCTTTGGACGCCGATGGTACATGCGGGAGACAAGGTTATCAAAAATCAGGAACTCGGTGTGTTGTGTGGGGCGGATGGTACGATTATTCAATCTCTCTTATCAAAGGAGCGGGGAGTGGTTTTATGGAATATGATCTCGATGAGTGTCAAACCTGGGTGTATCCTCGCGGCCGTAGGATTTAGAAAGTAGTCTAAGGTTCAATGAATCTAACGGTTTTTGATTGAATATCAAAATTAGCAATGAGCTGCCAAACGTCTGTAATTTTTTTCGGAATTGCACCATTCTCTATGCATATATCGTATGGCGACAGTGCTAATTGCAAGTGGTCTGGTCGCGTAGCGGGGTTGAGTATAGCCGGTGTGAGTATGCTTGGACTGAATCCATCGGGATACATGACTGCTTGCAGTTGAACAAATCGATCGTCGTCAAGGGTCCTGTCCCACGAAGTAAATTGTTGTTTTTCCGTTGTAGAGGAATTGATGCTCCAGAAAGCGCAAGGGGTTTCTCGGGTTGTAATCCGTCACTGTCTTTTTTGAACGTACGGGAGTTTTGTTTGGCTATTTTAAAATTGCCTGGAAATTTTTTAAGTAAAAAATTACCTCTTTTCTCAAATTTCGTTTTACCCAAATTTTTTCTTTTTCGTCTATACATTCTCCCAGTCCCTGCAAGATTTGATTATCGTTGATAGATTCGACTAGGGTGATGCATTCTGTCATATATGGTGAGAATCTCTTATTCGTCTGCAGCTCTACGATATCTTTCCGTAGATCCCAGTTATTTTTTGCGAAAAAATAAATATCATAGATATCCCGCATCGCGGTTTCCCGGCGTAGGGCGAGGGCGGAGAGTTTGGACGCAAAAAGATATTCTTTTCGACTCACAAACATGGAGATACCCAGATAGTCTTTCATCTCAAAGCAGGTTTGATAATCAGCAACCAGAGTTCTCGTGGAAATCTCAATTTTTATGTTGTGATCTTCCTTTCCGTAAGAAAGCAGGGCAAAGAGGGTATGGCGCTTCATAAAGCTATCTTTTACGCCTCCATATTGTTGCAGTATATCCACGACTCTGTGAAAGATATGCGTTTGGCGCCCGGTGTCCAGTTCGGAAAGCAGGTCAAAATCCAAATCAACGGAAAACCGTGGAAGGCCGTAGAAAAAATACGCACACGTTCCTCCTTTGAGTCCCAACAGTGGCGCCAGAGCCGTATCGGTATAGATATCCCGGAGAATTTGTCCCATGAACAGTTGGTGTTTTTCTTTATGGAGCATACTGTTTTTTATATCGATAGAATCTCTTCATCATTTGCTTATTGGCATAGATCAGAACATATTCAGAACATTTTTCCCAATCTAATGCTCTTAGATTATCAAATGAATAGTTCCTAAATAAATAGATCATATCCAAAAATGCCCTCTCGGGATTCGCGGTGGTGTAATGGTCTGTTATCGTGGTGCCGGTAGGATTGTATAGCAATGCATTTTTTAGTTTTCTAAACGTAAAGGTATGATGGTCCAGGCGTATCGTCTTGGACCATGGTCCAGCCAGAAAGATCGTATCATAATGTTGGAAGATCATACCTGCATCCCGAAGTATCGTTTCAAAACTAATGTAGGATGGTGTATAAATGTTTGTCGCTAATTCTCTAGAAGAATACGTTTTATTTTTGGCAAATATCCCCCTCGTCAGGTGGATGAGTGCCCCCCGCTTTACATAATAGGCAATTTTTGATTTGAGATGGATAGGATCTGTTTCTTGCCAGATCATGGCGATATCCGTATTGGTCAGGATCGTTTGTGGTGATTGGTAGAGCTTAACGATCAAATTATCCATAATATTTGATGGAAGTAAGAATATTTCTTACTTCCATAGTATGTTTATATAGTAGGTTTGTCAAGTAGCGATCGATCGTCGAAATCGTAATTTCCCCGAGTACAGTTGGTTTTGTTTTATTTTATTGTCTAATGCTTTATCATAGACTTCTATGACCATCTACTTCACGGCATCGCTTGTGGGCAAAAAGGATTTTCAGAAAAATTATCTGGCCATCATCGGCTATCTCACCTCTCAAGGGCATAGCGTGCAGGCCGATCACATCCTCAATACGACGGAGAGTGAGGTGGGCTTGCAGACGCGCGAGGCGCGGCTCGCGTTTCACAAGAAGCTCGAAGGATGGATCCAACACTGCGACTGTATGATCGCAGAAACCTCTTTCCCCAGTATCTCGGTCGGCTACGAAGTGTCTCTGGCCCTTCAATACAATAAGCCCGTCCTTATCCTTTACAGTATTGGTGACCCACCCAGCCTTTTTGCCTATCATGACAGTGAAAAGCTTGTGTGCGAAAAGTATACCCTCAGCAATGTAGAGGAAACCATCGATAATTTTATCAATTTCGTCCATGGGAACGCCGATACCCGGTTTACCTTTTTTATCACCCCCAAAATTGCCGGATATCTGGATAAAGTATCCCAGACGAAGAAACTCCCCAAATCCGTCTACCTGCGCCACCTCATCGAGCAGGATATGAAAGTGACAAAGTGACAAAACAACCAAGTAACCAAGCAACTAAGTACCTAACTAACTAACTAAGCTCCTAAGCAACTAAGCTACTATCTACCTCCTCATCCTCAATGCATCTCCGTGATGCATCGACACTCCACGCTTACTCCTCTATGATATCCCCATAATGAGAGCCATGAGGCTCTCGCTTCTTATTTTATGAAACAACTCATCCGTATGCCCCAGGAGACGATAGCCGCTTCCGTCACCCTCTGGCGTTATACCTTTTGGGAAGCGTGGGAGCCGTTGCCGCTGGATCAGAAATTCGCCTGGATTTTTTTACTGTCCAATACCTTCGCGATCCTCACGATCATCGAATTTCTCCTCCTGCACTCATGAGTAGTAATTCACCTGTATAGATATCGTATACTTATCCTCTCTGTTCTCTGTTCTCTGTTCTCTGTTCTCTGTTCTCTGTTCTCTGTTCTCTGATATGCTATCATAGCCTCGTATGCATCCTTCTGAAACCCTCCTTTACGGCATCGGGCATGCGGAAATGCTTTCTCATCCCGACCGCCGCGACCACAAAGCGCCTCCTCCGGAATTTGCTGTCCTTTGGCCGAAACTCACGGATCAGCTCATCCGGCTGGGGTTGCCGGAACAGGAACTGGGAGCAATCGGGCAGGATGTGGAAGTGTGTATGCGGGCGGTAGGGATGTGGAATCGGGGAGAGAAAATTCCGGGCATCAACGTCCAGTTCCATCCCAATACCCTGCGCTATCACGATGCCGCTCACACCACGCACGTCTGGGAGGGGCTCTCCCAGATGCTTCCGGGATTTTTGCGTGAGCAAATGGCCGCAGGCGTTCCGCTTGCCGAACTGAGAAAAAACATCCGGGGCGTCATGGTGGCGGCCATGTTTCATGAACTGGGCTACCTTAAACGAGTTGCGGGCGATGATCAATATCTTTCACAAGCGACACTCTACCATGATCACGTCAACCGCGGGATTTCCTTTGCCCGTGAACTTATTCCCAAGCTTAATCTTCATGGTGGGGTGGGGGAGGAAGAACTCAATTTCATCACCTCCTGTATCCGGGGCACGGACTTTAACATGACGTGGGATGCCAAACTCAAGGGAGAAATTAGTGAGGGTGCCTCTCCCTGGGCCAGACTCCTGGAAGCGGCTGACTTTCTCTCCGCATTCGCCCATGAAGACAACATCCCGGGGTTGGTTTCCGGACTCTACTGGGAGCATCAGGCGCCGTTTGTCGTGGATGCGGTCGTTCAGGTGTGGGACCGGGATGAATCCGGAAAGATACGGATTGATGCTATTGGCAAGCCTGTCCTTCGTCCGGCCAAGGACACTTCGGAGGCTGGCAAGTATTATGCGACGATCATGGAGGTCAAGTTTGGCAAGCCGGTCAAGCCTGAAAATCCTTATGAAGTCCCCACGCAGACGCTTTATGAGTTCGTCTCGAGCGAATTTATCATCAAATTTCAGGAAAAGATGGAGCCGTTCCTTCGCCTCGCCGACACCTGGTACGACGTGGGGGAGATCAACATCATGCGCCGTAATTATCGGATTAACCGGGAACGCATCGAACTTCTCAAAGTGGCCACACGGGAGAAAAAAGACGATCCCTTTACGGTGTTTGAAGGGGGATTTACCGGCCATGATTTGCGGCAATGGATCGATAGCCTCAAGCGCGACGCGCTTCTTGCAGATTCCTATAATCTGCCCTCGAGCCATTTGGCTGTGGATGCCCGCGTCTTGGGCATGCTTCCCGTCCAAAATGTATTTGAACGCTTGGTGACAAAAGAAATCCGTGATGTGTTGTGTCAGATTCCGGTAGAAAAACATTCCCAGGCGATTGCTTCGCTTCTGGGACAGTTTCGGGCAAAGATGGCAGGAGAGGAGATCGGTCGTGTTTCGGTGGCCGTTGCTCTTGGTGCGTATTTGGAGAGGAGTGGCGGACCGTACGAAACGACGGAAGAGGCCCTTGCCGTGTTTTCCCAGGCGTTTGCTTTGCTCCCTAGTCATGATGGGCTCCCTAAGCTTGATATGACCTGGACGATCCGCAGGGACCGGGATTTTGGTGCAAATGGCAAGCCCGAGGAACGCCGGGATCAGATGACGCATCTCTCTTCTCTGGTTTCCCGCGCCCACGGGGAAGGCCGGATCGCCGGAATTGCGTTTTTAGGCGCGGAGCACGATCTCCTTACGTCCTACCAGGCATTTTTTGACGGGGTGGAGGGGAGCGTCCCCATGCTCATGCTTATCGGGCAACGGTTTCCCGAGCACCGTCGGGGAGCATCAGGGGCCGAGCTTAAACACCTCTTTCTTCGTAATGTTTCGGCCATTCGGGATATGCTCGCCCCCAAGTTTTCCCATCTATCCCTCTGGGGACTGCAGGCGCTTTCGGAATTGACGCCCAAAGAGCAGGAAGAACTTTTGGGTAAACTGCCTCCACGCCTCGAGCTCATCGTGACGCAGACGTTTGATAAGCTGGTTGGGGCGGTTGATGACGTCGCCCGTCACCCGGCCTACATGATGGGGCGCGAAAAACCTGCATGGGAAGTGGTTCATGCGACCGGCAACGGCGCCTACGCCGGCTTTTCCTCCGTCCGCCTGGACGAGCTCACCCGGGCGAGTAAGGGATAAAATCTGGTAATATGTCAATACATTTTGTGCATCTTCGGTAAAAAAATATTTTGTCTTTA
>ERZ1292625.1087-Hain-H41-01um-R1-1087-length-35405-cov-8_pt1 | contig 27487 bp, 30 predicted proteins | sample MGYA00564400_ERZ1292625 | MGnify/ENA primary metagenome ERZ1292625 (study PRJEB36523, sample SAMEA6512639) | groundwater metagenome | collected 2019-01-08 | study: AquaDiva: Metagenomics assemblies of 32 groundwater samples | reverse complement strand
GTCGAGCTTCTTGTCGTAATTGCCCTAATCGGGATTCTTTCTACTTTGCTTTTGGCAAACTTCAACGCCGCCCGCCAAAGAAGCAGAGACGCCCAAAGAAAGTCGGATTTAAGAAATCTGCAAACAGCCTTAAGACTTTATTACAATGATAATGTCGGCTTCCCCACATCAAACGCGGGGTTTGAAATTGTAGGATGCGGTTCTAAAGCAGCCAGAATCGCTTGCCCATGGGCAAGCCCTTGGACTACGAGTGAGGGACAAACCTATATGACAATCCTTCCAAAAGATCCGCAAGCAGTTGATTACAGATATATTCAAACAGATTCGGATATTTTTACCCTGACCGCCTGTTTAGAAAATAAAAGCGACGATAAAGGAACAAGCGACGCATCCGGCTGGTGTCCGAGTTCCTGGGTTTATCAAGTAAAACCATGACAAAGTCAACTTACAACATACAACCTACAACATACAACAAGGGATTCACGCTGATTGAGCTTCTTGTGGTTATTTCGATTATTGGGGTTTTGGCCGCACTTTCCCTTATTTCTTTTACAGGGTCTCAAAAGCAAGCGAGAGATACTCAAAGAAAGTCTGACCTTAAGCAATATCAGACTGCTTTAGAGGGTTATGCAAACAAAAGTAACGGTTTTTATCCCTCAAGAAGCAACTTGACTATATCCTCCACATCCACGACCCTCTGTACCGACATGGGACTTACGGGCTGCCCGGTAGATCCCAAGGACCCCACATTGACCTACAAATATTGGAGCGATGGCGGAGGTACTGGTAGCGCCACAGGAACCTTATATGTTCTTTGGGGAACACTGGAAAATACTACCGGTTATTGGGTGGTTTGTTCAAGTGGAAAAGTAGGATTAAGTGCGTCTGCACCGTCAAGTAGCGCATGCCCGATATAAAATGCAATTTCCAATTTCCAATTTCCAATTTCCAATTAAATTCAAAATTCGAAGATTTCTAAATTCGAAATTCGCAACTCATTGGAGACTGGAAACTGGAGACTGGAAACTTCAGCGCGGTTTTACATTAATTGAGCTTCTTGTAGTTATCTCCATTATTGGAATTTTGGTTGCGCTTTCTTTTTTTGGAATACAGGGAGCGAGGGAAAGTTCAAGAGACGCAAAAAGAAAGTCGGACCTTGAGCTTCTCCGATCCGGACTTGAAATGTACAAATCAGATTGCGGCGATTATCCCGCCTCGCTTGGCACATCATTGGTCGGCGACGGAACGCCTGCTTCGTGCGCAGTTACCAATACTTACATTTCCCGAATTCCCAAAGACCCGCAAGACGCCACAAGAGTTTATTCTTATGTCAGACTAACTTCAGTAACCTATTTAATATGTTCAGCTCTTGAGCAGCCGCCGGCACCTGCACAAGACGTAACCAATTGTGGAAGTTGCGGGGCAAGCTGCAACTATAAAGTAATAAACCCTTAATGGGAAAATTTCCAATTTCCAATTTCCAATTTCCAATTAAATTCAAATTCTCAAATTTTCAAATCCAAATCCGAATCTTGAGAACTAACTGGAGACTGGAGACTGGAGACTGGAGACTCGGCTACACACTTATTGAGCTTCTCGTTGCAATAACCATTTTGGGGATAATTTTCAGCGCGGGCTATATCTCATTTAGGGATTTTTCCAGAAGACAGGCATTAGCGGGAGCTGTGAGGGCAGTTTCCGGAGACTTACGGTTGGCCCAAGAATTAGCTTTTTCTGGGAAAAAACCAACAGGGTGCATAACTCTTAATGGTTATAGATTTAAAACCGCAGCTGATTCATACGGTATAGTTGCTGCGTGCAGCTTTCCTGAAATTGAATATGAAGTAAAAGTTGGGGTTGGGCTTCCTGTTGGCGTAACAATGAGTGCGCAACCGTCCCCGAACATATTTTTTAAAATTTTAGGTCAGGGCAATGATATTTCGGGAGGCGCTCCCGAGGTTATAACTCTTACTCAAGTAAATACCAGCCAAACCCAGACAATTACCATAACTTCGGGAGGAGAGATTAAATGAATTTTAAATTTGAAATTTTAAATTTGAAATTAAATAAAAATTATAAATTAAGAATTAAAAATTTTCATGAGTTCGGCCAGTCCCTTTTTGAAGTTGTGGTCGCGTTAGCCATAGTTACGTTGATAGTTGTTGCCATAGTAACTTTGGCTGCAAGCTCCATAAGAAATTCATCGTATGCCAGAAATAAGGAATCAGCGACTCGCTATTCTCAAGAAGCGGCAGAATGGTTGAGAGGCCAAAGGGACAATGATTGGGTGATTTTTGCCAGCCGCGCGGCTTTAGACCCCGGCTTTACTTGGTGTTTAGCTTCATTGGTTTGGCCGCCAACTGCCGGAACATGTAGTGAAAGTTCCTATATTGGCGATACTTTCTTCAAAAGAGAGGCGACTGTTTTATATCCCGACCCGCTTAATTTAGATAATATCCAAGTCGATGTTAAAACCTACTGGATCGATTCCCAGGGAGACCATGAGGTTAAAATCTCAACATTTTTAGCAAATTGGAAAGTAGAGTGACAATGAAAAACAATTTTCCATTTTCCAACTTCCATTTTCCAATGAATTCTCAAATTATCAAATTTATAAATTCGAAAGCGAAGCTGGTTACTCAAACTCACTGGCGACTGGCGACTGGCGACTGGAAATTCCAGTGTGGCTTTAGCCTTATTGAGATTCTCGTTGTTTTGGCAGTGTTTTCTATTCTTGCCATAGTTGTGGCTCAAGGAATTTTTGTGACATTAAGAGGTGCGCGCAAATCAGAAACTACAACGCGTGTTAAGGAAAACTTAGCCTATGCAATTGCGGTAGTTGAAAGACAACTCCATAATGCATCGGAAGTTACCCCGTGCCCCAATACGTCTCCGACCAGATTGGATTTTAAAGACGAAGACGGTAAGACGTCTTATTTTTCCTGCCAATCTGTTGGCCCAGCGGGCTATGTTGCATCGGGCTCGGCGACGATTAGACTGACTTCGGACAATGTTTCCGTAACCGCATGTTCTTTTGTTTGCGCAACCCCGGCCCCCGGAGTCGACTCTCCCCCTTCGGTTGATATAAATATAACCGCCCAAGATGCAACGACTGTGGGGGCGGAAGGCGCCCAAGTAACAACGTCTACCAAGGTTTTTCTGAGAACTTATTAAAGTTCTTTAACTTATGCTAAACTTAATTTATATGAAGAAACTGCCAAAAAGTCAGTCCGGCCAGACGCTTCTTTTAGTTCTTCTTTCGATGGCGGTTATTTTGACGATTGTGCTGTCGATTCTCTCAAGAAGCATAACCGACATTACCATTACATCCAAGGAGGAAGAAGCACTTCGGGCTTTTTCTGCGGCTGAAGCTGGGATTGAAAAGGCGCTTCTTAGCGGTATTTTTGCACCCGGGACTTTCGAGGGCTCATCATTTAGCGGGTCTATAAGCAATTTGGCCGAGTCCCAAGCTGCTTTGACATATCCTGAAGAGTTGGTTTCCGGAGACTCGGCAACTATTTGGTTTATCGACCACGACCCCACAACGGGAGAATTAACCTGTTCTACCGGCAATTGTTTTGCGGGAAGTTCAATGAAAGTTTGTTGGGGGAAAGAAGGAACCGCTGCCGGTACCTCAACCACTCCGGCCATGGAAATCAGTATCCTTTATGATAGTACTCCTAGCCCTTCAGGAAATTATTCTGACGTAAAAATTAAAAGATTAGCATTGGATCCTAATTCGGGAAGGACAGGGACCAATAAGTTTTCGTCAGCTTCCGGGATTTGCACAATTTCCGGCAATTCTTTTGCATTTTCCACAAATGTTAATTTTACCGGGTCCGGTTTAAATATCCCCTGTTACTCAACTGCCGGTTGTCTTCTTAACGCAAAATTGAGAATGCTTTATAATACTTCTGCCCAAAGTGTAGGAGTTGAAGTAACCGGCGACACGCTTCCTTCCCAGGGCGTAATGGTAGAGTCGACGGGAGTTGCCGGTGAAGCAACCAGAAAAGTAGAAGTATTCCAAACTTTCGGCGAACTTCCACCTGTTTTTGACTCTGCAATTTTTAGTCCGGGAGGGTTGGTCAAATGAGCGTTGGAATTGACATTGGTTCAAGAACAATTAAAGCCGTTGAACTTTCTAAAGACGGAGAGAACTATAGCCTTAAAGCAGCCGGGGTTGTAGGTTATTCCGGCCCTTACATAGAAGGAGTTGCTACCGATGAGGAGTTGGCAGGTTTGGCCAATGCCACCAAGAAACTTTTTTCCGATGCGCGGATTTCCGGTCGCCAAGTTGCCATTGCGCTTCCCGAATCCCAGGTATTTACGCGAGAAATTAAATTTCCTATGCTTACAGATTCGGAAATTGCATCCGCTATTAAATGGGAAGCAGAGCAATACATCCCAATACCGATTTCTGAAGCCATTGTCCAGCACCAAGTTTTGGAAAGGAAAGAAAACGCAACGCCCCCCGAAGTTACCGTTTTATTGGTTGCTGCCCCCCGAACTCTAGTTGAGAAATACACCAAGATAGTAAGCCTTGCGGGACTTGTGCCTACTTTTGTTGAAACGGAGCTTATGGCATTGGTTCGTTCACTCGGAATAGAAGGTAAAACAGTTTTGGTATTGGATTTTGGAGCCAAATCTACCGATATTGCCATAGCAAAGGGCACCTCCCTTGTTTTTTCAAGGTCTATTCCGACAGCTGGAGAGGCATTTACCAGGGCGGTTGCCCAAACTCTGGGTGTATCTGCGACCCAAGCCGAAGAATACAAAAAGGCTTACGGTTTATCTTCCACTCAACTTGAGGCTAAAATAAAAAGTGCAATCGACCCGATATTTAGAATTGTTACCGACGAAATTAAAAAGGCAATCCATTTTTACCAGTCGGAATCCGGCGGCGAAACCCCGGTTTCGGTAATTCTTTCAGGGGGAACCAGCGGCTTACCGGAAGCGATACCGCTTTTAACCAAACTTTTGGGGATAGAAGTCATAATAGGAAATCCATTTGCCAAAGTAAGGATGGAACAAGATATGGCTAAATCTTTGGCACCATATGCCCCGCTTTATTCAATTGCGGTGGGACTGGCGCTACGCGAGGAGGAATGAAAGTATGGCAATTAATCTTATACCCGAGGAGGTGGCCCCAAAAGGTGCAGCTGCCCGCCTGTCAATTTTTTTAAGAACGGTAAGTGCAATAGGCTTGACCCTTTTTATTTTGGTAGTTTTTGGCCTGACTTCTTATTATTTGGTTAACTATTTTCAATTAAGAGCTTCCGAGAGCCGACAGGAGAATCTTAAAAATGTGATTTCTTCACTGCAAGATACAGAAAGCAGCTTGATTCTTCTAAGGGACAGATTGTCGAAGGTAAAAGAGGTCTATGCGCATGATTCTGCGGATAAAAATATAAATGCGGTATCCCAAGTTTTTGCCCAAGTTCCTTCCGGAATTTCAATTTCTGATTTTGAAACTACTCTTAAAAAAATTGACATGTCAGTCATTGCCCAGAGTTCTTTATCTTTAAGCCAATTCATTAATGTTCTTATCACGTCCGATCTTTTTGAAACGATAAATTTGAAGTCTTTTAGTTTTAATCCGACTGGCGGATATGTAGCAACCCTGGAGATGTTTGTAAAATGAAAAAAAGTTTTATACCGCCAAGTATTCAAATTTTGATTTATCCAACACTTTTGCTTAGTGTTTTAGTTATATTAATTTTGATTGTTATTAATTTTGGATTTTCTCAAATTACCAAACAAAGACAAGCGATGAGTGAGACTGCTCAAAATGAGAAAATTTTGGCCGAGAAAGAAGCTACCCTAAGTGAAGTATCGGGCACTGTGGCTGCGAATGCCAATTCGGTTAGTTTGGCACTTCCCGAAGATAATCCTGCACTTTTTATTATTTCCCAACTCAAATTATTGGCCATTTCAAAAAGTGTTGTTTTGAAAAATATGAAAGTTGGTTCGGGAACAGAAGAAACGAGTTTGTTAAGGGTGGCCCTTTCTTTTAACGCAGACGGTCAAACCGTTAACGTTTTGGATTTTCTAAACTCTATCGAAAATGTTTCTCCGATTATTACTATAGAGAAAGTAAAAATGAGCCAAATAGGCGGAATTTTATCTGCCGACACAACCGTTCGTGGATACTGGTCCCTCCTCCCGAAAACCCTGCCCAAGATTACGGAGCCGCTTAAAAATTTATCTGATGCAGAAAAGGACGTTCTTGATAAAATTTTAGCACTGACTCCGCCGTCCTTTGCTGAGATTATCCCCGCACAAGCATCCGCAAGGGATAATCCGTTTTAACTTTTTTCTTCAACCGAAACTCCAACGCCAACTTTTTCAAGCGTTGCCTTTACTCTTAAAAGATTTCTGATTGTTTTTATGGTTTTACCTTCTTTTCCTATGATAAGGCCGACAAATTCTTTGGGAACGGAAATTACAAAATGTGTCTGTCCTGTTTCCTGGCTTTCGGAAATTGTAAACTTGTCGTTTCCCAAGATACCTTCAACCAAAAATTCAAGTAGTTTTTTCATAACAGTTTCAAGGATACCACGAATTCTTAATTCGTGGAGGAATTGACAATGCAAAGCATTGGTTATTCTCCTGATATATCATCCTCCCTCAGGGGAAACCGCCCGCCTTAGGTGGGCGGAAGATGTTATATGATTTTGCCAAGCGCGCCTTCGGCTGCTGCCTGCTCGGCAGTACTTTTACTTTTACCCAACCCCCTTCCTTCTTTTTTCCCATTTACAAAAACTTCTACAACAAATTGCTTATTATGGTCAGGTCCTATTTCTTCCAAGACTTTATATTTTGGTGCGGAAAGTCTCTTGGCCTGAACAAGCTCCTGCAGTCTGCTTTTGGCGTCCTTAAGCGGTTTTGCAACCTTAATGGGTATTTCAGAAATTAGATTTTCCCTTATAAACTCATCCACTTTGGCTATTTCCTGGTCCAAAAATAAAGCTCCGATTATAGCTTCCAGAGTATCGGCTAAAAGCGATGGATTTTTTCTGCCCGCCCCTTCTTCTTCACCTTTGGATAAATAAAGTCCTTCTCCGACATTTAAGCGTTTGGCTAAAGCAGCAAGATTTTGCGTGTTGACGAGATTTGCCCGTAAAGATGTAAGATAACCCTCGTTTTTGTCGGGAAAACGCCTGAATATTTCTTGCGAGACAATGAATTCCAAGACCGCATCTCCCAAAAATTCCAGGCGCTCATTCGAACTTCTTTGATTTTTATGCTCATTAACCCAAGATTTATGGGTCAAAGCCTGTTTTAAAAGCTCCTGATTTTTGAAAAGCCCCCTTAAGTTATCCATTTTTATATATTGTACCCAAAACTCCATTGACAAAGGGAGCCGAATTTTCTCCTCCAAACTCTTTTGCAAGCTCAACCGCTTCGTCAATTACAACCTTTGGGGGCGTTTTTTCATACTTCAATTCGTGAACCGCAAGCCTTAGTATCGCAAGGTCAATTTTATTTAACTTTTCAACCGGCCAGGTGGGCGCAGCCGCCGCAACTATCTTGTCTATGGTTTTGACTTTTGACAGTATTTTGTCGACCAAGTTGTTTTTAGTTGGTTGGTGCGTAAAACTTTCCGCAAAAAGAATTTTTACCGCCTCGCGTCTTAATTGATGGCGGGGGTCAAGCGCAGTTTTCATTTGCCGTAGAAACCACAAGAAGGACAAGCTTTGTGGGATTGCCTTAAACTGCCGCACTTGGGACATTTGGTTAGCATTCCCAGACTTAATCTTTGAGCCACAAGGCGCTTAGCGCTTCGGGCTTTGGTCATTTTCTTTTTCGGTACCGGTGGCATGAGGCTATTTTAACCCAAACTACCGATTTATCGCAATAGCTAGTTCAGTTTGCGATTTTTTGCATGTCTTTTAGCTTCTCAAAAAGAGGCGAAAACTTTTGAGGATTTTCGAGCACTTCTTCGGCAGCCCTTTTCGCATTTTTGATAAGTTCTATATCCGTCCACCTAGCTATTTTTAATTCCGGAAAGCCGTGTTGGGCTGTCCCAAAAACTTCACCCGGACCCCTAAGCCTTAAATCCAATTCTGCAAGTTCAAAACCGGACATGATTTTAGTCATTGCGCCTAGTCTACTAAATACTTTTTGGGATTTACTTTCCGAAAAAAGCAGGCAGTAAGACTTTTTCTCACCCCGCCCCACCCTGCCCCGCAGTTGATGAAGTTGGGCCAGGCCGAATCTGTCAGCTCCCTCAATCAGCATGATAGTTGCATTCGGAACGTCGATTCCGACCTCAACAACCGGGGTTGCAACCAAAATGTCAATTTTTCGACTCCTAAAGTCTCCAAGGGCTTTGTTTTTCGCCTTTACCGTCATCCTTCCGTGTAAAAGTCCAATATTCAGGTCCTTAAATACTTTTTTCAAATCCTCATATTCTTTAGTAGCTGCTTTCACCTGTTGCATAGTTTCTTTATCAGACTCCTCGATTAAGGGGCAAACTACAAAGATTTGAGTTTTGAATTTTGAGATTTGAGTTTTCATCCATCCATAGGCTCCTTCCCTTTTTTGCGGCGGGACTATCCAAGTGGTTATTTTCTGCCTTCCTTTTGGCAATTCATTAAGCGTGGACAAATCAAGGTCGCCGTAAAGCGTAAGGGCAATTGACCTTGGAATCGGGGTTGCCGTCATTGTCAAAACGTGCGGCGCGCTTTTTTTGCCGCCCGCTTTGGTGGTTAGATGTGCTCGTTGTTCAACCCCGAAGCGGTGTTGTTCGTCAATAACAACAAGCCCGACTTGGTCAAAATCTACTTTTTTATGCATTAAAGCATGGGTACCGATAAAGACATCTGCCCTTCCTAAATCACTTCTTGAATCATGCGAAGTTACGAGATTTATTCGGACCTTAAATCGCGCAAGTAATTTTTTTAAAGTTTCATAATGCTGTTGTGCTAAAATTTGGGTAGGCACCATAAAGACTGTTTGGTAACCATTAATAAACGATAAAAAGGCCCCGGCCGCAGCGACCACAGTTTTTCCGCTCCCCACGTCGCCCTCCAATAATCTATTCATCGGGTAGCTCTTTTTTAAATCCTTGAAAATATCCTGCATCGCCGTCTTTTGTGATTCGGTTAAAGTAAAAGGCAGCGCTTCAATAAATTGATTCATTAAAGCGGCATTGATTTTTAGCGTTACTGAAGGTCTGTTTCTTTGCCACGCTCTTCTTCTTTTTAAACTTTGCATCTGTAAAAACAGAAGTTCGTTAAAAGCCAAGCGTTTTCGTCCAATCTCTGTTTCGTCGATGTTTCTTGGAAAATGGACTTTAGAAATTGCATCGCCAAAGCTAACAAGCGAATTTATTTGCAAAACCTTTTCGGGAAGAAATTCCAAAAGCTGGGATTCGACCAAATTATAAGCGTCATGAACTCTTCTTCTCAACCACTTGGATGAAATGCCGGCGGTTTCGGGATAAACGGGAATAATTCCGCCGGTATGAATTCCCTTTTGACCTTCTATAAGCTTTTCCCACTCGGGAGATATAAAGGCTTTTTTCCTGCCGTACCAATCGACTTTGCCTGCAAGTGCAACCTTTACTCCCTCATATAAACTTCTAATTAGATAAGGTTGATTAAACCAAATAACGGTAATTTGACCGGTTGAATCGGCAACTTGGGCAATTTGAAGTTTCATGCCCGAACGCGTATATTGATTTTTCATTGAGATAACTTCGCCTTTTACCGTCAAAAGTTCGCCCGGCTGTACTCTTGCTATAGGCGAGGTGAGGGATAAGTCCAAGTATTTATGAGGAAGATGATGCAGAAGGTCGTTTATTTTTTTAATGCCGAGTTTTTCGAGTCGTCGGCCGTAGGCCGGCCCCACCATTGGCAGTGCCGTCACGGGCGATGTTAAGTTCATTATCTTAAGGCCAAAAGAAAAGGCAAGATCGAGGTTAATATCAAGGCCAGGCTTGCAATTATGATGAGGAGTGTAAAAATCTTCCGTTGTTTATTGGAAAGCATCATTTTGGCACCACCTTCACAAATTTTCTCTTGCCGATTTTGACCGTTACACCTACTTTGTTCAATTGAACTTCCTGGGTGGGGTCTGAGAAAACTTTTGAGTCTATTTCGATTGCGTTTTGAGCGACCAATCTTTTGGCTTCGGACCTACTCGCAACTTCTCCTGTTGCAAAAACAAGGTCAAGAAGAGCAAGCGAGTTTTCTTTGACTTTTACAGTTTTCAAACTTTCCGGCACCCCCCTTTTTTGAAATGTTTTTTCGAAAGATTCCTGAGCTTTTTGTGCTTCTTTTTCGTTGTGGTAAATTCTTACTATCTCACGGGCAAGCCATTTTTTAGCAGATAAAGGACCTAGTTTTTCGATTTCCATTAAACTAAGATTGGTTAGAAGGGTTGTATACTCTTTGATTTGATTGTCTGGAATTGACATGATTTTACCATACATATCTTCTGGTGGATCATTGAGCCAAATACAGTTTGCGGAGGTCTTACTCATTGGTTTTCCGTCTGTTCCATTTATCATGGGGACAGAAAGTACAAATTTTTCTTTACGATTCATTTTTTCTTGAAGTTCGCGACCAATAAGCATATTGAAGGTTTGGTCTGTACCACCTATTTCTAGGTCTACATTCATAGCAACTGAATCATAACCCTGGAGAAGAGGGTATAGAATTTCGTGGGTCAAGATGGTATCCCCCCTTTCTATTCTTCTTTGGAACATATCGCGTTTCATTAATTGAAGTGCGCTGATATGAGAAGCTATTTCAATAATATCTCTTAGTGTGAGTTTTAAAAGCCACGCTCCGTTATACATTACACTCACTTTATTGAAATCAATTATATTTTTGACTTGACTTTTCCAAGTTGCGATATTGTGTTCTATGGCTTCGGCTGCAATTTTTTTCCTAGCCTCTTCCCTTTGTGATGGGTCTCCTGCTAAAACAGTGCCGGTACCAAAAAGCAGGATTGCTTCATGTCCCAAGTCGGCAAATTGTTGTAGTTTCCTAAGCGCAATTGAGTGTCCTATGTGAAGTTTACTTCCTGTTGGGTCAATACCTAAATATAACTTAATCTTTCTTTTCTTCATCAATTTTGCCAAGCGATCTTTGCTAGGCAAAATTTCTGCAACCCCCCTTGTTAGCACCTCTTCAATTTTATCCATAGTAGCAGTTTAGCTTTTACCCTTCTTGCTTTCAAGAAGATCTCTCAAAGAAATGACGGGTACAGGATCGTCCGGCGAATTAAATATATTGTTTAGTTGCCCCCTTGATATAAATGATTCGTTATGGATGATTATTGGTTTAGGTTCTAGAGATTTCACAGATTGTCCTACAAGCCCCATTGTAATACCAAGATTTATATTGTGAGAAATAGCCTGTTCCTGTGTCCACCTAAAGGATGTTTGTTGAGATTCGACACTTTCTCTAGTTGATATTGCTATGAAGTTTTTTGCTCGACTGTCTAAATCCACTTGAATTATAGGAGTTCCATCCATGGAAATAAGACTCGATAATTTTCCCAAAGGATGTTCCAGTTCAGAAAGGCGGATAATATTTAAATTTTCAAAACCTATCTCTCTTGCCGTTTGGTCAAGTTTTTGCAAATTCTCACAAATAGTTTTTTCAATATCACACATTTTTTGAATTTCCGACAAATTGTCTATTACCAAATCTGCAAATAGAATAGTGGCCTGTGTTGGCAGAAAGGTTTGAGATTTAGAAACTATCTCAAACAACCTTTGTAGTGCCCTTTTTGATCGAGGAAGTGATTGATCTCCTAAGCCATCTATTTGGGCATGTAAAAGCTCTGGGCTTCGCGATGTGACAAAGTGTATATTTTGTTTGCCTAAAGAAGCGTCAATGGCAGTGTCCATAGTAATCTCTTTTTCCCTTTTAGAGAAAGTGTTTTCGATAAACAAGTTTCTTATCCATAGCCACCAATTGCCGGTTGCCAATATGTTTTTATCACTTGCGCATTTGTCCCAAGCCCTAGTTATTATCCTTTGTAACTCACCTTGAGTGGGAGGTTTACTCCATTGAGGGAATAACCGCTTGCAAGTTTTACTGGCGGCTTTATTTCTTTCAACAGAACTTGTGAATTTTTTCTCTTCCATAAGTATTTCCTTCATAGGTGCACGGAGTTGGATTCGAACCAACGAGGCCAAAATTGGCAACGGTTTTACAGACCGTCACATTCGCCCACTCTGTCATCCGTGCTAGTCCAACAAAAAATCTCGCCTTCATCTACAGTTAGATATAGAAATAAATTTCTATAGCATATATCGCGATGTGCGATATCTGTAGACAAGGGCGAGTTTTCCTCGCTGTACCACCTTGTTTCGACTATTCTCCAACAAAAAACCGCCTCAAAGCGGTTTTCGAAACTAAAGAATAATCCTTATTTTTCGAAAGCTTTGTTTCCAACACTTTCTAGCGCTTTTACGGGCGCTCCCGTCTCCGATTTTGTCGGAGCGGCTCTGCAGGGTAATTTGTTAAGTTGAGCTTGCGAGGTCTTGCACCAACCGCCTCGTCTCTGTTTACCGCTAAGCTTAACTACTTCGCTGCTTCACAGCCTTTAAACATGTTAACGACTATATTTTATACGTTTGTCTTCTCTTATGTCAAATTTTGGCCGTACTATTGTACTAGTACAGTCGTACACTACTTTCTTTTGTATATTTCATCAGACATTTCTTTTAATTCTTTATCTGTTGAGGCTTTTTCTTCAACTTCATAGATGAACTTTTCAATTCTTTTGTTCTGATGTTTAGCTATTCCGTACTGGATAGATGCCGCCAATACCTCCGGAAGATGAAATTCAATCGGACCTCGAATTAGTTTGGTTGGAACATTGTATTTAACGGGCAATCTTGCAATGATTTCTCTGAAGCCTTTTCCTTTTTCGCCTAGCCATGTACTAACTTTTGTCACAGTTGCGACACTTATTCTCAATTTTCGGGATATCTCTCTGTGTTTTTCGTTATTTAGAAGAAGTCTTGCAATTCTAAGTCTGACTGAAAGATTTTTAATTTCATTAGCGGTTAATATGTCCTGTAGGAAAAGCGCGCTTTCATCTGCTGACTTTATTGACTTGAATGCATTGATTAAGTCAAAAGCTAAATCTGGCTTTAGGGGTTTATATCTCACCATGTATCATTGTACTAGTACAGTGATACAAGTATCAAAGAGTGTATGTTGGTAAGTGGTCAACTACATCTTATACAAATTATACAAACTTTGTGAAACAAAGCAGTGTATAAACTGGTTTAATTTGTTAGAATGTATCAGACATGTGGAGGGACAGATTAAGGTTTAGAAGGTCGGGTTACTACTCCGAGAGTTTAATGGGAAGCAGGCGGTTGGTTCGTTTGGCAAAGATAGCGTTTTTGGGAGTAGTAGTATTTTTTCTTGCCTCATTTGTAATTTTGCCGCTCTTGGCATTTAATCTGCCTTCGCCGGATAAGATAGTAAGAAAGGAAGGCTTCTCAACAAAGATATTAGACAGAAACGGCGAAGTTCTTTATGACATTTATGCCAACCAAAATAGAACTCCGGTTCTCCTTGATGATATTCCCCTTTATCTGCGGCAGTCAACTATTGCAATTGAAGACAAAAATTTTTACAAGCACGAAGGTTTTGACCCAACCGGGATGCTGCGTGCGGTTTTCAATATTGCATTCCGCGGGAAACTTCAGGGCGGCTCTACCCTAACCCAGCAGCTTGTCAAAAATGTTCTTTTAACAAGCGACAGAACCATAATCAGGAAAATTAAAGAGTTTGTTTTGGCGATTCAGATTGAAAGAAAATACACCAAGGATCAAATTTTACAGATGTACTTAAATGAAGCTCCCTATGGAGGTACAGCATGGGGGGTGGGAGCAGCCACTGAAGTTTATTTTGGCAAGAAAGTTAAAGACCTAAATTTAATTGAGTCAGCGATATTGGCAGGACTTCCGCAGAAACCCTCTTCTTATTCTCCCTTCTCATCTACCCCTAAAGCCTATATTGCACGAACCGAGGCGGTTTTAAGAAGAATGAGGGAGGATGGTTATATAACCAAGGATCAGGAAAACGAAGCAAAAGCACAGCTTCTAACCGTTCAATTTCAGGCAAGAGGCGCAACATTTAAAGCTCCTCATTTCGTCCAATACGTTCAAAAAATACTTGAGGAGCGCTACGGAGAGGCGGTTGTTGAGCAAGGTGGCCTAAAAGTTACAACCACCCTTGATTTCAAACTTCAGGAAGCAGCGCAGAATATAGTTAAGGAAGAAATTGCCAAAGTAGAAAAACAAAAGATTGGGAATGGCGCGGCTGTTGTTATAAATCCCCAAACAGGAGAAATTCTGGCAATGGTGGGGTCGAAGAATTTTAATGACCCGGATTATGACGGACAGGTAAATGTTACCATGTCTTTAAGGCAACCGGGCAGTGCTTTTAAGCCGTTTACTTACGTGACTGCATTTAAACAAGGTTATACACCTGCAACTCTTCTTATGGATGTTCCGACTACTTTTCCGGGCGGAGCAAATAATCCTGACTATAAACCGGAAAACTATGACGGAAAATATAGGGGGCCTTTACAGGTGCGATATGCTTTGGGAAATTCAATAAACGTTGCGGCGGTAAAGATGCTTGCCATGGTTGGCATAAAAAACGTTTTGCAAACTGCATATGACGCGGGTATTTCTACACTTAAGCCGGACCAGGAAACCCTAAATAGAGTCGGACTTTCCTTAACCTTGGGAGGCGGAGATGTACGGCTACTTGAACTTACGGGTGCGTATGCATCTTTTATGAACAAAGGTTATCGGGTTGACCCGGTGGCAATTCTCAAAGTTGAAGACCAAGGTGGAAAAGTTTTGGAAGAAAATAAGCCGGATTTGGGTAAAAGAGTTTTGTCTGAAGAGCAGGCGTATTTAATTGCGAATATTTTATCGGACAACAGTGCCAGGAAAGAGATTTTCGGTACCAACTCCCTTCTTAACATTTCCGGAAGGACCGTTGCGGTCAAAACCGGAACGACAAATGATAAACGCGACAACTGGACAATCGGCGGCAATTCCCAAGGATTGGTTGGGGTTTGGGTTGGTAATAATAATAATGAGCCCATGCTTAATGTTGCCTCCGGGGTTTCCGGCGCCTCCCCTATCTGGAGAAGAATTTTACTGGAGTTTTTGACCGACAAACCCAACGTTGGTTTTGTGGCGCCTTCGGATATTGTGAGCGCGTCTGTTGACAGCGTTTCCGGATACCGTTCCCACGACGGTTATCCTTCAAGAAGCGAAATTTTCATAAAAGGTACGGAGCCGGCGGACGACCTTGTACACGTTAAGCTGAAAGTTTGCAGGTCTGACGGGAGACTGGCAACGCCTTCAGATATTTCATCCGGCAATTATGACGAGAAAGAGTTTTTTGTTTTCAAAGAAGAGGACCCGACTTCCGGCGGCGGGCCCAATAAATGGCAGGAGGCAATTTTAAGCTGGCTTTCAGGCCAATCAGATTCCAGATATCATCCGCCTAGCGACTATTGCGGTACTTCAAATCCGGTTTCGGTGGGTTTTGATAATCCGGGTGATAAATCACAAGTTGGAAACAATTTCCAGGTTAAGATAACGGCAGAGTCTATAGTCAGCATAGAAAGAGTTGAATTTTATATAGATAGCGATAACAAAAGGAATTTCTCAGGCCCTCCGTATACATATGATGTGACAGAACTAGGTGATGGAATTCATACTCTTCGTGCAAAAGCACGCGATGTCCAAGGACGCGAGTCAGATAGAACTATAACAATTGGAGTAAACGTAGACCCCAATGCAACCCCATCCCCGAGTCCTTGACATCTAATTATCAATACTATAAAGTCTCGTAACTGTCCGAATATGAAGACGGAACATATAGAAATAGACTTGAGCTCTTCAGAGGCAAACCCTAGTTTTATACATAAAGCTCAAGAAAGCTTAACCAAGCAACTAGAAAGCTTGCAGCGAGAGGTAAGCCCTTATAAATCTCACGGTCAAAGACGCCCCAAGAGAGAAATAGAGGACATTAAAAAAACTCAAGGCCATCTAATGCATCAAATAAAACACGCGTTGAGTATTCTTAGCGGAGAAAAGGAAGGAAGCATCAAATTTATTAAGGATATTCAAACAGGAAAGGTTTTAGGATTCAGAATAACAAGTGAGAATAATAATAGCTAGTTTTTCAAAATAGCTCCGAATTTATCCTTCAGATTTTTCAAAAGTTTATTTCTATCTCCTTCGACTTCTTTGTCGGTCAGAGTTTTGGTTGGGTCTTGATACCAAATTCTGAAAGTATAGGCGTCTTTGTAAATGCCTGTCAGTTCGATATTAGATATTAGATACGAGATACGAGATACGAAAGAAATCACTTCCCCGACTTTTGTTTTTGCAGGGAAGTTTAGAGTTATGTCTTCTATCTGGGCGGGATATTTCGGAAGCGGTTTGTATGAGTCGATTTCGGTTGCCACCTTTCTTAATTTTTCAACATCGAATTCGTAATAAATTTTGCCGTTTTCCAAAACTCCGAATTGGCCGATTTCATCTTTTCCGGATTTTATTAAGAGTCTTTTGCTTGGAACAAAATGTTGCGAATCTTCCGGTTCTTGTAAATAGTTCACATTAAGTTCTTCTAAAAGCGATTCGACGATGCCTTTTGCTTCGCGATAGGAATAATTTGAAAAAATTCCGGCCAAATACATTTGTTCATCCGGCAGATTACCCTTTCTTGGAATATAGATGTTTGCCATTTCAAAAAGATGAAATGGTTCTTTTTCTCCGGAATTTTGACTGGCTGCCTCGATTAATGAAGGCGTCAGAGACATTCTTAGAAATTCAGTTTCAGGTCCCAGCGGGTTTTTTAATTTTAGTGCCGCGTTAGAATTAGAAGCATCTTTAGATGTCAAAGATGATGTGTATACTTCGATACCTCCTACTCCCTTAAGAAACCTCTTAACTTTTACTTCAAAATTAAAAGGAGAATCGGATAATGGTTGTGGTAAAGGCCCTGTCATAAGTTCACTTGGCAGATTGTGATATCCGTAAATCCGGCCGACTTCCTCAACAATATCTTCAGGTATATCTATATCGTTCGCTCGCCAAGAAGGAATAGAAGCTGTTAGCATATTAGCCTTCCACATAGTTTCAAAACCCAAGGCAGTTAACATTTTTGAAATCTCGGATTTGGAAAGTGCAACCCCCAGCCTTTTTGTTATGAAATTGATATCTACCTCAAGCTTTTTAATTTTGTATCGGTTTGGATATAAATCTAAAATTTTCTTTTCGGTTTTTCCTTCTGTAAGTTTAGTAAAAAGTTCGATCCCTCTTGAAATTCCGATTGTGACCAATTCGGGGTCCAACCCTTTTTCAAAAAGTACCGCAGCCTCAGTCCTCTGTGCCAAAGACATCGAAGTTCGCCTGATATTGACGGGATTATAGGTTTGTACAAAAAGCAGAACATTTTTAGTACCAGCATCCACCGCCGAGTTCTCGGCTCCCATTATTCCCGCCAAATCTATCAACCTTTTTTCTCCGTCTTCAATTACTATATCGCCACCCAAAAGAGTATGAATTTTTCCGTCAAGAGTTGTTAAATTTTCTCCCTTTTGGCTTTGTCTTAGAAACATTTTATGCCCCATTATTTTGTCGTAATCAAATGTATGAACCGGTTGACCAATTTCATGCATGATGTAATTAGAAATGTCGATAACATTGTTTAAAGGTCTTACGCCAACTTCCATGAGTCTTTCTTTCATCCAAAGAGGTGAAGATTTAATAGTAACGTTCTTTACAAGAACTGCGGTAAACCGGCTACAGAGTTTATGGTCAACCTCTACATCCAAATATTTTACTTGTTTGCTGAAGGCCAAGTTTATTGGTTTAATAGATTGAAGCGAAGCTTTAATGCCAAATCTTGACAGAATTACTGCAGCCTCTCTTGCAATTCCGTAGACAGATACCGAATCCACCCTATTTGTGGTTACTTCAATAGAATAAACTGGTCCGTATTGAGTTTTATTAATTCTTTCAACAGAAGGTCCAGACAACGAAAGGTGCTTACCTATTTGTGTGGGCTTTGCTTTGGTTTTTAAAAATTCTCTAAGCCAGCTATCCGGTATTAATATGTCCATATTTAGAATTGTTTTAAAAATCTCAAATCCGAGGAATACAAAAGTCTTATATCGGGAATTTCGAGACCCGATTTCATCATCATTACCCGCTCAACCCCCCAGCCGAACGCAAAGCCTGTATATTTTTTGGGATCAATTCCGCCGGCTTTTAAGACATTAGGATGAACCATTCCGGCCCCTCCCAGTTCAAGCCACCCTGCTTTACAAAGTTTACAACCTTGGCCATTGCAGAGGCCGCAGGTTATATCTATCTCAAACGACGGTTCTGTAAATTGAAAGTGGAATGGCCGAAGTCTAGTTTTTCTTTCTTTGCCAAAAAAGTTCCTGGCGAAATAATCAAGAGTTCCTTTTAAATGGACGATTGATATATTTTCATCTACCACCAATCCTTCAAACTGGTGAAACATGGGAACATGGGAAACATCAGATTGTCGCCTATAACACTTTGTAATGTTTATCATTCGTATCGGGGGATTCTTAACACGATACATTTCTCTTACCTGACCGTTTGAGGTGTGGGGCGTGAGAACAACTTGTCCGTATTTGGGATGTGCGGTTGTGCCTACAAAGAAAGTTTCCCACTCATCCCGGGCCGGGTGATCCTTGGGCATGTTTAAAGATTCGAAGGCAAAAAAATCCCAGTCAACTTCAGGGTATCTGACTCTTACAAACCCAATTTTTTCAAATACAGATTTAATTTCTTCGATAGCCTGTGTTACCAAATGAAGATGTCCACGCCTTGGTTTTATGCCGGGAATTGTGGGATCGAACCATTCTCTTGCCGATACCTGAAGTTTATTTCTCTGTGTTGCCAAAAGTCTAAGAATTGTATTTTTTGATTCATTTATCAAAAAACCCGCCTTTTTTTTCTCATCTTTTCCCAAACTCTTAATTTCTTTAGTTAATTTGTTTAATCTTCCCTGTCTTCCAAGATAAATCACTCGAATCTCTTCCAACTCCTCATTAGACTTTGCCTCGATAATTTGCGACAAGGCCTCGTTTTTTATATTAATAATATCTTCCTGCATTATTTATAGTGTATCAAATTGTGAGGTTATTTTTTGACCGAAGGTCTTAAGCTTTGCTTACTTCGGAGACTATTTTTTTGAAAGTAGCAGCATCGGTTACCGCTATTTCTGCTAAGATTTTTCTATCTAATTCTATTTTTGCTTTTTTAAGTCCCGAAATTAATTGGTTGTAATTTAAACCTGATTCTCTAGCTGCTGCATTAAGTCTTACAATCCACAAACTTCTTAAATCTCTTTTCTTCAATTTCCTTCCGTGAAAGGCATATTGGCCCGCATGAAGGACTGCTTCTTTAGCGGTTTGGATGCGGGTTCTTCGGGCCTGTCTGAAACCTTTGGCCCGTTTGAGTAGCTTTCTATGTTTTCTGCTTGCTGTACTTTTAATTCTTGCCATACTACCTTCCTAATGCCTTTCTAACTTTTCTTGCGTAAAAGCCTGTAACTTCTACAGTCCGTTTAAGATTTGTTAACCTTTTTTTTGATTTTGTGGCTTTTAAATGCCGCCTAAAGGCTTGGCGTCTTAAGACCTTGCCTTTTTTGGTTACTCTAAATCTTCGTGTTAGTGATTTCCTTGTCTTCATTTTAGACATACTTTATATTTAGTTTATTAGAGTAAAAGAGTAAAAGTTTTTAACTCTTGCTCTCCTGCTCTATCGCACTTTTACTCTTGTTTGTCGGCGAAACAATCATCATTAAGTGTTTGCCCAGAAATTTCGGCTGCATATCGACCGAAACTGTTTCGCCCAGTTCGTCTAAAGTCTTTTTCAAAAGATTATAGCCAAACTGTTTACTTCCCATTTGCGGCCCTCTAAATACGACCACAAGTCTTACTTTATCTTTTTCTCCTAAAAACCTCTTTACTTTTTCTAAACGAACTTTATAGTCATTCTCCGCGATAAAAGGAGAAAACCTTACTTCTTTCAAATCTCCCGGTTTTCCTTTTTTCGCCTGTGCCCTGAGTTTCTTTTCCTCCTGATACCTAAACTTTCCGAAATTGACAATTTTAACAACCGGAGGTTTAGCATTCGGGGCAATTTCAACAAGAGTAAGACCTCTTTTTTTTGCCTCATTAAGGGCAGACTCCGCACTCATTAGCCCCAACTGTTTCCCGTCTTCCCCGATGACTCTAACCTCGGGGGCACGGATTGCGCTATCTGTTCGCCAGTATAAATTGCTACTTTTCAACTTCTCGTTAGAATTTTACCAAAAATAAGGCCAATTAATCAAGGCTTTTCGTTTCTATTTCTTTTTTAACGTTTTTTATGAATTCTTCAAGGGGTTGGGCGCCATAATCTTTGCCGCTGCGGCCTCGTTCGGAAACTGTGTTTTCCTTCTCTTCTTTATCCCCAATAATTAACATGTAAGGGATTTTTTGAAGCTGGGCGTCTCTAATTTTTGCCTGAAGGGTTTCGTTTCGGTCATCCACTTCTACGCGGATAGCTTGGTCACTTAGTAACTTAGTTACTTGGTTTGCATAATCTAGATTACGCTCGGTGATTGGCAAAACTTTTACCTGAATGGGTGATAGCCAAGTTGGAAGAGCTCCATTAAAATGTTCGAGGAGTATAGAAATAAATCTTTCAACGCTACCTAAAATTGCCCTATGGATCATTATGGGTTTTTTATTAGATCCATCTTTGTCGATATAAGTTAGCCCAAATCTGTCAGGAAAATTGAGGTCCAACTGAATTGTGGCCAGTTGCCATTCTCTATCCAGCGAGTCATATGCCATAAAGTCTAGCTTTGGTGCGTAAAATGCCGCTTCACCTATACCGTCGTAGGTCTCAAGCCCGGCTTTTTTGGCGACATCTCTCATCATATTTTCGGATTTCTCCCACAATTTATCGTCTCCGAGATATTTTTCCGGGTGTTGAGGATCTCTAAGCGACATTCTTGCTTTTTTGCCAACATCCATTCCAAAAACAGAATAAAAGTTTTTTATAATATCGTAGACTTTCAAACACTCCTCAACCGCCTGTTCCTCGGTGCAAAAAACATGGGCGTCATCTTGAGTCAACATGTAAACCCTAGTTAATCCCAGTAGTTCTCCGGGTTTTTCGTTTCTATAAACTGCGGTAACTTCTGAATATCTTTGGGGAAGTTCTCGATAGCTTCTTGGGCGGCTCGCATAAATTTGGATATGGTGTGGACAATTCATAGGTTTTACAACCCACTTTTCCTTGTTCTCATTAAGGACATGGAACATGTTTTCTTTATATTTTGCCCAATGTCCTGAAGTTTCGTATAGTTCCTTTTTAGCTAAATGAGGAATTAAGACCGGTTGGTACCCATGTTTTTCTTGGAGGGATTTTACGAAATTTTCCAATTCTTGACGAATAATTGTGCCTTTAGGAGTAAAAAGCGGAAGTCCGGGTCCGACTAAATCCGAAAATACGAAAAGATCAAGATCGCGCCCTATTTTTCTGTGGTCTGGTAATTTATTTGTATCCATAAAACTAAAAATGCCACCTTTACTTGTTGGAGTCCTCTTCGAGGACGGTTCCATCCAACTTTAGGTGGCTTAATTTCCCAGTTCGGCCGGGGCCGTGCGACTTTGAGATTGGTGAGCTCTCATGTAATCGTCGCAATTCGATTTAGTTTATATTTTGAGAGACGAGTTGTCAAATTAATCGTTTATTTCTAAAAGCAAATCCAGAGGAGCTTTTTAGATATTTTTCAAAGGCTAAAGCCTTTTTCTTGGAAATGAAAGCTGAATAGTAAATTAATTTTTCAGGTTTAATTCTTTTAGTTGTTGGGACAGCATTTTGAAAATGCCGTTTAAATCTTGTTTTTAGGTCTTTAGTGAAGCCAATATAGTGTTGATTATTACTTAATTTCAAAATATAAACGTAAAACATTAGGATGAATAAAGAGTTTCCCCCTTCGCTCTTCGAGCTACGGTAGGGACCCGTTCGCAAATCTTCTTGGGGCTGCGCCCCGCGAAGCTTTAGCGAAGTGGGGTGGACCCGGAGGGAATTGAACCCTCTACTCTTCCATGCCATGGAAGTGTGTTACCGGTATACCACGGGCCCCTTAAGCTGTCTGTTTCTCCGTTCTTCTTTTTCATCCAATATAATTTTTCTAATTCTTATGTTTTTAGGAGTAACTTCCACAAGCTCGGTGTCGTTAATGTATTCTAGCGCATTTTCCAGACTCATTACTTTGGGAGTATTGAAGTGCTCGGAAGACCCGTCTCCTTTAGACCGCATATTGGAAAGCTGCTTTTCTTTGCAAACGTTTATACGGATATCTTCACTCCTCGAATTTTGGCCGACAACTTGGCCTTTATAGACATTAACCCCCGGGCCTACGAATAATTCTCCGCGGTCTTGAACATTTACAAGTCCATAAAGTCTGGTTTCTCCCGTTTCGTGAGCAACCAAAGACCCGCGGTCTCGCTCCAAAGTGGTTCCATCATCGGGTTTATACTCAAAAAACGAAGTATTAATTATTCCCAAACCCTTAGTATCTGTAATAAATTGGGACCTAAATCCGATAAGCTCTTTGGTTGCAACCGTAAAATCCAAATAAACGACTCCCTCTACCGTCTTCATGTCGTTTAATTTCGCATGCCTCTGGCCCATTTTTTGAATGACGATTCCGGAATGCTGCTCGGGAACTTCCACGAAAACTTTTTCATAAGGAGTATGGATTTTACTGTCCACAACCTTGGTAATAACGTGGGGTCTTGAGACCTGAAATTCATAACCTTCCCTTCTCATCCTTTCGATGAAAATGGCCAGGTGAAACTCCCCGCGTCCGGAAACAGTCCATGTTCCGTCAATGTTATCCTCGACTTTCAAGGCAACGTCGGTTTCTAGTTCCTTATAGAGTCGTGCTCGGATTTGGCTTGAGGTTTTAAAATCTCCTTCGCGTCCTCCAAGCGGAGAATTGTTAACCATAAAAACCATTTTTACGGTTGGTTCTTCGATACTTAATAAAGGAAGAGCAATAGGATTTGCCGGATCGGCAATTGTTTCTCCGATTGTCACATCCGGAATGCCGGTAATTGCAACGATATCTCCGGCGGAAGCTTCTTCAACATAGATTTTTTGGAGTCCCTGAAACAAAGAAATTGAAGTAATCCTAAAGTTTACAACTCGTCCGTGCCTGTCAATATGGGCGACCTCTTCCCCATTTTTGATAATTCCGTTTGCGATTTTACCTATCGCGATTCTGCCTTTAAAGTTATCCTTACCTATAGATGAAACCAATAACTGGAGTGGTTTTTCGGGGTCACCTGACGGATCAGGAACATATTTGAGAATCGCATCAAAAACTGGCGCGATATCAGTCATTTTGGAAAGATCCGGAGTAAGTCCGGCCTTGCCGTCACGTCCGGAGGCGTAAATTGTAGGGAAATAGGTTGCATCCTCGCTTGCACCTAAATCTACGAATAAATCAAAAGTTTTATCAACTGCAAAGAAAGGACGGGCATCCTGTTTGTCGATTTTATTTATAACAACGATAATTTTTAAACCCATTTTCAAGGCTTCTCTTAACACAAATCGGGTTTGAGGCATTGGGCCTTCCTTGGCGTCAACCAAAAGAAGCGCTCCATCAGCCATAGAAAGAACTCTTTCAACTTCTCCGCCGAAATCGGCGTGGCCGGGAGTGTCAATGATATTTATCTTTACGCCCCTGTCTGCGCCAGCAGGTTTGTAGACAACAGAGGCGTTTTTGGAGAAAATTGTTATTCCACGCTCGCGTTCTAGCTCATTTGAGTCCATCATCTGATCTTCACCTGCTTGCTCTTTATTTAGAGTGGTATGAGATTGACGCAGCAAAGCATCCACAAGGGTGGTTTTTCCATGGTCTACGTGAGCAATAATTGCAACGTTTTTGATATTCATAAAAAAGCCGCATTAATGTTGCGGCCCAAGATAGGCAGACACCAATAGTTTTTTGTGGACACTAAGGGACTCGAACCCCTGACCTCTTACACGTCAAGTAAGCGCTCTAGCCAACTGAGCTAAGTGTCCGGACAGGCTAAATTATACAGCATCTTAAAGATTTCTGACAATTTAGTTGCCTGGTCCCTCTACTCTGTCAGTAGTTACACCCAACCCCTCAAATTTGGGTAATACCGCATATACAACTTCTTTCGGAGCCTCGGTGTAATCCACTGCATATAAAGCATCGGTAGTACAACCTAAGCCTTCACCGCCACCCCGTTGAGCAACTTTTAATGGTTCATCATGTTTGACTCTTGGTTTATTTCGTTCTTTCATGGTTATCACCTCCTTTTAATAAACACCCTGCACAACTTAGTTTTCGCCTTTTCAATACTATTCGTATACGGCTCAAACTGCGTTTTGTTGCAGGGTTATTGACTATTCATAATTTCTAAGGTCAATAAAAAAACCTCTCGTGGTGAGAGGTTTGTTTCCTTAATTTATTATTTTTTAACTATAACTTCCTCCCACCATTCGCTTAGCCCTTAATAAAAAGGACCTTCGCAATAATGGTGAGAAGATTTCTTTGCATGTTGGTTGATATTTTAGACTAGCCTGCGCTTCTTTGCAAGTAGTGGTCCGGAGAAAGAAGGAATTTGCTTCCGTGCTTTTTGTAAAGCCCCCAGTAATTTTTCTTCAAAGCTTTTTCGTTTGATGCCTGCAGCCAAACAGACGCATCTTCCATCTTTCTTCTGAAAGATTTAATAAATTCCAAAAGTTTCTCAAAAAAGATTACATGGTAGATTCCGGGATTAACCGGAGCCTGAATTGAGGCGATTTCTACCTCCTGGCCTATATTTTGGGTAGTTTGGGCAAGGGCGAGTACCTCCTGCATGATTGCGTGGAGCTGAAGTTTAAGTTCGTTTGATTTTTTCTCAATTCTTGATTTTTCTTCTTGTCCAAGCTGTCTTTCAAGAGCAAGTTGACCTTTGAGTTTTTTGTTTTCTTCGTGTTTACCCGAAAATACTTCGCTAAATTCGAGAGTTTCGCCTGGAGTAATATCTCCTGAGTATTTTTTCTCACGCGCACCAAAAAGTTGACTAAGAAACTCTTCGCCTGTTTTTTCAAAAAGGTCTGTTTTTAGGGCTTTTGTAGCACCTCCGCCGATATCTTTAAGCTGTTCTATAACGTTTGTCTGCCTTAAAATTTTGGCTTTTTGTTGTTTTTGGCCCTTGTCCATACTCTAAGTTAGATGCATGTTACAACAGGGAAATCAGTGAGTCAAGCGCGGCCCGTCTTCTTAAAAGTGCTGCGATATTCCTTCTTTGTTCGGGCGTATTTAGCTTCTCAAAAAGTTTAGGGTCAGCCGCTGCGGTTTTTAGAGCTTCATTGATTTGCTTTTCGGTAGTTTTAATTCCTTGCCTTTGGGCTATTTTTTCCAATATAAGTTCAGTGGCAATGGCCGATTCGGCTTGTACCGCGTATTCTTTTCTTAAGATTTCCGGAGTTTTGCCTATAGAGGCTAAATATGATTCCAGAGACAGTCCCAGTTTTTCTATTCTTTCCAATAAATTAGAAAGCCGTGTATTTACTTCTTCGTTAATAAGGATTTTAGGCAGATGGACATGGATTGTTTCAAGCAGGAATTTAATAATTTCCTGCTCTTTTGGTTTTCCCAAACCGGAAATTGCCTTTTGGTAGTCTCCAAGTTCAAAATTGGGAATTTCGCAGGTGAGGGCTTTTACTTCCCAATCTTCGTTTTCTTTGGCCTTAATAAGTTCAAATTTGGGATAAATTGCAGGTCTGATTTTATATTCCGTAAGTGCCTCGGCAAGTGCTTTTGGTAAGATTTTGGCCAAAAGCCTCTCTGTTAATTTTTCTTGAGGGATTTTTTCTTCTACTTTAGAAATCGGGGCCTTGCCTCTTCTAAATCCGGCAACTTCAGTTTCCTTGGCGAATTCAACCAAAGTTTCCTCTTTTGCCTTTTTAATAAGCGAGAAGGGAAAATTAAAGGTTATTTGGATGCTTCCATCGTCTTCCTTGGCCAATGTTGATGTGATTTTCACTTTAGCTTCCACCTTTGTGCTGGGTTTTAAATTGAGAGGGATTAAATTTTGTCTGACTTCCGCTTGTTTTGCCACTAAATTTGCTTCCCCTGAAAAAACTGGGGATTCTAAAGCCTAATGCTGGGCCTGCCTTTTTCTTTGAAAACGAAGTTTTCTGGCTGCTGTGGCCTTTCATGAGTGTATTTTATATTTTTACGCATTAATTGTAAATTGCACATTTTTTCTGTATAATTACCCTATTCCTCCTAAAGGCGCTGGTCGTTTTTAGATAGGTATTAGAAAGGAGGATAAATTAATGGCAGCAAAGTTGTTTATAGGTAATCTTGATTACACCGTAACCGGTGATGATCTAAAAGCTCTTTTTGCGGGAGTTGGAACAGTAGTCGACGCTGTAGTTATTTCAGATAAAATGACAGGTCGTTCTAGAGGTTTCGGATTTGTCGAAATGAGTTCCGATGATGAAGCTAAGAAAGCCGTAGAGAAGCTTAATGGAAGTGATCTTAAGGGTCGAAAGATTAATGTTAATGAGGCTCGTCCTCAAGTGAACCGCTAATTCTTTTTAGACTTCGGAAAACTTTTTCACTATTTCCGTATAGGATGCAGGTGTAGATTTTTAGTGAAAAAAAATTAGTGGTAAGCCTGTTGGTGCAAAAACAAAGAAACTAAGGAAAGCACAATCGAGGCTAGAATTGCCGTGGTGAAAGTATCAATTGCAAATCCGGGTACAACTTTGGAGCTTAGCCATAAAAGAAGTACGTTTATTAAAAAAGCGGTTATACCGAAGGTTAAAAGCGAAATAGGCAGGGCAATAAGCTGAACTAAGGGTTTTATGAAGGTATTAACTATGCCTATAACTATTGCGGCCACAATCGCAGTTTGAAGATTTGCGAGGCTAAAGCCCGGCAGTAAATAATCAACTACTACTAGGGCAAAGACATTTATAGCAAGCCTTAAAATGAGTTTCATTAATTCATAATGCAAACTTAAGACTAATTTGTCAAGGAGTATCGGTTGCAAGATGTTTTTTGAAAAAGGCAAGGTCTCTCTCAACCACCTTTTGCCAGGCGGGACTTAGATTATGGTCTGCGCCGGCGTATTTGAAATAGCTAACATCCGTTTCCATTTTTTTAAATTTCTCAACCAATTCATTAGTCCAGGCAATTGGTACGGCATCATCGGCCGTCCCCTGATGGATTTGAAGCGGGGCCTTAATTCTGTCTGAATAGTTAGTCAGAGAATAAAGTTCAACATCGTAAGTTTCCTCAAATTTAGCAAGCTCGTGGCGTATTAACTTTCCCCTATCATCAGATTCGTCGGTATAATAAAGAATCGAATAAGGAAAGGGTTTGGAAACCGGTGCCCA
>ERZ1292625.1490-Hain-H41-01um-R1-1490-length-27528-cov-30_pt1 | contig 27528 bp, 29 predicted proteins | sample MGYA00564400_ERZ1292625 | MGnify/ENA primary metagenome ERZ1292625 (study PRJEB36523, sample SAMEA6512639) | groundwater metagenome | collected 2019-01-08 | study: AquaDiva: Metagenomics assemblies of 32 groundwater samples | reverse complement strand
TGGTCTGGAACAACGCGCCCAAGGCCATTCTGGATCCGTTCCCCAGCCAGGTGAACCCGAATGCCAAGCCAGGGTACTAAGTAACTGGGCGGATGCAGACTATATGAACCATAGGTCGGTATCGGCGGTTGACCAGGCACTCTTAGGGAACAGAACGCCTGGTTGGCCACGGCCGACTGAAATGACGGAGGATGTCAGTTATGTTTAGAACCGATGAGATTATCAAGGCTTCGAAGTTACCCCCTGAAGGGGTAGCGATGTCTCGAAAAATCGATTATATCTATTTCATTCCAATTTTGTTCGTCACCATCGTCGGGACCTTCCACATGCACACGGCCCTGCTGTGTGGCGACTGGGACTTCTGGCTCGACTGGAAAGACCGTCAGTGGTGGCCGATCGTGACGCCGGTTACCTTGATCACCTTCTGCGCCGCCATCCAGTACTACAACTGGGTGAACTACCGCCAGCCATTCGGTGCGACGCTCTGCATTCTGGCGCTGGGCGCTGGAAAATGGATCGCCGTCTACACTTCTTGGTGGTGGTGGTCGAACTACCCACCCAACTTCGTCATGCCTGCTACGGCGATTCCAGGTGCCTTGGTTCTCGACATCACTCTCTTGTTGACCAGGAACTGGACATTGACGGCAGTGATCGGAGCATGGATGTTCGCAGCATTGTTCTATCCGAGCAACTGGCCTATATTTGCCTATAGCCATACGCCGATCGTCGTTGATGGCGCATTGCTCTCATGGGCAGACTACATGGGCTTCATGTATGTTCGTACCGGAACTCCTGAGTACATTCGGATGATCGAAGTTGGATCGCTGCGCACATTCGGCGGTCACAGCACCATGATCTCCGCGTTCTTCGCCGCATTCGCGTCATCGTTGACGTACATCCTGTGGTGGCAGTTTGGGAAGTTCTTCTGCACCTCGTACTTCTACATCACCGATGACAGACAGCGCACCACCAAGGTGTGGGATGTATTTGCATTCGCCACTTTGGGACCACAAGGCGACAAAGCTAAACTTTCTGGGGGGAAAGCATGACTGCCAAACACGTCTTCAAACTGTGGATGATTAGACTCTGCGGGGTGGTGACGCTGGCAGCCACGCCGGCTCTCGATATTGCCCCTGCATTCGCTCACGGGGAGCGATCGCAGGAACCATTCCTGCGGATGCGCACTGTGAATTGGTACGACACTGAATGGGTTGGAAAGTCGACCCCAGTCAATGGTGAGACAGAGCTGAAGGGAAAGTTCCACTTATCCGAGGATTGGCCTCGTGCGGTGGTGAAGCCGACCCGGACCTTCATCAATGTCGGGTCCCCCAGCTCCGTCTTCGTGCGTTTGAGCTCGAAAGTCAATGGAACGCCGATGTTCGTCTCGGGACCAATGGAAATTGGCCGTGACTATGAGTACATCATTAAATTAAAGGCCAGACTCCCCGGCCACCATCACATCCATCCCATGTTTGCCGTCAAGGAAGCCGGTCCAATCGCGGGACCAGGTGGATGGATGGACATCACGGGTCGTTATGAGGATTTCACCAATCCGATCAAGACCCTGACCAATGAAACATTCGACTCAGAGACGATGGGAAGCATGACTGGAATTGCCTGGCATTTCTGGTGGATCGCTCTCGGAATCTTCTGGGTCGGGTACTTTGCGATCAGACCAATGTATCTGATTCGCGCTCGAGTCCTAGCGGCGTATGGGGACGAGATTCTGCTTGACCCCATTGACCGAAAAGTTGGTGTTGCGGTGTTGGTCCTCACATTGACTGTTGTGGTCGTCGGGTACATGGCTGCAGAAGCAAAGCACCCGATTAGCGTCCCTCTCCAGGCTGGTGAGGCAAAGATCAAGCCGATGCCGATCAAGCCCAACCCGCTGACGGTTGACGTTATTCATGCAGAGTACGATGTTCCTGGCCGCGCGTTGCGCATGGTTCTTCATGCGACCAATAACGGCACATCACCGATAACCATCGGTGAGTTCACGACAGCAGGCATCAGATTTACCAACAAGTTTGGTGCATCTAGGGTTGATGCAGCCTATCCAGCCGAACTGGTTGCACCAGCCGGTCTGACGATGGATTACGAGGCCGCAATCCAGCCTGGCCAAACAGTTGACATTAAAGTCGAGTCCAAGGACGTCCTGTGGGAAGTGCAACGGTTGGTGGACATTCTCCACGATCCGGATCAGCGCTTTGCAGGATTGTTCCTGTCCTGGACCGATTCTGGTGAGCGACTCATCAATCCAGTCTGGGCTCCAGTACTCCCAGTCTTCACACGGATGGGAGCATAAGGTAGTCTGGGTCTAAGGAAACGCCGGTTCGTCTCCATCACACGGTGGAATGACGAACCGGCGTTTTTCTTTGCCCCCCGTCCTCACTCATTCGCCTCCTCCTCTCTCCACTATTTTCTCGTTGATCTCTTTACTTCTTTTCCCATCGGTGTGTTGCCTCCGCAGCCTTGTGTCTGTTCATAAGTCTGGATGGGGCTCCTGAAAGAGCTATTCTGAATAGCTTCTTGTATGATTACCTGATCATCGGGCACTTGCCTGGAACTTGCCCGTTCGATAGGGGTCCTGTATGATGCCAACTGTATTTTCCACTGCAGGATGAACAATCTTGAATGTAGCGATCCTGAAAGCCTACCTGAGTTGCCACCCTCCAGATCACATGTGACATATGGAAGCTTCCTCACCCACTTCTTCTCCGGGACTCTGGTTCGATAGGGTCAAGCGCACCGCCCTCAGGCATTTTCCGAACACCAATACGGCCAGTACGCATCGACTACGCGATTATGCTATCGCTGCGTTTACATTCCTGAGCGTTGCCGTAAGTTCCTTGTTCGAAATTAGTGCCAGCGTCGAGCGACAGCATGCATTAGGAGCCTTGGCATGGGTTTTTCTTGGAGCCTTATTGCTGGGTGAAAATAAAGAAACACGAGTACAAGTCTTGATTGCAGTTATCTTTGCAACGGTAGGAGAGCATTTTGCCTCCATCTACATGGGAGGTTACACCTACCGATTCGAGAATGTACCGGCTTACGTCCCACCTGGCCACGGCATGGTGTACCTGACCGCCGTTGCGCTGGCACGATCAGGCCTCTTTGTACGCCATCCCAGAAAAATTGCTCTGTTTGTCATAGGCGTGTGGGGCACCTGGGCTATCTGGGGCGTTACCGGATATGCTGAACGCGGGGATGCGGTCGGTGCGTTGCTGTTTTGCATATTCTTAATCTGGCTGGTGACAGGTCGTTCACCGCTAGTCTATCTCGCTGCATTTTTCATTACGACATGGCTTGAATTGATCGGTACGACCGTCGGTGCGTGGCAATGGGCAGCTATAGACCCGCTCCTGGGATGGGCACAAGGAAATCCACCCAGTGGCGCCAGCGCATGGTATTGCCTCGTTGATGCGGTCGCCATTGGAGGAGCAGGGCCAACATTACGTGGAGTCAAACGTCTCTGTGCCTGGTACCGGTCGAGCGGGGTCTTGAATCGAACGGGGCTCTCATAAAGCTGATACACATGAACTCCTTGGTGCAAGTAATTTCCTATAGGCACGTACACCCAGCTGCTTCGCCCACATCGACACAGATCGGCAGTCAATCACCGGCACCCATTGCGACGATCACGGGCGCAAGGTGCCTCCTCGCAAGACCACCTAGTCTTACCCAATCACTTTAGTACGCTGGTCAGCATGGATCACTAAGCAAGGGACTGTTATGAAAGATCAGGTAGTTGGAACAATCATCTCCTTGCAAGTTGGGCAACCACAGACCGTGGGGAGCAGAGAATCGTCCGATCGCTTCGATGAGGTTTGGACAACCGGGTTTTTTAAGCTCCCTGTCACCGACCCGGTCTGGCTTGGCACGACAAACCTGAACGGAGATGGCCAGGCAGATCTAAAGAATCACGGTGGCCCTGAAAAGGCCGTGAACGTCTATCCCGTCGAACATTACCCCTATTGGCAACAGGTGCTGGGAGCGGCCGAATTTCCTTTCGGATCGTTTGGGGAAAATTTCACCACAGAAGGGCTGCTTGAGACTGAGGTCTGCCTCGGAGACATGTTCGAAGTGGGATCGGCGCTCGTTCAGGTCTCACAGCCACGGCAGCCCTGCTGGAAATTAGCTCGGCGCTGGCGCAGAAAGGACCTGGCCCTCCTTGTACAAGAGAGCGGACGGACTGGATGGTATTTCCGAGTCATCAAAGAGGGAACGGTTCAGACTAGGTCACGCCTGATACTGGTGGAACGTCCTTGCCCAGAATGGACAGTGGCCTCCGCAAACGATGTGATGCATCGACGGACTGATGATATTCAAGCCGCTCAAAGCCTCGCAATGTGTCCGGCCCTTGCAATCCGATGGCGTGAGACACTGAACAAGCGGGTTGAGACAAAGACGGTCGGGTCAACCACGGCAAGGCTGTATGGACCCAACCTCTAACACGCGCACAAAGTAGATTGGCCTGCAACCGCTCTGCGACGAGTCAGTCTGCGTTACCGAATCTGTCTATGTTATAGTTCCGTGTCATCTTAAAAGGCTTACTCTATGAACGGCTCGACGCGCAGCTGCTCCCCATCCATTGTTGTGATCATTCTCCTGGGAATCATCTTCCCTCTGCTTTCCTTGGGGAGCCGAGGTTACGCGCAATCGGAGGAAGACCAGCGCGCATGGTCTGATGCACTCGCTGGCCTGTCGAGCGAACGGATGCTCGCCGACGTGCGCACGTTAAGCAGTCCGGCGTTCAACGGACGGCAAGCCGGATCCGCCGATGACCTGCGAGCCGCACAATGGGTTGCACAGGAATTGACTTCGGCAGGGGTACAGCTACCGCCCATTGACAACAAGGGAATCGCCTTCCCTTCTACCGCGGCCGGCAAGGAAGAGCCTGTTGGCATTATGGCCTCGATGGTCTCCACGCCACTCATCGAACCAGACCCGGTCGTTCGCACCGGGGCAGCGGACCAGTTGGCCACAGCGCAGTTGGGTAAAGACTACCTCCCGGTCTTTGACTCCCCCTCTGCCGATCTCCAGGGTCAGGTCGTCTTCGTCGGTTACGGCATTGTCGATCCCGCTCAGGGAATCGACGATTACGCCGGCGTCGATGTGAAGAACTGCATCGTGCTCTTCCTGCGTGGCAAACCGGATCACTACCCAAGCCTTGTCAGCCACGCCGACAAGGTCCGCTTCGCGCGAGATCGAGGAGCCGTAGCCTATCTGACCGCAACGGGGCCGATTATCAGCCCATATGAAACTCGCCGCGGCGCCACAGGAAAGCCCAGCGCATTGTATGGGCAGCTCTCCCCTAACCAAGCCCTCCCTGGCGCATGGATCAGCACGAAGTTGGCCGAGACGCTCCTCGCCGGAAGCGGCGACGAGTCCAATCAGGACCACCTTCGCACCCTCCAAGAACAACTCAATAATGCCCCAGCAGCGCGATCGCGCCTCGTCAATCGATATGCCTCTCTCCATTGGAAAACCACGATAGCGGACGGCTTGCTGACGAACGTGGTGGGGATGATTCCTGGTACAGGGCCGGATACCATCGTCATCGGCGCCCATCGCGACCATTTCGGACGTCCAGCGGGCCTCTGGTTTCCTGGCGCTGACGACAATGCATCAGGAACGGCCATAGTCCTGGAGGTCGCGCGGGCCCTTGGGAAACTCGGCCTACGTCCTCAACGGTCGATTCTCTTTCTATCATTCAGTGGACATGAAAGAGATTCACTCGGGTCACGCCTCTATGCAACGAAACCGGTCATCCCCCTCGGCTCAACGAAAGCCATGCTCAACATTGACCATGTCGGAGCGGGAGACGGCGTGTTAATCCTCCGTGTAGCAGAGCTTACGAAATCCACGTTAAAGGAAGCAGGGTACGCAGTGGGTTTGGTCAAGAAGCTGGACTATTACGGGTTCTTGCCCGGCGGCGACGACGAACCGTTCAAAGAGGCAGGAATTCCAACCGTCAGCATCGCAAGCGGCGGGGTCCACCCGCACATGCATCAGCCTACCGACACCGCCGACACGATCAATCCGGAAATTTTGCGGAACATAGCACGGTATGTCCTCGCGCTCACCTGGCAACTGGCGAATACTCAATAGAATGTGGGCTAGAAATAGGGCCTGAGAGCTGGCCGATGCCCGGCTATTCACGTCGCGTTCGGGTCGTGCTCCGGAACCTTCCTCTGCACGCTCAGATCAATGGCGCATATGAGCCCGTGAGGAATCCGGGAGCAGGCGGAACGACCGCAGCATTTTCCCACCCTTGGCGCCATACGGTACGAGACCGTACACATACTGGTCGGTCTCCAAATAGACAAACTCGTTGGGCTCGGGTTGCTGTCGGAGAGTAACTCTCAACCCTTCCTTCACGCCAGTCAGGCGAACCGGAGAAATCTCGCTGCCGGGAGGCAGCAGTCCGGCTGAGTCAAGCCACTCGTGCAGCAAACGTTCCGGCGATCGCTCGAACACGCTGACAGTCAATCCCGGAGGTTCATAGCCTGCAACCTGACCGGCTGCAATGTCTTTCCGTTGAAAGTGCACACGCTGGACCGCCGGCGGCTGCGTGGTTGCCTGATGGGGGTCATCCGTGAGAAGCACATATTCTTTTGGATAATATTTGACGGTAAAGCCATAAGTGTGGTCAGCATGCTTCTCCCGGCCCTCCGTTTTGACGACAGGCGCCGACTCCGTCGACTTGCCGATTTGCCGCACAGTGCCGTCGCAACTGGCCAAGAGGCCGCCCACGACAATCATCATTGAAAACCAACCGACTCGAGACAAGACCGTACCGTTCGCCATCTGATGCGCCCCTCGTGTTTGCTGCCCCTGTGTGTGAACCCGACAAATCATCACGGCGATCCACCGATCGGCTGACAGAGAATGGTACACAGCCGATTCGGCGTATCCCTGCGTACTTTATCTTGCACGGGGGTCGCCGAGGTTGTCAATGCATCCGGTGCGCAAAGGGGCCTATCCGGCTAGATCGATTCAGTCGATCTCAGGACCAGTGAGGCTCAGGAACTATTCGCTACCGACGACAGTGTCGGCACTCAAATACGTCTTGCGTGGAGTTGAGCCCTGCGGACTGCCCTGAGCACTTCGGACTTACGAAACCGGCAGGCCATCGGCTCTGGGGCATGGATTCGAGGCAGGCCCGTATGTCCTTCGGATACTCCGGTCGGCCCATGCCCGCATCGTCTTAATAAGAAAGACCAACCGGAGTCACCCGTAGAAGTATCAGCGGGCATTTCAAAATTGAGTTCACTCAGAAGAGTAGTGCGACCGCTTGACACTAGGTAATTTGTTATGTTACATGGCCTTGCGTGGTTTGAGTGAACGGTGGCATGGTAGACAACTTTCCCGGCGTGTGGTCGTGCCTGGATAGTCTCTGTTGCCATCGTCGTGGTAGGGTTGGTATATTTTCTCCGATGTGGTGGCCCAAACGGGAACACTACTGATGTGCCCCATGAGATAGGACCTCGTCGATAGACCACACTCACTAATTTAGAAAACTAAGGAGGCAGGAATGGCGGGAAGGAATTTTGGTATGGCGGTCATGATGATGGGGAGCGCTCTGATTCTTTCAGGAGGCATGGCTTTCGCTGAAGATGAGCCCCCATTGCCCCCGGTTCCAGCCGACTATGCGGACAAACATATGCCAGCTGGAGGGTGGACGGATCCTAAGGCTATCGAAGAGGGAGAGCAGATTTACAAAGGCGACGTGAATCCGAACGTCAACTGTGGCAGCTGCCATGGCAAGGACGGCACACCGGTAAAAAAAGGTGCGCGGGATATGCGTGATCCTAAAAATATCTGCCGTTGGTCCGATAGTTTCTGGTTCTGGCGGATATCGGAAGGTATCGCGAAGACGAAAATGAAAGGTTTTAAGAACAGCCTGACAGAAGAGCAGATCTGGCATGTGATGGCGTTTGAGAACATGTTCTCGAACGGGGGCAAGCCGCACGACCACTCGTGTTACAAACCTTAAGCAGGCGGGTAATGACAATGCCCTGAACCGGGGCTGAAACCATTCGGTTCGTCCCACGTCGTATGAGAGAAGAAACTATCAGGGCAGTCCAAAATCAAAGGAGGCACCATGTCTATTAGTTTTTCCCGTTATGTGCGCACCGCTGGATTGGTGGGCGCATTTATCATGACTCCATATCTCGGCATCAATGCAGGCGTGGTGTCGGCGGAGACCATCAAGGCCCAACTGGGATTTGCTCCCAATGTTCCCCCTCCCATCAAACGAACTGAGCCCGCCAACATCGTGGTCAACCTGACAGCGGATGAGTGGACCGCTCCGCTAAGCGACGATAACAATTATGAGTTCTGGGGTTTTAATAAGAGCGTGCCAGGGCCCATGATCCGCGTCATGGTGGGCGATACGGTTGAAATCCGCATGAAGAACAATAAGGACAGTAAGGAATCGCACAATATCGACTTCCATGCGATCACGGGACCAGGCGGCGGAGCGAGCTTGCTCAATAGCGAGCCAGGGCAGGAGAGCGGGGGAAGGTTTAAGATGATCATCCCTGGCATCTTTTTGTATCACTGCGCCACCGCATCACCATCCATTCCTGAACACGTTGCGAATGGCATGTACGGGACAATCATCGTTGAGCCAGCGGGTGGGCTGAAGCCTGTCGATAAAGAATTCCAGATCACGGAAAGCGAGTTTTACACGAAAGAGGGCTACTCTAAGGGCGATACCTTGGAGTTTTCGTACGAAAATGGGTTAGACGAGCGCCCCTCCCATGTCGTCTATAACGGCCATGCGAGCTCGATGGTCAAGACTCCTCTTCGAGCCAAGGCCGGAGAAACCGTTCGGATTTTCTTCACCAATCCAGGACCCAACTTTGTCGACTCTTTTCAGCTCCTCGAACAGCCGTTCGACAGGGTGTACACCGAAGGTTCTCTGAACGCACCACCGGCGGAGAATGTCAAGGTTGCCAAGGTTCCCGCAGGTGGCGCAGTCGTGGTCGAGTTTAAAGTCAAGGCGGGCACCTATACGTTTGTTGACCCAGTGAAGGATCGACAGAAACAAGGCGCCCTTGGTCTGCTGAAGGTAGACTAGAGGATCCAACCGACTAGGACATCTACAAGAGTCATCCCAAATCAAAGGAGGCGTCATGCCCAATAGTTTGTTCCATAACATGCGTCATGCCGGATTGATCAGCGCATTGGTCATGGCTCCGTGTCTTGCTCTCAATGCAGGCGTAGTATCAGCGGAGACCATCCAGGCCCAACTCACGAAGGCACCCAATGTCCCCGCTCCCATCACGCGAACCCAGCCCGCCACCGTCGTGGTCAACCTGGAAGCGTCCGAGTGGGTGGGTCCGATTAGCGACGACAATAATTATGAGTTCTGGGGTATTAATGGAATGGTGCCAGGGCCGATGATTCGCGTCATGGTGGGCGATACGGTTGAAATCCGCTTGAAGAACAAGAGCGGCAGCAAGCAGAGCCACAATCTTGACTTCACGAAGGTCAGTGGCGCAGCCGCCCTGGTCAATGCGGAGCCCGGGAAGGAAGCTCAGATCACATTTAAGGCCGCTAACCAAGGCGTCTTTGTCTACCAGTCCTCCACTGCAGCGCCATCCAACATACAACATGTTTTGAGTGGCATGCACGGCTTGATCGTCGTTGAGCCAGTTGGTGGGCTGAAGCCTGTCGAAAAAGAATTCTATGTCATGCAGAGCGAATTCTACATGAAGGATGGCAAGAAGAACGATACCCTGGTTTATTCAGAGCAAAAGGTGAAAGACGCGGATGCGTCTTATATCGTGCATAACGGCCATATGACCGCGCTGGTCAAAGTTCCGCTCCGATCGAAAGTAGGAGAGACCACTCGATGGTTCTATGGCAATGCCGGAGTCAACTTTGATTCTTCGTGGCACGTCATCGGCGAGATGTTAGACCGGGTCTGGCCAGCAGGTAACGTGGCAAAAGCGCCACTTGAGCATATCCAAAGCACCCTGGTAGAACCAGGTCAAGCGACCATAGGAGAATTTAAAGGCGAAATGCCCGGCACGTTTGTTTCGGTTGACCACTCGATCTTCCGCACCGAAAAAGGCGCCCTTGGCCTGCTCAAGATAGATGGTCCAACCAATCCTGCCCTGTTCAAAGGGCTGTAGTAATCTACCGGGAACGGATCGTACCAGAGTAACGTAGCACGGGGAGGGAGAGGCTTTGCTTCTCCCTCCCCGTGCTACGATTGGGCCTGTGAGTAGCTGTCGGGATTTATCAGTCAACTTCGTGGTAAGACGATCGCAACACCGAGACCGGTACCATCAATGCTGATAGAACAGATTGCTTCTGCGGAAGGTATTGACAAAGCAAGGAGTCTCCTGATATTAAGCATGCGCTTAACACGTCACGGATCTGAGAAGATGTCCTATGCCGATTTTCGAATTTCAACCATCGGCAATCAGGCAGGAGGGTCGGCCATTTCCCTTTCAGCGGCTTCCGACTTACGCGCAAACACTTCTCCAAACCTAAACAAGCATCCCTCGCTGTGTGGTCTGATGTCGTGGGTCACGCAGCAGTCCGGCGGTGCAACAACTTCACATACAGGAGGGTCGAGATGAAAAGCAGAAGAAGCAAATGGATGAGCGGCATCGGGGCTGTTGGGCTGGCTGTCGGATGCCTGGCACTGCCTGGTTTCGGCTCAGGAGTCACCCCGGCCGAAGCCGCTGAGTCGCAGAGCGAGCGGTTTACCGTGCTAGAGTCCTTGAATAATGAGGGAGCGCTGGATAAGGAGACAGGGTTGGTATGGGAGGTGATACCGACGAGAGCGATGACAGTTTGGAAAAGCGCCGCCGGTATCTGTGCGAAAAAGACCGTCGGAGGCAAGAAAGACTGGCGTTTGCCCACACTCAAAGAGTTAGAGACCCTGGCAGATCACACGATCTATCCTCCCCCGGCCCTCCCGACTGGCCACCCATTCTCCAACATCGAGTTTCATGGCTATTGGACGTCGACGGAGCACGAAGACTATTCGTTTAGCGCGTGGGACGTAAACTTCGACTATGGCATCATCGGTAACGATTTTAAGATCAACAAGAACTATGTCTGGTGTGTGCGCGACAACAATTAGCATCAGAATTGACTCTTAGGTTATTAGCTGAGAAGGGGGTGGCGCAAGCCACCCCCTTCTTGTCTCTCCCTGAATCAAACACAGCGTTACAACTGAAAATCCTCTAATATTTAGGCCTCTCCATCAGATGACCCTTGGGTACTCGACCAGGACTCTTGGGCATCATCACGATGCCGTCCTGTGGCTGGGGAAGTGGGGGCTGAGCCCTGTCAGAAGGTCAGGATTCATCAACGATGAACTGATGGCCTGCAAGGTGCGGTGTATCGGCGTTTGAATATTCTCTCGTGCAGGCTTCGGAAGACCTAACAAGCCTATCCAACGGCCCACCGCTAAGAGATTAGCAGGCTGCGGAAAAACTCGGTGTCTCCATAAAATGCCGGCGAAGTCTTACGTACCGCACAGATGGGACAATAACCATAGGAGGCTCAAAAAGGCCATCCAGCAAGGCCGTAGTGAGCGAAGCAGCGAGGTGTACACTTCGGTATGTTGAGCCTCTGAGCAATGCGAGAACGCCGCTGATGGACTTTTCCACCATCTTGTTAGAGCCCTCAACTTGACGCTAGGCATGTGACATATCTCAGTCCAATCAGGATGAGAACTGCCCCACCCATCGCGTTTTAGTATGGCATCATCGTTTCGATGGCCAGCCTGCTTGGGAAATTGGCTTGAGATAGTCCAAGCACAAGCTCTGCGGCAGCCCATTCCCATGCCAAGAATGGACTGTGGCCTCAAGCAAATGGCGTGATGCACAACGTCCACCTGCAAGGCTCTGAGCGGCGTGAATATGATCTTGTACCCAGCTTGTGGCCCGATAGCGTAAGTCTCTCTGAAGAAGCGGGTTGCGACGAAGACGGTCGGGTCAACCACGGCAAGACTGGATGAACATATACCTCTAACATGCGCACAAAGTAGAACCGCCTTGCACCTGGCTGACCAGATGCAAGGCGGTTCATTCTTTACAATGACACGAAGACGAGATTAATCCTTATCATCCTCATCATCGTCTTTTTTCTTCTTTTCAACCTTCAATACCGGCTGGCCCTGCGCCAAGCTGGCATTGAGATCGTGCTCGGGAACTTTCTTGTGCACCAGGTTCTGGTGGCAATCGATGCACGTGGCGCCTTCCGACTGCATTTTCGCATGCGCGGCCTTGGCTGACGCGCCTGGCGCCTTCACATTCTTGTGGCAAGCCCTGCACGTGAGACTGTCCCACTCTTTTAATTTCATCCTGGCCCGATAGGCCGCCTCCGGGCGATGCTCATTGAATTTTTCCACCGTCGAGTAGTCGGTGGTGAATTCCTTAATGAGAAAGGGCAGCCCGTCAACCACATGCGTGTAAATGGCTTTATGGAAGTTGGAGAAGCCTTGAGGCACGTGGCAATCCTTACAACCAGGATCCGCGCCAAGCGCCCCATAGTGAGAGGACTTCTTCAACTCCTCATACGGATAAATTTCTGAATGGCAGCTGATGCAGAACTCTGTTCTTGAGACAGCGGCTTCACCCCCAAAGACCACGGCGATCAACAGAATGCCGACCACTCCCCCGACAATGAACGTACCGGCCTTCCCTGACATTATTCCTCCCCAGCCTTGTCGGACTTCACTGCTGGCTTGGCGCTCTTCTGGAATTCCTCGTGGAATTTCGGTGTTGGAGGGCCAGTGAACGTCCCTTCGAGCTTGAAATGGGCGTGCATCGCCTTGTCGTCTCGCACATACTTCTCAAAATCAAATGAGTACTTCTTGTCGACGGTTGGGGTAAAGGGCGTATAGGGCTTCTTCGCACCCTTCCAGGGCGACCCTTCATAGTTCAGGTGACAGGCGCTGCACTTTTCGACGAATTCAAAGTCCTGTCCGGCTTCAGCCAGAGACTCGCGAGGGGTTTCCTTCTTGGACTTTTCGTAGGCCTCCCCAGCCTTCCGGTGGATCTTACGATAGTCGCTGCCGGCTCCATGGCATGATTCACAGCTTACTCCGGTCACGAACTTCTCCGGCTCTTCGACCGTGTAACCGCCCTCTTTCCCCCAGCCGGTGACGTGGCAGCCCACGCAATCTTTGTCTTTGCTGTAATCCTTCTTAGGGTCAAGCTTTGCCTTGACCATGGCCTCGTCTTTTTTCTTGCCTCGTGTGGCTTTGAGCGAATCCATAGCTTTGGCATGAAGGGTCTTGTCCCACGACTCTCCTTCGCCTTTGTGGCAGTTATAACATTTCTTCCTGCCTTCAAATGTACCTTCAGCAGCAGCAGTTCCGACTAAGACAGCGAACAACGCCGTAGCGGCGAGTGCGATTGTCATGGGATGATTCACGGTAGCTCCTTTCTCCTATAAAAACTATTCGTGGTCCTGCTTGAGCAAGCACGTGTGCATTACTCTATCGTGACCGTGGATGATTTTCAATAACCGTCTTTCCACTTCTGTCTTCTATCACTCAAAAATTAGTTATTCGCGGGCTGTGCAGATGGAATCTTATACACCAAATAGCCTCCCTCTTTATACACCATCTGGAGGGGTTTAAATTCAAGGATCAACGAGGTTGTCATGGGCAGCATCTGGGCGAGCAGCGTCTTCACACTCTTGTCGTCGGTGAGGAAGTAGGCGCGCACGTTAGTCTCAGAAAGTCCATGCACCGTATGAGAGGTGAACTTGTTGTCCGCTTGCCAACGCTTCACCATTACGTTGAGTCCATGCACATCCCCACTCCCCTTCACGGTGAAGTCCTTGTAGGCGACACCGATGCCATCGGGGCGCATCATCCCAAGTTTGTAGAGGTCCGAGATGTGGACCACGACATAGGCTTCACGCCCGCCGGTCAGTTCACGCAGAATCGCTGCACCCTCTGTTGGCTCTGCCAGTAGGGCGTCAGCAAAGCGTTGAAATTTGCGCTTTTCTTCTTCGCTTGGCGCAGAGCCCCAGAAGTCGCGCTCGTATTTCACGATGGCCTCGGTTCGCGGCCGCCAGGGCATCGGCGTGATAAGAGGCTCACTGAGATGGGAGGTGAAGACCGTCTCTGACCCGGTCAAAATTTGAATCTGGCGCGAAGTATCCCACCAGGTCAGAATGGTGGCGTCTTTCGGCATATTCTTGGCAATCACTGATGCCAATATGGACAGCTCGGAGAGCTTACTGTCGACAAAGACCATTGGTTCGCCGACGTGATTTTCCCAGGCAAGCATCACGGGCTTTGTGTTTCCGCGACGAGCGAGATAGGCGGACGCTACCGGTTCCTCCATTCCTTCTACGTGAACCTCTTGCTTGCTAATGCTTAGATCAGACCATGGACCTAGTTCAAGCTTTGGGAACTTATCAACACCGCCTTCTTCCACCAAGCGATAGTGATAGGGGGCTGGACCTGGATCGAACCACAGAAATGCGACCCAACCAAGTAAAAAAAGTCCTCCCGCCACTAGGACTAATCCTAGCAACGGGAGGACTCTACTACCTGGCCGCGTCAGCGCTGCTTCCATCGTCGGCGCGGCGTCTATGGTCACCGCTGGTTCTTCTTACGTCTGCTCCATCCGGCAAGCGCGAGGGTACCTGTCAGAAGCATGCCCCCACCGAGACTGCCGAGCGTAAATTTCCCGTCAGTGGTATCTAAATCAAGCAGGCTACTCGTCTTGGCCTGCTGCTCAAGCTTGGACACCCGTTCCATCAGGACCATCCTATCCTTCAGCTTGGTGTCCTCGTCCATGATTTCGACATAGGCGCGGTTCATGGCTGCCCAGCCGACGGTGTAGGTGTACCCTGGATATTGGTGCGCCAGAGCTACGTGCAGTTGCACCAGATGATCCTCAGCCATCTCGAACAGTTTGAGCTCGATGGCTGTAGGGCTGTTGTTCTTCGACCAGTAGATCTGCCAGAACTGGTCGAACAAGGCCTTAGCCGGTGCTGGAGGGGCAGGCCGGTTGTTCTTCTGACCGGTGAGGAGTCTAGCCTCGTACTGTTTATGGACGACGTTGTGCGCCTCATCGTATTTATCAAGTCCATGAGAGGTACCGTTATCCATAAACTCCAACCATGCGCGTGCGAAGCTCTCGGAGTGGCACGTTGTGCAGGTCTTGACCCACGCATCCAGTCGCTTCATGCCCCATTCGCCAAATACAGGCTCTCTAATGCCAGGCACGAATGGATAGTTTGCCCAACGAACCTTACGCACCGTGTTGTGGCTGAATTTGCCCTGGTACTCCATATGACAGCTCTGGCAGGTGGGGAACTTCTGTCCGCCCTTAACAACTGCATCCTTGAGCTGTACATTAAAATTCCATCTGGCCTTAGAAGCCTGGTAGCCCAGCCCATGCTGCGACGCGTTGTAGGCTTCATAGTTGTTGTGATCGGCCCCGCTGTGACAGGTACCGCAGGCTTCAGGCTTGCGGGAGTCGGCCACCGAGAATTCGTGCCTGGTATGGCAGTTGTCGCACTTATTCTGGTTGGTGTGGCACATGGTGCAGCCGTCAGCGATCTCGCGCTGCGCCATTCCGGCGTAGATGTCCGTCTCAACGTTAGCCCTGTAATCCAGCGCGTGCGACGGACGGCCCCTTGGCCACTGGTTCTTCGGCCATAAAATCGTGTCGCGTTCTGATTCGCGCTCGGCATATTCTAATAGATGGCAGGTGCCGCAGACATCAGAGGTCGTCATCTTGAGGTCCACGCGATGGTCAGCCTTATTCTTGGTATTGATGCCCACGTGGCAATCGATACAGCTGACTTCCTTCAAGTTCTCTTTTGGACCAAGCTTACCAATCGAGCGCAGGTTCGTCTCGACTTCTTCCAGCTTTGCTTTCTTATAGAAGGTGTCGTCGTTCGGGGTCAGCTTGCGAATCTTGTCCAGATTCGCATGCGTGCTTCTCTTCCACATCGCCACCCAACCAGGCGATTCATCGGTGTGGCATTTCACGCACTGCTCGCGCGTCGCGACTTCCTTGACCGATGACGGTGGCTTATAGAACGACATCGGGTCGAAGTACTTACTCATTGCGACCGGCTCCCAATACTGGCCGTACTGTCCTTTCCCCGCGCCTCTGCCTGGATCCAGCCAGCGCTTCGTCAAGGCCTCATGAAACTCCTTGGGACTCGCGGACCGATCAATGTTCAGCGCCTCGAACGTTTCCTTCGGGACACTAGGGTACTGCGCATGCACTGGTGCGGCCAGCAACAGGCCGCAGACAACCATGGCATACTTCGCCAAATGCTTTACGGTCACAGTAATACTCCTTCCGTATATGATGGGCAGCATGGACTGTCCTTCAGAAAATACTTCTGGACACAATACATCATGATGATGTGGTTATAGTTTTCTACTTTACGTTACTCAGAGCACCTTAAAAGAATGCGGTCGGAATATAGCTGAGGTCCACCACACTGTCAAGATATTTCCCATGAAAAATATTCAAACGAGCGCCGTGCAACTCAGCGAGAAATTTAACGGATGATACGACCACTACGGGCGCTCTCGGTCAATAATGACAGTAAGGTTTTCCGTCCCTGGCTTAATCGGCTGACTCATACCTTCCAGATCACCACTTCCAGGCATCGCTTGTCCAGATTTCGACAATCGGGCCACGATGACCACGGTATCGATGTCCGACAGCTTTCGAGATGGCATAGGACTTGTCGAGTCATCAAGCCGGAAGGTGAAGGGTAAGTCGTTCTTCGATGCCCGCACGATCGACACCGGCATTGGTGGACCGGCCACATCCTTCGCAAAAACAAAGAGTGTATCCGGAAGTGTTTTGCCAGCCAGGCTCGGCCCCAACACCACCTTGCCCGTGATCGCACGCGACGCACCGGCCTTTTTGACCGGAGGATGATCAGACGGCATAGCCGATGAAGCCGCAGGAGCATTCGCCGCTGCCATCATTGGAGCACCACCCATCCGCCGTTTCGCGTCGTCGATAGCGGCCGAGATTTGCTCGGTAAATTCCGGTTCGGAATCCGGAGGCAAGTTCGCGCGCGCCCGTTCCCAATCTTTGACGGCAAGGACGAAATCCTTACGATTGTAGGCCACGGTGCCTGCCAGCATCAGGGCCTTCACGTGATTGGGATCAACCTTCAAAGCCTTGTCGATCAACGTCTCTGGTTTGCCTTCAAGCTTGCGCCCCTGGTGAACTGCAAGCGCATCGGCATAATCAGCAAGCATATCCGCATTGTTCGGATTCAGCTTGAGAGCCTTCTCGAAAGTCGGAACGGCATCGGCATACCGCTCCATGGCCATATAAGAGCGCGCCAGCATGGTCCAGCCTGTTGCATCAGTGGGATTCTGCTCCAACTTCTTCTTGAGCTTGTCGACCATCGCATTGAGCCCCTCGGTCATTTGGCGCTCATTGTCGGCACCGCTCTGAGCCGACATCGGTGACGCCGTCGGGTGCGTCATCGCGGCTGGATTGCCCAATGTCCAATAGAGCACGCCACTGGCTGCCGGAATGGCCAACACTAACGACAGTGCGACAAGCCGAATATTCACGAGCCCTCCGGACATCATCGATGATGTTTCGGTAGAACCAGTCTCCTCCAACACCCGGCGCTCCAGCTCATGTCGAGCCGTCTGATACTGGTCATCCGTCAGCAGCCCGTTGGTGAGATCTTGTTCCAGCTCAGCGAATTGCTGTCGATACACCGGCAACGTTTTCTCCTGCTCATTAGTCAGTTGCGCTGGGCGCTTCAACAACGGGCGCACAATTAATCCCAGGACGGATACGGTCATGGCGGACACAATCGCCCAGAATGTCACGGTCATGATCGCTTCTCTCCTTCTGCCAAGAGTTGTTCAACTCGTCGATGTTCTTCATCCGTCACCGACACTTCGACCATCGTACGTGACCGACGCCGCAACGTAATGACCAGCGCCGTCGCCCCGATCGCCATTAAGGCAAACGGTCCCACCCACAGCAGCGTGGTCGTGGCTTTTAACGGCGGTCGATACAGCACAAAGTCACCATATCGCGACACAAGAAACTCAATGATCTCCTGGTCGCTCATATTCTTGGCGATCATCTCTCGGACTTCCCGGCGCAAGTCTTCTGCCAGTGGAGCGCTCGAGTCGGCCAAGGTTTGATTTTGACAGACCAGACATCGCAGCTCGACGGCGAGGTGCTTGAGTCGCGCCTCGGCGACGGGATCATCGGTCAATGGCCTGGCTTCCCCGGCCCACGCCGGCCCGGACACACACAATATGATGAGCATCACCCAGTTCATTCGGATTCAAGCTGCTTCACAAGTGGGATAATTTTTTTGGCGACTGTGTCAGGAGTCAACGGCCCGATCTGCTTATAACGGATCACGCCCTGCTTGTCGATGACGTAGGTTTCAGGAACTCCGTAGACTCCAAAATTGATGCCGACTCGTCCGGCCTCATCCACCCCAACAATCGGGTAGGGATTGCCCCATCGCCTGAGCCAGGTCATGGCTTCGTCCTGCTGATCCTTATAATCCATGCCATAGATCGGCACCTCACCGGACTTGGCCAGCTCCATCAGCACTGGATGCTCGGTCTTACAACCGTTGCACCACGAAGCCCAAAAATTAAGCAGCCACACCTTCCCTTTCAGGTCTGCCGGAGACAACACTTTCGCGCGATCATAGAGCTGCGGCTGGGAAAAATCCGGTATCGCCTTCCCGACCAACGGAGATGGAATTTCGCGCGGATTGAGTGTGAGTCCGATGCCCAGAAAACCGACGACCACGACAAAAATAGACAACGGGAGAAGAAACCGATTCATGCCACTTTTCGCCTAGCTGCTCGCGTGGGTGTAGGCACAGCCGGCTCTTGCTTGCGCCATGCCAGTCGATACCGGCGATCACTGATGGCCAGTGCGCCACCCAACGCCATGATAAAACACCCACCCCAGATCCAATCGATGAACGGCTTATGATAGAGCCTCACACTCCAAGCCCCGTCGTCGATCGGCTCTCCCAATGATACATAGAGGTCGCGCAACAACCCCGGATCAATGGCGGCTTCGGTCATGATTTGATTCTGAACGGGATAGCGTCGCTTTTCAGGATACAAGACCGTGGTTTCACGACCGTCCCGACTCACATGAAAGGTCCCACGAGCTGCCGTATAATTTGGCCCAACCACATCCTGAGTCCCATCGAATCGGAACGTATAATCGCCAATACTCGCCGTCTCGCCCACATTCATCCGCACGTCTTTTTCAGTTTCAAACCCCTTCACCATCGTTACCCCGACGATAAAGACCGCAATCCCACAGTGCGCCACAAGCATCCCCCAGTATGATCTGGGTACCGAAGCCAAACGTTCAACGAGACTATTCCCGTTCACATGAGCCAACCGTTCACGCAGCCCAACCGCGGACGTCGTCACAATCCAAATGGCCAAGAGCAGGCCGAGGCTCAGCAGGGGTGTCCAGTTCCCCAGAACTATCGGTAACGTGAGTGCAGATACAAGACTGACCCCGAATGCCCACTTCAACCGCTTCGCCAAATCAGGCACACTCGCCTTCTTCCATTGGGCCAGCGGGCCGATTCCCATTAAAAATATGGCCGGAACCATTAATGGCACGAAGACGGAATCGAAGTACGGAGGTCCGACAGAAATTTTCCCGAGATCCAAAGCGTCTAAAAACAAGGGGTAGAGTGTGCCTAACAGCACCGAGCCCATCGCGGCCACCAATAACACATTGTTGGCTAACAGCATGCCTTCTCTCGACAACATCGCGAAGCTGCCGCCCAACCCGACTTTTGGAGCGCGCCACGCGTACAAGGCCAACGACCCACCGATGACGATCGCCAAAAAGACCAGGATGAAGAGACCTCGCTTCGGATCGGTGGCAAACGCATGCACGGAGGTCAACACACCCGAACGGACGAGAAACGTCCCAAGGAGGCTCAATGAAAAGGCCATGATGGCGAGCAAGACCGTCCACACCTTGAACCCGCCGCGTTTATCGGTCACAGCCAATGAATGCACCAACGCGGTTCCGGCTAACCACGGCATGAATGAGGCGTTTTCAACCGGATCCCAGAACCACCACCCACCCCATCCGAGTTCGTAGTAGGCCCAGCCGCTTCCCATCGCAATACCGACCGTCAAAAAACACCAGGCAACCGTCGTCCATGGCCGAGACCAACGGGCCCAGGCTGCATCAAGGTTCCCTCCCAACAACGCCGCAATGGCAAACGCGAAGGCAACCGAGAAACCGACATAGCCCATATAGAGCATCGGCGGATGGATCACCATGCCGGGGTCCTGCAAGAGCGGATTAAGATCACGCCCGTCGGGAGCCGCAGGAATCAGGCGTTCGAACGGATTGGACACGCTCAACATAAACAGGAGGAACCCCACGCTCACCAAACCCATGACCCCAAGAATTCGGGAACGCGTGGCTTCCGGAAGATGGGAGGAGAAGAGCGTGACCGCAAACATCCAGATGGTCAGGATGAAGGTCCACAAAAGCAGGGATCCTTCATGCGCTCCCCAAATGGCAGCCAGACGATAGTGAAGGGGCAATTGCGAGTTGGAAGTCGCCGCGACATACAACACGGAAAAATCCTTGTCTGCGAAGGCATAGGCCAGGCAGCCGAACGCAGTGAGGACCAATAGGAATTGGGTGCGCGCCGCCGGCTTCGCCACAGCCATCAGGCCCGAGTTCCCGACGGCGGCACCGTAGATGGGGAGAATCCCCTGCACCAGCGCGACGCAGAGCGCGAGAATCAAGGCAAAATGACCGATTTCTGGAATCATAGCGACCCTTTTCTACCATCAGGAACAACGAGTGATTTGCTTTGCTGGGCACCGGAGGCCTTGGCCTTCGCCAGCGCTTCCGCCGCTTCTGGGGGCATGTAATTTTCATCGTGTTTTGCGAGGACTTCGCTGGCGACAAACGTACCATCACCGCCCAACTGTCCTTGGGCCACGGCCCCCTTCCCTTCCTTGAACAAGTCGGGAAGAATCCCTTTAAACGTCACCGGCACGCGCTTCGCCGTATCAGTCACGATGAAATGGACGGTCAGACCATCATTCTCACGAACCAGGCTGCCGTCTTCAACCATCCCACCGATCCGGAAGCTACGCCCTTGCGGGGCTTCTCCGCTGACGACTTGCGTGGGGGTGAAAAAGAACACGAGATTGCTCTGGAAGGCGTTTAAGATCAGCACGGTCGCCACACCCAAGACAAGCAATCCCAGACCAATAAAGGCAAAACGTTTATGCCGTGGTTTCATCGGTGTCTCCTAACAACCCGGCGCGCTGTTCGGCGCGCGCCGCAGCCCGTCGGCGCCACAAAGCCAGCACTTCCCACCCCATACAGAGCGCCGTGGCGATAAACGAGGTCCACACATACAGCCCGTACCCGCCCATCGCAAAAAATTCCGACGCGCTCCCCCACTGCATCAGCGAACCTCCGCCACTTCCTGACTCACCGCCGGTTTCTCATCCCAGACCGGTAGCGAGTCCCGCTCAACCACGATGCATCGCACGCGGGCGAGAACCACGGCAATGCTATAGAGCCAGAACGCGACCGTCATGATGAGCATCGCCATCAACATGGTCGCCGCCATTTTCGACCCAGTCGACATGCTGACTGAGGCGCCTTGATGCAAGGTGTTCCACCATTGTACCGAAAAATAGATGATCGGCACATTGACGACTCCGACCAACGCAAAGACCGCACTTGACCGGTCGGCGCGACGCATGTCATCGATCGACGTCCGCAAGAGCATGACCCCCGCATACTGGAATAAGAGGATAAGCTCCGAGGTCAGTCTGGCATCCCACACCCACCAGGCACCCCATGTCGGTTTCCCCCACATCGCTCCGGTCAGCAACGCCAAGAACGTAAACATGGCTCCAGTAGGAGCAATCGCCTGCGCCATCATAAAAGACAATCGGGCATTGAGTCCCATTCCGACACCGGCCCAGATAGCCATGACCACATAGAGAAACATGGACATCCAGGCTGCGGGAACGTGAACAAAGATGATCCGGTACGATTCCCCCTGCTGAAAATCGGTCGGCGCAACGAAGAACCCCATATAGAGCCCGACCCCCATCAGCGCCACTGCCACAATCGCAAACCAGGGGATCAGTTGACCTGCTAGGGGATAAAAGGCTTGTGGTGCCGAATACTTCGACCAATTCACGGTGATGAGATCCTTCTATTCCAACGCAATACGTATCGCCGCTGCCGTGGCCCATGGCGCCAGAAAGAGCGAGAGCACCAGACTGGCCCCAAGCAGCGACAGATTTGCTTCGCCGCCGACTCCAGCCATACTACCGGTGACGGCGCCGGCCCCAAAGATCAACACTGGAACATAGAGTGGAAGCACCAGGAGGGCAACCAGTAGACCACTCCCCCGCACGCCAAGGACCAACGCGGCGCCGATCGCACCAATCATACTCAACGTCGGCGTCCCAAGCAAGAGCGACAACGCCAATACTCCCAGGAGTTCTCCATCCAAGCCGAATTGGAGGCCGAGGAGCGGCGAGAGCAGCACCACAGGTAACCCGGAGATCAGCCAATGCGCGAAAACCTTTCCGGCCACCAGGACCGCCAATGGCTGGGGAACCAAGACCATCTGTTCGAGGGCCCCGTCCACATAATCAGCTGTAAATACTCGTGAAAGCGACAATAAACAGGCCAATAAGGCCGCGACCCACAGCACGCCGGGGCCGATCGTTCTCAACACCGCCGGCTCCGGACCGACGCCCAGGGGAAAGAGGCTGGCCACGATGACGAGAAAGAACACCGACATCGCCGCATCTGAACGACGCCGCATCGCAAGCAAGAGATCCCGCTTGACGATGCCACTGACGGCCTCCCACATACTGGAGTGGTTCATCCAGCCAGCCTCAGGTGTTGCAGCCGCTCTGCGGGAAGTGCGACCTCTTGGTGCGTGACCAAGACCGCTAGTCCTCCACGTTGCACATGCGCAAGCAGTCGCTGCGTCACCACATTCGTCGAGGCCGCGTCGAGAGACGTGAACGGTTCATCCAACAGCCACAGGGGGCGCGTGGAAAGCCAGAGCCGCGCCAGAGTGACACGGCGCTTCTGGCCTTGTGAAAGCACTTTGGACGGCAAATGATGAATGGGGCGCTTCAGTCCGATCGCCTCCAAGGCTTCCTTCGCTCCGTTGTGGGAACAAGGTTCCCCGGCCAGGGACGTGGCACTCATCAGATTTTCCAGGGGAGTCAGATCGTCCTTGATCCCGTTCAGGTGCCCAAGATACGTCAGTTGCCCCGCATAGAGTTCCTTGAGTTGATGGATATCCTGACCATCCCAGAGAACTGAACCTTCCTCCGGGGGCAACAGGCTGGAGAAAATCCGAAGCAGGCTGGTTTTTCCGCTGCCGTTCTCACCCACCACAGCCAACAGGGTTCCCGGCTCAACCTTGACATTGAGATCCGAAAACAGTCGACGCTCGCCTCGACGGCAACTAAGTCCAACAGCTTGCAACATAAGGGCTACTCAACAGGAAAAGATCGAGAGTAAGGGAACAGCGCGTGGAAAAACAAGGGGCAGGAAGCCCTGCTTGCACTCAGAGCGATCATCCTATTAACCTGTGCCTGTACGGCTAGATTGAGAATCTGCCATAGTGAATACTATATGGCATCTATATCGTGAAGGAGAGCTGAAGCATGAGCCAACTGGTCTGTATCGCATTTAAGGATTTGAGCACGGCCGATCGGGTGCTGAACGAACTTCGGGCCATGGAAACTGACTATGTCCTCGACCTGGAAGACGCGGTCATCGTCGTCCGCGATTTGGATGGGAAAGTCCATCTGAAGCAGTGCGTCGATGTGTTCGGCGGTGCGACCACACATGGTGTGTCGCTCGGCGTGTTGTGGGGAGGGCTGATGGGGTTGCTCTTTATGAACCCCCTGGCTGGCCTGATCGGCAGCCTCGCCGGCGGGGCGGGGGCCGGAGCCGTGACCACCGTAGCCAGTGAGTTTGGGTTGTTGAGCGACTATGGGATTCCGGATAATTTCATCAAGGAATTGGGCAGCACGATCAAACAGGGCACCTCAGCCATCTTCTTGTTGATTCGTAACGTTGACGAAGACAAGGTGCTCGCCAGGATTTCACAACACGAAGGAACGATTCTCAAGACGTCACTCAGTAAGGAGCATGAGGAGAAGCTCCGGGCTGCCCTGACCCACGAACACAAACAAAAGATAGCCAAAGCCTAATAGTGCATCCCAGAATGACGTTCGTCCTTGCGGCAGGCTCGGGACGAACGTCGGGGGCGAGACCTTCCTTCCCTGAACGCAACATTACATTCGCTCCTTCTGCTTCCCATCCAACAGACAACTCACGTTCATATCCCCCATGACGTTGATCGCCGTGCGACAGCGATCGAGAAACCAGTCCACAGTCAGTAAGACTGGGATGTACTGCACGGGTAGCCCAACGGCCGTGAAGACCATGGTCATCGTCACCAGACCAGCTTCCGGAATACCGGCGGCGCCGACCGAAGCAACGATGCTCGTCAGCACGACCAGCAGTTGCTGCTGGAAGCTCAGGTCCATCCCGATCATTTGCGCGATGAAGAGCGCCGCCATCGCCTCGTACAGTGCAGTGCCATCATTGTTAAAATTTGCGCCGACCAGCGCCCCCATACTGGCGGATTGCTCTCGCAACCCCACACGATCTTTGAGTGCGGCATAAGTCACCGGCATCGTCGCTGTCGAGCTGGCCGTGGAAAAAGCCATGACCAGAGCATCGCGTCCCCCACGAATGAGATCCGCCGGGCGCACCCATGAACCGAATCGGATACGGAGGAGGTAATACCCCGTCTGGATCGCGAGTGCGAGCAGCACGCTGAGCACGAACACTCCAAGCGCCTTGAACGGAGCGAAGCCTTCTGCCCCCACGATACTCGCGACAATACCAAAGACCGCCAACGGCACGACCGCGATAATCCAATGTAAGATCTTGATCAGCGACTCCAGAAAGAGTTCGACAAGATGTCCGACTGTTCCAATCGGCCGCTCGCGCTCCTTGCGGAGAGCCATCCCAAACGCCACGGCGATGAAGATGACTCCGATCACCTTTCCATCGTCACCGAGTGGCCCCAGCAGACTCTTAGGCACATTCTCAAGAAAGAGAGCGAGCGGATTGGGGGATTTTGCCGTTTCGTCGTGCGGAGCTGGTGGCGTCAGTCCCGCCCCTTGTCCTGGCTGAATCACGTTTGCGACCGTCAGGCCAACCGTAATCGCGACTAACGTATTCAGCAACAGCAGCCGTGGCAGCCGCGCCGCAAGTGGCCCACCGAGCTGCGTCGTCATGAACGTGTGCACAATCGCCGCGAGGATCAGCGCGGGCGCGAGAGCCCCGAGGAGTCGTAACACAAGCTTCCCAGGCACCGCCAGAACAGCCGCTTGGCTTCCCAGCAGGAGCCCCACCATGACGCCGAGGACCAAGGCAATCCCAATACGCGCATAGAGCGGGACACTCTGCCATCGCGCAAGTACGCTCATCATACCGGCCTCCCACTACCAGTGACACTGGACACCATAATGACATACTGAGGCCAACCGCTGATCGAATGAGGTGATGGCGCCCAGGAGTAAGTCGGCCGCTGCCGCATTGACGCTCCCTGATCGTCTCGCAGCAATATCAATGCAGTGACCATTCCAAATAGACTTGCTATGACCGAACACCACTCACTGCCCCTCAAAGCCATACAGTCGCTGCATGTAGAACCATGCGGTCTGATTCAAGGTGCACAACTATATGGCACTCTTCAAATATTCCTGATTATCGATGAGAGTAACCACATCAAACATTCACAAAATCCTTCACTGCTTCAAGAACACAGCACTGCCAAAATCCTATAACGGACTAATTTATTTCATCTATTCCGTCCAGACACATGTGGTGCAGGTCATGCATGTTTTTCACTATCGTCGAGGCTTCAAAACTAGCCTACAGCGTGGAGCATTAACACAGTTACAACCAACCGTGCAGAGGATCTAGCTGGTTTCGGCACGGAGTATTCATATTAGCGATTATATTAAGGCTCAAAAAATGAACAACCCATCATCATTCTGGTTCGGAAAAACAGTATTTGTAGCCGGTGCGACCGGTTTCTTTGGAGGCTGGTTGGTTCGTAAACTCCTCCAGAACGGCGCAGATGTCGTCACCCTAGTCCGTTCAGACAAGCCGAACTCCCAGTTCTTTCTAGAATCGTTCAATGACTCCACACACGTGTACTGGGGTGATATCACCGACCAAGCCCTGATTGAACGGATATTCGCTGAGCATCCGATTGAAGTATTTTTTCATGCGGCGTACGGTGCGGATGTTCATCGGGTACTCGATGAACCGTTGGAATGCTTCCGCTCCTCGGCAATCAGTACGTGGCAAATTCTCGACTTTCTCAGAACGAATCACCCAAACTGCATTTCCGTCATCAGTTCAACCGACAAGGTGTACGGCCGCCAGCCGATCCCGTACCGGGAGGAGTTTGCGCTCCAGCCGTTACACCCATACGAAGCCGCAAAGGCCGCACAAGATCATGCCGCCCAATGCTATGGGAAGGTGTTCAAATGCCCGGTGGCCGTCACCCGCTGCGGGAATTTCTTTGGCGGCTACGATTTCAACTTAACCCGTTTGATTCCTGGAGTAGTGCAGAGCATCTTGCAGGGCGAGGTTCCAACGCTCCGGTCCAACGGCAGGTTCACCCGTGATTTTCTGTACATCGAGGATGCCGTAGAGGCGCAGTTACTGTTGGCCCAGCGGCTTTCGGAAGATGACTCTCTCTATGGAGAAGCGTTCAACTTCTCGTACGGAGAGCACATTGAAGTGATCGATATTGTGAAACGGATTTGCCACCTGCTCGACGTGCCGGCGGAGGTGGTGGTGAATGAGAAGAGCACCGTGGAAATCCCGAACATGCAGCTCTCCTGCGAAAAGGCTGAACAGCGTCTGAATTGGAAGCCCTCATACAATTTCACAACCGGCCTTGAACGCACGGTGAACTGGTACCGCGAGCAGTTCATCATGCCATCAGTGCAGAATTATAATTGGCTCGAAAGGACGATGGTCTCGTAGGCTGCAGAAAAACTAGCGGTGGGGGGGACCATTGAGTCATATCTGGATGGTGACTGCCCGTGACGCACGGCTGGTGGATCCCCTCGGCCACGAAGCGTCGGGAGACGGTCCGAGCGGTCGCCATGTTGCGATCGAACAGGGAGAGCGCGGCAGCAACGTCTAACCAGCCTGGCGCGTCTTGGATACCCGCAGTCGCTCGATCACTACTCCATCCCCACCCTCCTGCTTCTGCCACCATTCCAGCTCGAACCGGATTCAACACGACATAGCGGAGTGGGCGAGCCATGAGACGAGACCCTACGGTCCAGGAAGTACAAAATCCAAAACTGACCCCGCTTCCGTTTCTCCCTAAATTGTCTGTAATCCCAAAATGATAATGTCCGGTTTGGACAAAGTAGAAATGTCCTCTTCG